>JABAOG010001197.1_pt1 | contig 12721 bp, 16 predicted proteins | sample 7062131 | NCBI WGS metagenome assembly JABAOG01 (sample SAMN14538629, study PRJNA623070) | marine sediment metagenome | biome: marine biome [ENVO:00000428]; feature: marine pelagic biome [ENVO:01000023]; material: deep marine sediment [ENVO:00002113] | place: India: Arabian Sea | collected... | reverse complement strand
GCCTACCAGCTGTCATCCGAGCTCGGCCTCAAGGCCATGGCCCTCTACCGGGACGGCTCGAAGGCGGCCCAGCCGCTCAACTCCACCGCCGACGAGGGCGAGGAGAACGAGGAAGAGGACGAGGCGATCACCGCCGCAGTCGAGAAGGAGAAGACCATCCACTGGGGCAACCTGCCTGCCGGCATCTCGCCCACCCAGGCCTACGCCCAGGGCATGAAGCCACCGCGGTTCCTGCTCCCCGCCCGTCGCTCCGGGTTCAACCAGGAGGCCCGCGTCGGTGGCCACAAGGTCTACCTGCGCACCGGTGAGTACGAGGACGGNNCAGTACGGCGTGCCGCTCGAGGAGTTCGTCGACACGTTCACGTTCCAGACCTTCGAGCCCCGGGGCATGGTCGAGGGCCACCCCAACATCAAGATGTCCAACTCGATCGTGGACTACGTGTTCCGGGCTCTCGGCGTCGAGTACCTCCAGCGGGACGAGCTAGCCCAGGTTCCACCAGACCGGGAGAGCGATCTTCCGGAGCCGCCCAAGGGTCTGGCGGTCGACGCCGGGGTCCAACTCGAGCTCGACGATGCCGCCGCCGATTCCGAAGTCGAGGCCGTCAAGTCCGTGGTGGAGCTCCTCGACGGGCCCGACGAGAACCTCAAAGCTCCAGAGCGGGAGAAGGTGGCCGTCGCCTCAGCCAACGGCAAGGCCAGCATCTCCGATGCGGCCCTGTCGGAGAACATGGGAGACGCCCCGGCCTGCTCCAACTGTGGCCACATGACCGTTCGCAACGGCAGTTGCTACGTCTGCCTGACCTGTGGAGACACCACGGGTTGCAGTTGAGGCTGCGAGCCCGGCGTTTGGGGTAGCCAGTCGCCACCTGTGTGCAGCACAGCAGCGTCACAGACGCCGTCGAGCTCATCGCATACGATTCAGAGCGCCAGGTGATCAGCGATTTCGCGCAGACCGCGCAAGGTCCTCCCACCGCCCGGATCGTCCGAGATGAGCGGTACCAGGGCGATCTCGTCGAGACCGGCTGAGGCATAGGTCTCCAATCGCTCGACGGCGTGGGCCTCGCTACCGAACAGGCCGATGACCGAAGTTGCTTCCCGCGGAAGTGAGGAGATCAGCTCATCGACCTCGGCGCCAGACGCTGCCTTAGCCACCGCCTCTTCGAACCCTGCCTCGACGAACATCTCCCGGTACCCACCAACGGTCAGGTAGCCGGCAATGCTCTCGAGAACCTCACGGCGGGCGGCCTCCGACGGCTCGATCGCCGCCGGCAGCCATGCGGCGAGAGTGGGTCGGGCCCCATTCCCAGCCTTATCGTCCAGCTTCGACCGCAGGACCCGCACCTGGGCCGGCGTCACCAGATCGAGCAGCATCCGGTCGGCGTATGCCGCGGCGACACCGATCGCCCGGTCACCGAAGGCCGCAACCGTCAAGGGCCCGGTCGGGGCACCGAGCTGCCCCAGGAACCGCCCATCCGGCTCGCCCCTGTAACGGTCTTCCGGGCGGAGGTCGATTATCTCGCGCAGCGATCGGGCACTGTCCCGGAGATCGCTGACCGGACGCCGTCGGGAGCGACCATGCAGCTTCTCGACCACACGGGCACTGGCTGTTCCCAGGGCGACACCCACCGCCCTGCCAGTCACCGCGGCCACAGAGGCGGCGCCGCGAGAGATCATGGCCGGATCGCGCACCGAGACCGGCACAGGCCCCACCGTCAAAGACGCTTGACCGGTGGCCAGTCCGACGGCCGTGGCGAGGACGAAGGCATCCCAGCCGGGCCCCTCTCCGACCCACAGCTCGGGATAGCCGAGAGCGTCGGCGGTGCGGGCGATCGCCAGCGCCTCCTCGGGGTCGGCCCCTCTTTCACGCGCCCTCACCACCACACTCAATTCCATGCTCAAGCCATCGTCCCCGCGCCTGCCCATATTCCCGCCGGCCCCACACAGCCGATCGACGGGGACCCCACCCGGTCCGCCAGATAGTTACCGTCGTCACCAGAAGAGGGAGCACACCAGATGGCAGGAATGTGGATTGTCCACATCGACGTGAAGGACAAAGACAGATACGCCGAGTACATCGAGGGATCTACCCGGGTGGCAGAGCAATACGGCGGCGAGTTCATCGCCCGTGGAGGCCGGTATCTCCAGGAGGAGGGCAGGGAATACTCCCGTCACGTCCTGGTCAGGTATCCCACATACGAGCAGGCGGTCGAAGCCTACGAGTCGGACGAATACCAGGCGATCGTCGACATCGCCAAGGAAGCGTCCGACCGGATGGTGACCATCCTCGAAGTCGACGACTGACGGCCCGGTTTCGACATCGGTCCCACGGGTATGTTGCCACCATGCTCGAGAACCCACCAGAGGGATATCACGCCCTCACCCCGCAGACTGTCGTTGAGGACGCACAGGAAATGATCTCGTTCCTGGTGGAGGTCTTCGACGCCGAGGTCGACATGGTCTTCGAGAACGACGGGCTGGTGATGCACGCCGAGCTGTTGATCGGAGACTCGCGCCTAATGCTGGCCTCGGCGAGTGAGGACTTCCCGGCGTTCCCGCTGCTGAGCGTCGTCTTCGTCGATGACGTGGATGCAACCTTCGCCAAGGCCGTCGAGCACGGGGCCACTCCGCTCCGACAGCCCGAAGACCAGTTCTATGGCGATCGAACCGGCGGGGTGAGGGACAAGGAAGGCAATCAGTGGTGGATCTCCACCCACATCGAGGACGTCCCGGAGGACGAGATGAGACGCCGCATGGCCGAGATGAGTCGGTGAGCGATCCGATCTTTCATCTTGCGGAGCCTGACGACTGGGCGCGGACTACCGATACGTACAGGCCCTCGAGTGTCGAGCAGGAAGGGTTCGTCCACTGCTCGACCGCAGATCAACTGCGCCGGGTGGCGGTTCAGAGGTACATGGGCGAAAACGATCTGATCCTCCTCACCGTCGACCGCGACGGTCTCGACGAGGAGACCCTTGTCTTCGAAGACTCCTATGGCTCCGGTGAGGAGTTCCCCCACATCTACGGCGGGCTACCGACCACGGCCGTGTCCTCTACCGGGCCATATCTGGAGCACCTCGAAGAGGGGCTGTGGACCGATCCCCGGTTCGACCGGGTCTGGATGGACCGCATGCTCCACCCCGACTTCGCCGAGGTCGGGATGTCGGGACGCACCTACAGCCGGGGTGGCACCATCGCCGCTCCCCGCAGGGAGATCGGCGCCGTGCTGCCTCTCCAGGACTACCGGTTGGAGCTCGTCGACGAGGATGTCGCCATGGCGCGGTACGTCAGCCACGACCGGCAGACCGGGGAGATGCGGCACGCCCACCGCACGTCGATCTGGGTCAACACCAACGACGGCTGGCGCCTGCGCTTCCACCAGGGCACGCCCCGGTTTGAATCGGTCGAAGGCTGATCGGCCGCGACTGCCAAGGACCGACCTTGTCGGGGTGGTCGCCCGATACGGCAGGATGCTGGGAGTCGAAGCGCAACGGCTCACGAACACCAACCCAATGACGAACCCTGGCGAGACCAAGGTGCGTCCGATACCCTCAGCGGTCCGTGACGACATGGGATGTTGGAAAGAGTTATGAGATCGAGGCCGAAGGTCTCGACGAATCACCGACCCTGACCTATCTCGGTGAGATCAAGCTGAGTTGGACCTTCGAGCGCGTCCATGTCTTCGAAACCCCTGACCGGAGCCTCGTCGGTCTGCGCGACGAGGACATCGAGGCCGCCACACAGGTCTTCTGACGATCGGAATCGGCCTCCGGGCTCTTCCCCATAGCCGAGCGGGGAGCTCGCCTACCAGTACTCCTCGTAGTGGAGATTCCCCGGCTGCTTGCGACGATCGAGAGTGAAGCCGCGCTCGTGGAGTAGCTGAGCCATACCCACCACCTCGGGAAACACCGGCTCGTCGTTCCCGAGCTCGGGGAGCCCGATCATCCCCGGATTCCCACACAGAAACACGTGGGCTGCGGCGGGGTCGAGAGGAGCACCCAGGGCATCCTCGATGGAGCCATCCTCGAGCAGGTCCTGGGCGTAGCGTTTGGGCTGGTCTGCCTCGCGTGTGGGTACCGCCAGGTACCTGTAGTTCGGGTAGCGCTCCTCGAGCTCCCGATGCTCACGCTCATAGGCGAGATCAGACAGGTAGCGCACCGACACCACTGACAGGATCCTCCCGTGGTGCCCCTTGCGAAGCAGCTCGACCAGCATGGCGTTGTGGGGAGCCTCTCCCGTTCCGGTGGCCACGAAGACCACCGAGCACGCGGGGTCGGTGACTCGCTCCACCGTGTAGCGGCCCGCCACCTTGGGCCCGAGGTAGAGCCGATCACCGACGTTCTTCAGGGCGAGACGCGGGGTGAGGGCCGGCACACGATCCCCCTCTGGCCTGACCCAGACGATGTACAGCTCGATCTCCCCGTTCGTCGCAGGGTCGGCGAGGTACCCAAGACCGTCGAGGATCGGGCTCGAGATCGAGTACGACCTACGGATCAGCTTGTCCCGCTTCGTCTCCAGACCATCGTCCATGGCCTCATCTGCCCGTGGCTCCCAGTAGCCCAGCCCGATCGAGCAGTACTGGCCGGCCTGATGGGCGATCGCCTCACGATCGGGGCGGAGCTTGATCCGCCACAACTCATTGTGGGCGGTGTCGAAGGAGGTGATGGTGGCGTTGTAGTGCGCTCCGGCCAGCTCCCGAGCTCGCTCAGCATCGATGTCGATGACGGGGTAGGGCGATGGGAGGGCGGAGTCGGGATAACGGAGCTCCTGGATCGTGGGCCAGGCCGACGACGGGGTCAGGGATGTCCCCGGGCCCTCGTGGCTGCCCGACTCGGTGATCACGAACAGCCCGTCCGTCCCTTCATCCAGACCTTCGACAGGGAACGGGAGATCCGGCGAGTCCGCGGGCATCGCCACGACGACATGATCGAACTGGAGGTCGGGAGTGCGACGATCACCGAAAGTCACCATCGGAAAGTCGCCGACCGCCCAGATGGTCTGCGGCCAGGAGCGCCACAGGATGGTGGCCATCTGCTCACGCTCGAGCTTGTCCAGGACCTGTCGGCCGAACATCGACGCGCCGGAGGCGTCTCCCCCCAAGGCAAGCACCACACGGGCACGGGTCTGGACGAGCTCGGACGCCACCAGCACCGCCGACTCCCCATTGCCGACCACCAGGACGTCCTTGTCCTCGGTGTCGAACTCGACCTGAGTATGGAACCGATGGGCGACCTCGTCCGGCAGGGGCCAGGGCATCTCGCTGGCGGTGGCGGCAGCCACGAGGTCGACGACCACGTTGCTCGCCGGGAAGGTCCCGGAATCGGCGCGGACCTCGAAGACACCGCTCTCCGCCCTCACGGACTCGACATTCTCGACCAGCTCCATGGCGATGTGATCGATGTGAGCCAAATCGCCGGCCATCCCGGCATCACCGATCGCCACCACGAGTACGTCTTCGACCCCGGCACGTTTGGCGAGCGAGGCTGCCGAAAGGCCGGCCAGCGATCCCACGACGACCAGGAGTTGATGGGTCAAATCGATACCTCCCTGCAGATCTTATATCCTATGGACTACCTGATTTGCCACGAGGATCGAATGCCCATCATCGACGTCCACGCCCACGCCATCGTGCCCGAGACCCTCGCCGACATGGCGAGAGCACATCCCGACCATGGCCCGACGCTCCAGGAGGAGGACGGCCGCCGTTATCTCCGCTATCCGGGGAGATCCCGCCTGGGGCCACTCCCCGATCCGATCTTCGAGGCGGATCTGCGNNGTGTCGATCTCCAGGTGATCGCAATCCCGCCGCCGCATTTCCACTATCACGTTCCCGCCGAAGTCGGCGTCGACTTCGCCCGCATCCAGAACGACGCACTGGCGCAGCTCAGCGACAGTCGACCCGAGCGCTTCCACTGGTTCGCCACCCTACCGCTCCAGGACATCCCGGCGTCCCTCGCCGAGATCGAGCGGGCCCGGGGCCACGACCGCATGCGGGGAGTCCAGACAGGCACCAACATCGCCGGGATGGATCTCGACGACCCCGCCCTCGATCCCGTTTGGAAGACGCTGGAGACCGCCGACCTCCCGTTGTGGCTGCATCCCGACCAGCGTTCCATCGCCGGAGCCGACCGGTTGGACCGGTTCTACCTGCAGAATNNAGTCGACGATCGCCGCCGCCCGGCTGATATTTGGTGGGGTCATGGAGCGTCATCCGGACCTGCGCGTCGGGTTCGTGCACGGTGGCGGGTTCTCGCCGTTCCAGGTCGGGAGGTGGGATCACGGCTGGAAGGTTCGCCCCGAGCCCAAGGAGCACATCGGTGATCGACCGCCGTCGACGTACTACCGCCGGTTCTACTTCGACACCCTCACCCATGATCGTGCCTCACTCCTCCTCCTCGGCGAAAGGGTCGGATGGGACCACGTGATGCTGGGCACGGACTTCCCCTTCGACATGGCCGATGATGACCCGGTCACCAAGGTGGATGCGGCGCCGCTGAGCCCCGCCGACCGCACCCGGGTTCTGGAGACGAACGCCCAGGGGTTCCTCCGGCCAATCCCAAGCAGATGAGGACGACTCGACTCGGCGAGCTGGACGTCTCGGTGATCGGTCTCGGCTGCAACAACCTGGGCAGGGCCCTCGACCAGGAGGCGACGAACAAACTCATCGCCGCGGCCCTCGACCTGGGAGTGAGCTACTTCGACACCGCGCGCCTGTATGGCGGCGGCGACTCGGAGAGACTGCTCGGGGGCGCCTTGGGAGACCACCGCGACGACGTGGTGATCGCCACCAAGTTCGGGCGCATCCCCCGGATCCCTGACGCACCTGGCGCCGACCGGGCCGGGATCAGAGAGACCATCGAAGTGAGCCTCAGCGAGCTTGGCACCGAGTACATCGACCTCTACCAGCTTCATTTCCCGGACGAGTCAGTGCCGATCGAGGAGACGCTGGGAGCGCTGGCCGAGCTGGTCGAAGAAGGCAAGGTGCGCGAGATCGGCTGCTGCAACTTCGATGTCTCCCAACTCGATGAAGCCCTCAGAGCCTCCGAGGACAACGGGTGGCCTCGCTTCGTGTCCAACCAGGTCGAGTACTCGATGGTCCACCGCGACCCTGAGGAAAGCGGTCTGGCCTCCTTCTGCGAACAAGCCAACGTCTCCCTGCTGCCCTACTACCCCCTGGCCAGCGGGTTGCTCACCGGCAAGACCCGACGCGGGGAGACGCNNGGCTCGACAGGTACGCCGAGGCACGAGAGATCTCGATGGCCCAGGTGGCGCTGGGATGGCTGCTCAGCCGGCCTTCCGTCCCGGCGGTGACCCCGGGGGCCACCCGAGCAGAGCAGATGGCGTCGAATGTCGGGGCGGCGGACTGGCAGCCATCGGCGGCCGATCTCGACGAGCTGGATCTCCTCCTGGGGTGAAGGTGACTCAAGCCGGCCCGGCCATGGCGACATAGACGCCGCAGGCATTCTCGGGCAGATTGAGGAGGGCGCTCTCGCCGCTCAGTCGGGTTCCCCTCTCCGGTGCCGGGACTCCGTTGCCGGTGATGACCCGGAATGCGTCGTCGAGATGCTCGCCTCGGAACAGGACCTGGAAAAGACCGGGCCCGTTCACCGCCAGGGCGTCCGCGGTGGGGCCCTCACCGCGCGGCTCGGCGATGGCGATCCCGATGTCCCCGAAGTAGAAGACTGTCATCAGTGACATGATCACGGTCCCCATCTCGGGCTCGGGCGCCGGGCTGCCGAAGACCGTCTCGAAGTCCCGGAGGTCGCGCTCCATCGACGCTACGGCCACATAGGTCCGNNGATAGGCGTGTCGCGCTCCGCTGTCGTGGTCATGCTGGACCAGCCCCACCCGGGTGGCCAGGTCGACGGTCGCCCTTCTCCGGGCGAGTGATCCGCCATCACCGTCGACTGGGTCTTCGACGATCGTGGTGATGCTGAAGCCGGCCGACCCGATTCGCCGTACCTCCGCATCCAGGTCGTTGCACCGGAGCACGACCTCGCTGAGCCCTTCGTCCTCACCATCTCCCTCACGAAGCTCCAGGTAGAAGTCACCAAGAACGATGTAGGCGCTACCTGCAACCGACCCGGGGGGATCACCGGTCGAGACGTGGAAGCCGAGTCGCTGGTAGGTGGCCACCGCCGACCCCAGGTCGCGGACCCGGAGAACGATGTGATCGACGGCGGTGATCATCGGACAACCCTAAGAGCCGGGCACGAGAAGCCAGTCGACGCCAACCCAGCCGGTCCCGTCCCAGATGAGGGGGTTCAGCTCCACCTCGGAGAGATGCCCGGATCCGGCCACCCCTTGGCTGACGACGCTCACGATGCGGCCCAGCTCCCCGACGTCGGCGGCAGGGGCGCCACGATGGCCGTCCAGGAGGGCTCTCATGGCGAGAGAGTCGATCATTTCGCGTGCCTGATCGATGCCGACCGGGCCGGGCCGGAATACGACGTCGCCCAGCACCTCGGTGAGGATGCCGCCCGCGCCGACTGACACCATCGGGCCGAACGAGTCGTGGCGAAAGGCCCCGACGATGATCTCCAGACCGGGACGGAACTTCTGGACTCTCACTCCGTCCGCTTGGGCTCCCGACGCCCTGACGGAGCCGATGACACGGGTGAAGGCGGCCTCGACGTCACTGGCCGACCTCAAGTCGACGGCGACACCTCCGACCTCGGTCTTGTGGTCGAGACCGGGAGCATCGACCTTCACCACGACCGGGTACCCGATCCGGGATGCGGTGGCAACCGCCTCCTCGACGCTGGACGCGGGCAACCCCGGATCGAGGGGAAGCCCCCAGTCGAAAGATGGCCCTTCGTCCCCGTGCTCCAGGCGGGGAGACGGTTCTGAGAGGAACCCGGAGAGGGCTCGAATGGCTGCCCGTGGCTCCACGGTGACCGGAAGGGACCCCGCGCGAAGACGGGTGAGCCCCGCTTCGCCGAGGTCCCCGGCCATCCAAAGATGGAAGACAGGCACATCTGTCTCGAGCGATAGGAGGGAGTCGACACGCTCCGGGGTGTGCGTCGGCGGATGGGCCGTCGAGACGGCCAGGACGGCGTCGAACTCGCCCGAGTCCGCCATGGTCGCCACCGCCTCGGCGAATCGGTGGGGCCCGCCGATGATGCCTCCCAAGTCGACCGGGTTGGAGCCGACCCCATGGTCGAGATACTGCTCCAGGTGTGAGATGAGATCAGGTGAGGGCAGCGGGAGGTCGATCCCGGCTCGCTCGGCGAGGTCCGACAGCAGGATGGCGGCTCCTCCCGAGTGGGTGACGATCCCCGCCCTGCGACCCACCCCTGCGGGTCTCCCGGCGAGCATCACGGCCACCTCGTAGGCCTCGGCAGGGGTCTCGGTCTCGACGACGCCCAGACCGGCGAACACTCCGGCGAGTACCCGCTCCGGCACCGCCATCGCCCCGGTGTGAGTGGTCATCAGACGTGTCGCCCGGTCGCTCTTTCCGAGTCGGCATGCCACGACCCGCTGGCCGCGTGCCCGGGCCGTCTCGACCGCATCGATGAACACGACGCCGTCGCGGATGGTCTCCAGCACCACGACGATCACGTCGACCTCATCGATGGCCGAAACCGCGGCGACCGCCTCACCGAGGCGAAGATCGGCCTCATTCCCCGTCGACACTGAGATGGCTATGCCGTCGTCTCGAGCGGCGGCGAGGTTGTGGAGATAGGAGCCGGTGCCACCGCTCTGGGTCACGATCGCTACAGGCCCAGAGCGGAGCTGGTGGGGAGGCCGATCGAGACACGTGAGGAAGCTTGCAGTGAGCCCCCTGCCCGGACGAATCACCCCCCCGCTGTTGGGGCCAATGACTCTGGTGCCGGCCTCCTCGGCCGCCTCCATGAGACGACTCTGGAGGTCCTCGCCTTCGTCGCCGGACTCGGCGAAGCCGCCGCCGAAGACGACCACCCCTCCCACGCCGCGCGCCGCCCCGACCACTTCGACCGCGGACGGGCCAGGGACCGCTGCCACGACCAGATCCACCGGTTCCGGCAGTGCCTGCACGGACTCGTGCATCGGGACGTCTTCGACATGGGGCAGACGGGGGTTGATGCCATAGATCGCACCGGCGAAACCATGACGGCGGAGATGTCCCAACACCCTGGCGCCGTGTTTGGCCGGATCGTCGGAAAGGCCGGCAATGGCAATGGTCTTTGGATCGAGCGCCCGGCCAAGGTCACTCATCCTCGGGCCAGAGCTTGACGACACCGTCTGCGGCCAGGGCCTTGATCTCCAGCTCGTCCTTGCCGAGCCGATCCCGAAGCACCTCCATGGTGTGCTGACCGAGCATGGGCGCCGACTCGTTTGGGAACTCCCACGAACCGAGCTTCATCGGGCTCGGGGGATACTTCACCGCTCCGAGAGTCGGATGATCGTAGGAGCGAACCATGCCCCGAGCCAGGACCTGATCGTCTGCGAACACCTCTTCGATGTCGTTGACCGGCGCACTGGGGATGTCGTATTCGTCGAGGACCTGCAGCCACTCGGCCTTCGTGCGGGTCGCGAAGATCGCCTCGAGGGTCTGCACGACGAAATCACGGTTGACGACCCGGGAAGCATTGTCCCTGGTGCGCGGATCGTCCTTCAGGTCGGGCCGGCTGATCGCATCACAGAGGTTGCGCCAGAACTTCTCGTCGCGCGCCGCCACCACCACATAGCCGTCCGAGGTGGAGAAGGCCTGCCACGGGACGATATGGGCGTGGGAGGTGCCGCGGCGAGTCAGCTTTCGGCCGGCGTTGAGGTAGTCGACTGCATCGTATGAGAGAAGCGACACGAGACTGTCGAGCATCGCCACGTCGGCGTGGTCGCCCGTCCCATGGAGCTCCCGGCCGACCAGGGCGGCGAGCACCGAGATGCACGAGTAGATCCCTCCAGAGATGTCAGCGATGGGCACCCCGACGCGCGCCGGGTCGCCGTCCGCGGGACCGGTGATGTCGACGTGTCCGGCGTGGGCCTGGACGACGAGATCGAAGGCTGCCTTGTCGCGGGCCGGGCCGGTTTCGCCGAACCCGGTCACCGACACGGTGATGATCTCCGGGTTGTGGATCTTCAGGGTCTCGTGGTCGATCCCCAATCGGGCCATCACCCCCGGGCGGAAGTTGTCGATCACCACGTCGGCGTCGGCGACGAGCGTGTAGAACAGCTCCCTCCCGCGCTCCTCTTTGAGATTGAGGACGATGCTCTTCTTGCCCCGGTTCATGAATAGATGGATGGAGCTCTCCCCGCCGTAGGGAGCGATCTTGGCGTTGCGGGCGGTGTCGCCCGACGGAGGCTCGACCTTGATCACTTCTGCTCCCAGATCGGCGAGGATCACCCCTCCGAACGTGCCCGCGATCACCTGGCCCAACTCGAGGACTGTAACCCCGGACAGCATCCCGGAGCTCACCGTCGCCGTCTCGCGCCGTTCAAGCCCCGCCACCGTGGGCCGCCTCCGCACGCTCCGCCGCCTCGGCCCGGGCGATGATGGTGCGGGCCACGCGGGCTACTGCGTAGTCGACCATCTTCCCGTCGACCGCGATCGACGCCTTCCCTTGTGCCTCGGCCTCCTCGAAGGCGGTGAGCACCTTGCGCTGGTAGGCAACGACATCCTCCGGCGGCGTGAACACCTGGTTGATTATGGGGATCTGGGCCGGGTGGATGGCCACCTTGCCGACGTAGCCCAACGTGCGGGCCAGCTCGCATTCCATGCGCATCCCCTCGTCGTTGCGGAAGTCCATATAGACGGCCTCCATCGGGTGGGGGACACCGGCGGCACGCGAGCTCAGCAGCACCTGGGACCTCGCGTACATGAGACCGGTTCCCTCGGGGGTCCACTCCACTCCGAGATCGGCCACCAGGTCGCCCTGCTCGCCACCCCCAAACATGACGCACTGCACCCGGTCACTGGCCACCGCCATGTCGTACGTGGATCTGACCCCGACCGCCGATTCGATCAAGGGCACCACGTCGATGGAGCCAGGCTCACGCCCCCTCGCCTTCTCGATGACAGTCAAGGCCCCATCGAGCTGCATGATCGTCGTCGGGCGCTCCGCCTTCGGGATGATCAGTCCGACCACGTCGGCGTGGCCGGCAGCGAGCACGTCGTCCCAGAACTGGTCGGTGTCCGGACCGTTGGTGCGCACGAAATAGGGAACCGGTGCGTCGGGCAGGTCGGCTAGCTTGGCGCGCGCCTCGGCCTTCTTGTCGAGTGAGACCGCATCCTCGAGATCGACGATCACAGCATCGGTCCCCGAGCGGACGGCCTTCTCGACCATGTCGATCCGGTCGCCAGGGGTGAACAGCATCGATCGAACCGGTTTCATGCCTGTTCCTTTCTATTCGAGTCGATCAGCTCGACGGGCTACTCCCTGCTCCGCACCTCGTCGAGGTCGACCACCCGCCCGGTGGTGGCACTCTCGACGATTCCTTCGAGGACGGCGGTCGCCTCCAGGGCCTCGNNCAGGGCCTCGGGACCGCCTGTCTCCGGCTGGGTTCCGTTGCGCACGTTGGTGGCGAGCTCCTCGAGCTCGTCACGAACCGTGTCGAGGGTATCTATGTCGTGCTCCTCCCAGTCCTTCGACCCCACCGCCTGTGTCAAGAATCGCTCGCCATCTTTGTCGTTGTAGGCAGCGCCTTCCGTTCCCCACACGGCAGTGCGAGCGATGTCGGGGATGACCATGCTGGTCCCCAGGAACGCCAGGGGGCCTTCCTGGTACTCGAGGGTCGCCGTGGT
>JABAOG010007307.1_pt1 | contig 12730 bp, 14 predicted proteins | sample 7062131 | NCBI WGS metagenome assembly JABAOG01 (sample SAMN14538629, study PRJNA623070) | marine sediment metagenome | biome: marine biome [ENVO:00000428]; feature: marine pelagic biome [ENVO:01000023]; material: deep marine sediment [ENVO:00002113] | place: India: Arabian Sea | collected... | reverse complement strand
ACTCCAAACCGTCCGCACAATTCCGCTAACTTATTTGCGGACGGTCACTTAGCCAGACTTTTGTTGTTTTGAACAGTGCAGATTAGCAAGAATAGACGGCAAAACAACAAAAGTCTTCGAGACAACATCATGGACAAAATCATTATCAAAGACCTCCTTTTACGTGGTATCATCGGTATTAACGATGACGAACGCGTCAACAAACAAGATATCCTGATCAATATCATCATCTTTGCCGACACCCGTCAGGCGGCCGTCTCGGACGACATAGCAGATGCCGTCAACTATCGCACCATTACCAAACGCATCATCCAACATGTCGAAGGTTCGGCCGACTTCCTCGTTGAAAAACTGGTCAACGATGTCGCCCGCATCATTCTGGTCGAATTTTCGGCCGAACGAGTCATCGTCCGGGTTGAAAAACCAGGCGCCCTTCGCTTTGCCCAATCCGTCGGCATCGAAATCGATCGTACCCACGCCGACCTGACAATCTGATCAATCAATCGCCAATTATTTTATGTCAAACCAAATAATCATCTCCATTGGCTCCAACATCGAAAAAGAAAAAAACCTTCCCCTTGGCGTCCGGATTCTGGCAAAACAATGTAAATTGATAGCCGTTTCCCCCATCTATGAAACTGTTCCTGTCGGTCTCATTGATCAGGCCAATTTCTTCAATGCCGCCCTTCTGGTCGAGACAGATCTGGACCCCCTTCAATTTAAGCAACGGGTCCTGCTCCCCATCGAACAGCAGCTAAACCGGGTCCGAACGGCCGAAAAAAACGCCCCCCGCACCATCGACCTCGACATCAGCCTCGTCAACGACGAAATCAAAGATATTGATGAAAAGCATCATGTGCCCGATCCCGACCTGCTCAAATTCCCCCATGTCGCCGTTCCCATCGCCGACCTGGTGCCCGACATGCCCCACCCGGAAACCGGCGAACCACTAACCCTAATCGCCGCCCGCCTGTTAGCGAACACAGAACAAGATGTCATGTGGAAACGGCCGGATGTCTCATTGCTTCCCGGCGAATAACCTTTTCCACAAGGCCCTGAAAATGTTAAAATGGGGATAACATTAGGGCTTCACTGTTATTTTTATGGAACTTCAATTCGCAGTCGCAAAAATCGGGAAATACGCCACCAGCGAGAGCGGCGACACGCTGGAAATGATTGAACGGCCGCACGGCGGCCTGTCAATGGTCTTGGTGGATGGTCAGCGCAGCGGCCGGGCTGCCAAAGCCATCAGCAATGTCGTTGCCCGTAAAGCGGTCCAACTGCTATCCGAGGGCGTTCGGGATGGGGCCGCTGCCCGGGCTGCCCATGATTATCTTTTCACCTACCGGGGCGGGAAAGTTAGCGCCACGCTCAACATTTTATCGGCCGATATTTTAAGTAAAACCATTGTCATTTCCCGTAATAACCCTGCCCCGGTAATCGTTCATACGGCCGAGCATGGCCTTTATCTACTTGACGAACCGTCCTATGTCGTCGGCGTTCATCGCAATGTGAAGCCCATTATTTCTGAAGTCCCTTTAATTACAGGGACGCTGGTTGTGGCTTTTACAGACGGGTTGGTTCATGCTGGAGGGTATAATCCCACCAGCCATCTTGATCCGGCAGCGATCGTGGCCGAGATGCTGGCTGAGAATATCTTTGAACCCCGGCGAATCGTCGACCGTTTATTAGATGAGGCCGTGAATCGGGACAATGGCCGGCCGCGTGATGACATTAGCGTGATGAGTATGGCTGTCTTAGAGGGTAGTGGTGAGGAACCAAGGCGGCTGAACGGCCGTTTGCCCTTATAATCAACTATCTATGTCTGAAGATGACAGTAGTTCTCTCCGTATTGCTGTTGTTGGTGCCTGTGCCTCTGGCAAAAGCACCCTGGTAGATGCCTTGCGCCGGGCCGGCTATGAGGCCCGCCACGTCGCCCAGGAGCATTCATATGTGCCCTCCATGTGGCAGCGCATCACCCGCCCCGATGTGCTCATCTATCTCGATGTCGATTACGATACGATCCTTGCCCGCCGCCCCAATTTCAATTTTCAGCCGGCCGATTTAGACCAACAAAATTTCCGGCTCACCCACGCCCGCGAAAACTGCGACCTTTATCTGGATACAACTGGGCTGACAACGGCCGAGGTTCGAGACAAGAGTCTTGATTTCCTGAGAGAGGTAATTGGTAATTCGTAATTGACGAGCCGGTTCCGGCCCCTTACCAATTACCAAATTATCTGCCAAATAATCTGCCAACCAATCCCCCCGTTCCCATTTGGGCCCGGATTTCTGCTTCCATTTCCCTGGCCTCGGGAAAATCTTCCAACTTTAAAGCTACCTTATTATGGCGGGCTGCCTCTTTGTAATCTTCCTTATTGAAATAAATAATACTGATATTATGCCACAACCAGGGATTTTCTTTCGAGAAGTGGAGGGCTTCCTGGTAAATTTCCAGGGCCTTGTCATCCTGGCCAAGCTCCAGATAGCAGTCACCCAATCTGTTCCGGAGGCGCAATTTCCGGGGAACGTTATCGGCCGTGTCTATCGCCTTCTGATACCATTGAGCAGCTTCATCCAACTTTTTCTGATGCTGCCAATAAGCAATCTCCGCCTGCATCACATACAGATTGTTTGACTCAATGTCTGACAAATAATCCAGAATGAGACGCGCGTCATCAAAACGATTGCTATAAATATAGATGTAAGCCTCAATCATATTAATAATGACAATATCCAGGGCTTGTGCCTGAGCCTTCTCTAACCAGGCCATAGCAGCGTCAAGCCCACCCTGGAAGTAAGTCCCATCCTGTTCTCTGGAGGCCAAAACCAGCGTCATAGCCACCCCGCCAAAAACATAAGGCTGGGAATTGCAAGTCTGAAAAATTCGTAAAGCCGCCAGCAGTGTTTTAGGATCTCCCTTAAATTCTTCAAGTTTTTCAAGTCCTATTTCATACGCCTGGCGGCCTTGCATCGTTGCCTCTTTGGTATCAGGTATGGGCATCTTCTCAAGGCTGACCAGTAACTTATTTACTAAACTCTTTCCCATAATTACCTCTATAGTGGTAGGTGTCCGATCTTTAATACAGTGTACAAAGAGTTTTCCAAAAAGAAAAGCCCCCTGATGGTCAGGGGGCCTCTTATTAGTGAACTGTTAGCAGTGAACAGTTTACTGCGTACTGACTACTGCTTACTGCTTACTGTTAGCTGTCCTTAAAATCCGCCCATGCCGCCCGGAGGCATACCGTCCGGCATACCGCCGCCTGCCGGTTCTTTCTCGGGCAGGTCGGTGATGAGGGCTTCAGTAGTCAGAATCATCGAAGCGATGCTGGCTGCGTTTTCGAGTGCACCGCGAGTGACCTTGGCCGGATCAATGATACCGGCTTTAATCATGTTCACATAGGATTCGCTGAGAACATCGTAGCCAATGTTTTTGTCACCGGCTTTTTCTTGCTCGGCGCGAACGTTTTGGATGATGACATCGCCATTCTTACCGGCATTTTCAGCAATCTTGCGCATTGGGGCCTCGAGGGCGCGGCGCAGAATGCCGACACCAGTAGATTGATCGCCAACTGGGACTTCAACTTCGTCGAGGGCGGGCATGGCATTGATCAGGGCCACACCACCACCAGGAACAATACCTTCTTCAACCGCAGCCCGGGTGGCGTTCAAAGCATCCTCCACGCGGTGTTTCTTTTCTTTCAGCTCAACCTCGGTCGCAGCGCCGACGCGGATGATGGCAACGCCGCCGGCCAGTTTCGCCAGCCGCTCTTGCAGTTTTTCGCGGTCGTAATCGGAGGTGGAGCGGTCAATTTCAACCTTGATCTGCTCAACACGGCCGTTAATCTGGCTCTGTTCACCTTCACCGTCTACGATAGTAGTGTCATCCTTGGTGGAAACGATCTTAGCCGCACGGCCGAGATCGCTAATCTGGACACTTTCCAGCTTGCGGCCCATCTCTTCGGTGATCACCTGACCGCCGGTCAGGACAGCGATATCCTGCAGCATCGCCTTACGACGGTCGCCAAAGCCCGGAGCCTTGATAGCCAGGGCATTGATGGTGCCGCGCAGTTTATTCAGAACCAGGGTCGCCAGTGCTTCACCGTCAACATCTTCAGCGATAATGACGAGGTTGCGACGGCCGCTTTGAATCAGTTTTTCCAAAATAGGAACCAGGTCCTGGGCGGAGCTGATTTTCTTGTCATGGATTAAAATATGAGCTTCTTCGATGATCGCTTCCATCGTATCGGAATCGGTAACGAAGTAGGGGCTGAGGTAGCCGCGATCAAATTGCATGCCGTCAACGTAGTCGGTCTCAAATTGAAGGCTCTGGGACTCCTCAACAGTGATGACGCCATCTTTACCAACTTTGTCCATAACCTGGGCAATGAGGGTGCCGATTTCTTTGTCCTGGGCCGAAATAGCAGCTACAGAGGCGATCTCTTCCATGCTGTCAATCGAAACAGCCATTTCACGAATTCGGTTAGCGAGCGCTTCGGTTCCGGCTTCAATTCCCCGCTTCAGGAGCATGGGATTCGCACCGGCAACCACATTCTTCAGACCTTCATTAACGATATTCTGGGCCAGGACGGTAGCAGTGGTTGTACCGTCACCGGCGATGTCATTGGTCTTGGTAGCAGCTTCTTTCAGAAGCTGGGCGCCCATATTCTCATAAGGGTCTTCCAGTTCAATTTCTTTGGCAACAGTGACGCCATCGTGAGTGATGGTCGGGGCACCAAATTTTTTGTCTAAGGCAACATTTCGCCCTTTGGGGCCGAGTGTCGTCGCAACGGCCGAAGCCAGGGTATCAACACCTTTTTTAAGCTTGCGACGAGCGTCCTCCGAAAAAACCAGTTGTTTGGCCATATTATTATTTCTCCTTATTCTTTCTTTTTGATCTATTTATGCATTGATTCAGAGGCTTTTGTTGTTTTTCTTTCTTTAATTTCATATTGAGTGAAATTCTAAACAACAAAAGTCTGGCTCCAGATCTGTTTATTTTTCGATAATGGCTAATACGTCAGTCTCTTTGAGGATCAACAGCTTTTTGCCGTCAATTTTGACCTCAGTACCGGCATATTTGGCATAGAGTACAGTATCGCCAATAGCAACATCTAACTCAATTCGATCACCGTCATCATCGCGGCGGCCGGGGCCAGTTGCTAAAACAGTACCTTGCTGGGGTTTTTCCTTGGCAGTCTCGGGCAAAACCAGCCCAGAAGCTGTCATTTCCTCTTGCTCCATTGGTTCGACGACCAGGCGGTCGCCAAGGGGTTTCAAATTTGTTGTCATGTAACAAACTCTCCTTTTGTTTTATATATTTTTAAGCTCGAATGGAATTTAAAAAACGCTCTTAGACGTCAGTCGCTTATTAACGTGGCAGTTCGAAAAACGACTAACGTTTGATGAATCGTTTCTTATGTTGTTTTGAACGATTCTTTAGCACTCGTTGGCTTGGAGTGCCAAATACGGTTAAATTCTAACATATTTTTTGAGGCTGTCAAGGGTTTTTAGCACTCTAAATGCGACTTTGCTAATTTTTGCCCCCCGGCTGCTAGCGAAAGGTGGATTTCGGCCGATTAACCGCCGCTAGAACGATTAGCCGCCCAAATCCAATGATGCTGCTCGGCAAAGCTCCAGCCCCTCAATCGCATCTTCATCCCCTGGAATTGCTTCCAACACCGCCCGGAAAAGCGGCTCCGCCTTATCACAATTTTCCTCGCCTTTAAAGTAGTAAGCCAGACCCAGCATCTTAAAATAGGTGGAATTGGCGATCGTCACTTCCTTGTAGTTTTCAATGGCAAACTCCAACTCGGGTATGGCTTCATCGTAATTGAGGTTACGATAAAAAGCTGCCCCAAGATGGGCGTGTCCCCGAACCAATTGCTCGTCTAACTCTACCGCTTTGCGAAGATTTTCTTCGGCCGTTGGATATTCGCCAATGAGAAAATACATATACCCCAGGCCGTCATAAGCTTCGGCGTTTTCTGGATCAATCGCCAGTGCGTCTTCAAATGTCAATATCGCTGTGGGAATATCGCGCAGGGCGAAGTAATTGTAAGCCAGGCCGATGTGGAGTTCGATCATGTTTGGATTTTGATCCAGGGCCAGGTTATATTGCTCAATGGCTGCCTGGTAAAAGCCTTGCAGCTCTAAGACAGAAGCCATGTAATAGCGAACAATCGGATTGTCCGGCTCCAAAGTCAGCGCAATATCAGCCTCTTCTTGGGCCCGGGTGTATTGTTCCGGTCCAAGTTGGGCCAGCGCCCCGGCCACATAGGCATGGGCCAGGGCGTTAGAGGCATTAATATCAATTGCTGCCCGACCCGCCCGGACCGCCTCGGCAAACGCCAGATCCGCCTCAGTTGGTTGGCCCAAATCCAGCAAGCGGTTGCCATAGCCCAGATGAGCGGCTGCCAGTCCGGCCCAGGCGCGATCGTTCTCAGGGGCCAGCACTACAGCCTGTTCGGCCCATGTCAGCGCATCTTCTGCCCGCCCTTCGGCCGTTAATAGCTCAATCAACGGCAGGTAAAATTCAACCCGGCTGCCATCCAGGCGTATAGCCTGTTCATACAATTCAATGGCTTCAGTGATTTCACCATCTTCTCGCAGCAAAGCGGCCGTAGCGGCATAGGAAGACGCCGAGCGGGTTGGCGCTGGCGTTGGCGGCGGCGTAATCGTTTCTCGGACGGTATCTGCATTGGTAACCACAAATGCCCCGGCCACGAAGGCCAGGATTACCACGATGATGAGCGAACAAGAAGGCCCACCACGAGAGGGGCGACGCGGTTTTGTATTAATTACCATGTCGAGATCATAACCACCTGAAAAAACAACGTCAATAAAATTTACTTTGTTCTTACTTAAAACTTCTTGAAAAATTGGCGCAGCCGCCACAGTACCCCAACCGGGTAACCAACCATTTTAGCCACATCCCCCACCAACCGAATAATGGGCACCAGGGCCAATGCTCGCACCCGGTCCGGGGGTCGCCAGCCATAAGTGTCCGGCCAGAGACGCTCAACCGGGCGGCGGCAGTAAACGGCCGTCCCCGCCATCCCCAAAAACCAACCCCACCATTTTCCCCGATAGATGAGCCACAACAGCCCCGGAATCCCAACCAGATAAGTCAGATAGCGCACCGCGTGGCGTTTCGGCCACAATCCCGCTTTACCGTCTCCCCGGGCATAAAGATAGTATTGTCGGGCAAAGGCCTGCAAATTCTTGCGCGGCCGAAAATAGACCACCGCTTTGGGTGCGAAGGGAAAAGCGCCATGCCGTTCCCGCAGAGCAAAGTCAAAAATCAAATCCTCCCCATAATCCAACCACTCAGGATAGCCCCCTACCGCCTGCCAGGCTGCTTTCAGGAAGGCCACCGACCGGCTGGAGGGCAGAAATTTTTCCGGCTCAATATCATCCAGGGCCGGCAGGACAGTTGCCCCCATGACCACCTCAAAATCGGTAAATGGGTCCGGCTCAAACCAGCCGCTGACAACGGCCGCGTTAGCTTCCTCGAACGGCCGAACCAGCTCCTCCAACCAGTGCGGGGCCAGCACCACCCCGGCGTCGGTAGCGGCAATAATCTCGCCGCCGGCCTGCTCAATGGCCCGATTCCGCCCCTGGCTGATATTGCTCCCGGGCTGTTCGACAACCATTAACGGCAGCCATTGAGTGTATTCCGCCAGGATTTCGAGGGTATTATCGGTCGAGCCGCCGTCGCAAATGACCACTTCATCCGGCTGTCTGGTCTGGTAAATTAACGAATCTAATAAAGAGCGGATATTATCCCCTTCATTTAGCACGGTAGCGATTACAGAAACCTTCTTCATAGGCATGTTATAATCACGCCTACTAAAATAAGCAATAACATAAAACGCCTATGCTTGTCCCACATCTTGATAATGATAGAATCAACAGCCTATGGAAGGCAAAAACACATGCTGTGATTTAAGTTTGATCATTCCTGTATATAATGAGGTAGAGAATCTGGAAGCGTTAGTTGAGGAGATCGCTGCCGCCCTGGATGATCAGCCAATCACCTATGAAGTCCTCTTTATTGATGACGGCAGCACCGATGGTAGTTTTGAATTGATTCGGGAGCTAGACGGCCGTTATCCCCAGGTCGGGGCTGTTCGGTTCCGGCGTAATTTTGGACAGACGGCCGCTTTTTCGGCCGGATTCAATCATGCTCGAGGCCGGATAATTGTCACGATGGACGCCGACCGCCAGAATGATCCGGCCGATGTGCCCAGCCTCGTCCACAAGTTGGAAGAAGGCTACGATGTTGTTAACGGCTGGCGGCAAAATCGTCAAGATGATTTTCTCCTTCGTAAAGTACCCTCGTTTTTTGCAAATCGGCTTATTGCCCGAACAACTGGCGTCAAGCTCCATGATCGAGGCTGTTCGCTGCGCGCTTTCCGGTGTGAAGTTGCCCAGGAACTGCGGCTTTATGGCGAAATGCACCGCTTCATCCCGGAGTTAGCCAGTTCGGCCGGTTTTGTTATGGCCGAAGTGCCGGTCAACCATCGCCCTCGAGTGGCTGGCTCCTCCAAATATGGTATCTCTCGCACATTTCGCGTCATTCTTGATTTGATGACGATTTTATTCCTCAGGCGTTACAATGCCCGGCCCATGCATCTCTTTGGCGGCGTCGGGATTGTTTCGGCCGTTCTTGGCGGCTTGATAGGTTCATTCCTGGCAGCGGCCAAGATAGCAGCCGGTATCGAAGGTGGCATGGAAGGTTTCCGCGCCTATCGCATTGGCGATCGGCCGTTGCTCATGCTTTCCGTCCTGCTCATCATTTTAGGCGTCCAATTTCTCGTGATGGGCTTATTAGCTGAATTAGTAGTCCGAACTTACCATGAAAGCCAGAACAAACCGGTGTATCATGTAAAGGAGGTATTAACACCCCAACTTTAGGTGTAACAGACAATCAACTTATGAAATTACTTATTCTTGGTATCGACGGCGCAACATTTGACCTCATTCTGCCCTGGGTGGAAGCGGGCTACCTGCCCTCTCTGGCTGGTTTGATTCAGGGCGGCGTTCATTCAGATTTGGGTTCAACCCTGCCGCCCGTAACCAGTCCGGCCTGGCCCACCTTTATGACCGGTTGTAATCCCGGCAAGCATGGTGTCTTTGACTTCATTCAACCTTCAGGCGCCAATTTTAGCCTCGTGAATGCCACCAAAATTAAACAACCCACCATCTGGCAGCAATTATCAGCCGCCGGTTTCAAAGTTGGTGTCCTTAACGTCCCCGTTACCTATCCGCCCCAACCGCTGAATGGCTTCATGATCAGTGGCATTCTCAGTCCCAAAGGGGGCAACATTGCTTATCCGGCCGATATGTTGACCCGGTACCAAGATGAGTTAGGTGAATATCGCGTCGCCCCAAATATTCAATACAAATCGGGTATTGAGGCGGAATATATTGAAGATATGCGCGACCTCATTCACACTCACGGCCGTTGGGCCTTGCACCTCATGGATAATGAACCGACCGATGTCCTCATGGTGCACTTTATCGCCCTCGATATCATGATGCACGCCATGTGGCGTTTCATGGACGAAAGCCATCCCCGACACGAAGAGACTNNCGAGAGGCCTACCAACTGGTGGACGAATATATTGGTAAAATGTTGGCCAAACTGCCGGATGACGCCTCCGTTTTGGTCATGTCCGATCATGGCTTTGGCCCCCTTCTCAATATTGTCAATCTAAACCTCTTCTTAATGAAAAAGGGGTTATTGAAACTTCGTCGCGATCCCTGGACCCAGCTAAAAGCAGGGGCGTTCAAGCAGGGTATCACCCCGGCAACCGTTTACCGCGGCCTGGAAATCATTGGTCTGCAAAATATGGCCACCCGGGTTTCCAAAGACACCCGCAACCAGGTTGTCGGTAAATTCCTGAGTTTTGACAGCGTGGATTGGTCTAAAACGATTGCCTACAGCATGGGCCATGTCGGCCAGATATATCTTAATATTACTGGACGGGAGCCCCATGGCATTGTCAACGAAGCCGATTATTTTGAGAAGCGGCAGTTGGTATTAGATGCCCTGCAGGATCTATGTGATGAGAACGGCCGTCATCTGGTCACCAAAGTCATTCTCCGGGAAGAGACCTACCAGGGCCCCTATTCCCACTTCGGGCCGGATATCAATCTCATCCTCGATGATTACAACATGATTGCCTTTCCCCTTTTCGCCACCGACAACAAAATTATTACCCAACAGATTCGAGGAGACTCCGGCTGCCACCGTCGCGAAGGCATATTTATCGCTCGCGGTCAGGCCATTAGCCAGAGCGGCCGTCTGCCGGAAGCCAACATCCTCGATCTGGCCCCGACCATTCTCCATCTGCTGGGCCAACCTGTCCCCAAACGGATGGACGGCCGTGTTTTGACCGAAATATTCCGAACCCCTTCCGAAATCACCTACCTTGACGAGGAGGCCGAAGACATTGTCGACAGCCAGGCTTTGAGCGAGGAAGAAACAGCCCAGGTCGAGGAACGTTTGCGGAGCCTTGGGTACCTCTAGCCAGGAAAACAACATGCAAGGCCAATCCGGTCTGCTTGCCAAACTTCAAAACCCTTTCTTCCGGTCAGCTGGCATATTTCTGGCCGCTATGTTGCCCCGCTTGGCCGCTCTAGGCCGTTACGTCACTCCCGACGAACCCATCTGGGTCTACCGCAGCCTCAACTTTCGGCAAGCGTTACTGGCCGGTGACTGGGCCGCCACCATTCAAACCGGCCATCCCGGCGTCACCCTGACCTGGCTGGGGACTGTTTTTACCCAGTTACAGCTTTGGCTACAACCGGCGAGCCGCGATCATCTAACCTGGCTGGATCAGCTGTATTGGCTGGCGCCTGATAACGGCCCCGCCTTTCAACACCTCTCCGCCTTCCTGACCGCCGCTCGCCTCAGCCCCATTATCCTGACCAGCCTGGGAATTGTCGCCATCTACTGGCTGCTTCAACCTCGATTCAGCCNNCCTTCACCGCCGGACTATCCGGCCTGTTCCATCTAGATGCCCTCCTATCCACTTTCATGCTCCTGGCCATCCTCGTCCTCCTGCCCAAATCAGGAAAACCGCCAACCCCCATCACCCGCCGTGAAGCCATCTTGAGCGGCCTCTTCACCACCCTCGCCATTTTAACCAAAACCCCTGGCCTCTTTCTGCTGCCCTTCATCTCCGCCATCATACTCTGGCGGACGCTATTCCGTCATGCAAATGACCAACCTTTTTCCACCCGATTGCGTCACCTTCCTGCTCCATTTCTCTACTGGGGTGCCACAATTTTAATCACTATAATATTGTTCCTGCCGGCCGTTTGGGTTGCGCCGGTCACAGTCTTTGAAACAATCACTGGATTAGCCAACCGCCTGTCCGACAGTGCGGTTCGGCCGATTTTCTTTCTTGGCGAAATGACCCTCAACCCCGGCCCCACTTTTTACCCCCTTGTCCTCGCCTTTCGCCTCTCGCCCGTTGTCTCCATTGGCCTCCCTCTATCGGCCGTCCTTTTTGTAGCGCAAATTGCCAAACTTGTGATGAGCAAGGCCGAATTACCGCGTGTGGGACAATTTGCCAAATTGTCCTACGGGAATTTAATCTGGCTCCTGGCCTTCAGCCTCGGCTTCCTCTTCTTCCTCAACCTNNTCGGCCGTTGGCCTCCATAGCGCTGCCAGCAAGTTAAAAAATACAGGATTTTCCCGGATCATCCTGCCGGCCTTCGTCATGATCCAAATCATTTATCTCCTGGTCTTTCTACCTTTGCCGCTGCTGGCCTACAATTGGTTGGCTGGCGGACCAGCCATTGCCAGACAGGTTTTTTCCGTTGGCTGGGGTGAAGAAACCAGCCTGGCGGCGAAGCGTTTAGCACAAGAGCCTGACAGCGCCAACCGGACCTTATTTACCAGCAACATTCCCGCTGCCGCCGCCTTTTACCCGGGTCAATTACTGCCTATCGAAACCCAGGCTCTGACCAGGCTGCAACCAGACGATTTTGTTCATTTTGTCCCCCAGGACTGGCAAACATTCACTATCTCAAGAGACCGGGATTTTTCCTTGCTGACGTTCGCGGTTCAGAACTTTATCCAACGGCAGAACATCACAGATTTCGACCAAGCCCGGCTTTTTACGGATCTGGCTCCGGCCGATTTTACGCTGCCAGCTTTTCAAAGTACACCTCAAGACATTCATTTTGGGGAGAAAATCGCTGTTAATTCCGCCGGGGTCTTACCAGCCTCCTGGCCGAGTTCAATCCAAATTGGTATCGAATGGCAGCCACTTCAAACGGCCGAAACCGACTATTTTTACCGCCTTGAACTGCTAGACCATAACGGAGAAGTCTGGCTCAGCCAGGAGAACCCACTACTAAATGCGGTTGGCCAGCCGGTACGTTCCTGGCCTGCTGAAGAAGAACAAGAAGTATTCTATACCATATTGCCCCCCTCCGACCTGGCCCCCGTAGAATATACCGTCCAACTATCTTTATTTGATGACCAGGGGGCGCGCTTGGGTATCTTCCATGAGGACGGCCGTTTCGCCGGTGTCACTACCTCAATAGCCTCCATATCAATCCCCGCCCCGGTTGCCCAACTGCCCCCGCAGCCGCAAAATCCCATCAACAACGATTCGGAATTGATCGGCTACGATGCCCTGCCGACCATAATTGAAACCGGCCTGCCAATAAAATTGGATCTCTGGTGGCGGCAGTTAGAACGAACACC
>JABAOG010007588.1_pt1 | contig 12732 bp, 9 predicted proteins | sample 7062131 | NCBI WGS metagenome assembly JABAOG01 (sample SAMN14538629, study PRJNA623070) | marine sediment metagenome | biome: marine biome [ENVO:00000428]; feature: marine pelagic biome [ENVO:01000023]; material: deep marine sediment [ENVO:00002113] | place: India: Arabian Sea | collected... | reverse complement strand
GTAGCGGTTGTCGGCCAACGCCTTTGAGTAAAAATGATTCTGCGCCTGGGCAGGGGGTATCCAGGCGCCCGTGAAGTAATGCTGGATCATCGCGATCCAGCCACCCTGCTGGTCGCGATCCACGTCCAGGTCGCGCATGTCCGAGAAGTCGTATTTCTCGTAGGGCTTGTCGGGGCCGGAGAGGATGCCGCCGGTGTAGGTGTAGGTGCGGAACAGACCGCCCTCGGGGGCTACCTCTGAGCGTTGAAACTGTCCGTACATGCGCCCGCTCCAGGGTTCCCCCGAAGCGTTCGTGACCTCGTGGCGCACGCCGATCAGGTAGCTGCCGCGCTCGAACGTGTAAATTTTTCTCACACGCACGCCCGTTGCGCTGTTCCAGTCGAGAACCACGTCCAACGTGTCAGCACCGTCGGCAAGTGCGTACTCACTCTCGCCAGCGGTGAACGGCGCGTAATGATCCGGTGCAAGGGTGCCGCTCCCGGTGGAGGTGGCAACCAGGCCCGACTGGGCCAGGAAGATGTTCGGGGGCTGGTACTCGAACAGTTGAAACGGCGTGTCCTTTTGGTCGAGCGACACCGGGTAGCCGAGGAGCGCGAGACGACGCACGCCGCCGCCGCGCAGGCTGATATCCAGCTCGAGCACGTCGGTGCGAACGCGCACTCTCTCATAGGCCGGAGCCGCCTCGGCTGCCGGGGCCTGCGGCGTCGCCGGTGGCACGTCCTCGCGAACAGTCGGTATCGCCGGGATGTCCTCCTCGACGGCGGTCACCGGCGCGGCCCCCTCGCCGCTCGCCACCGACGGTGGCGCACGCTTGGGGCCGTAATCCTTCTGCCAGGCCTGCCAGAGGAAAAATGTCACCACGATCAGAGCGATGATGAGAAGATTTCTGAGCTGATCAATGGCCACGCGTCAGTCTCTGTCGTTTCCGCTCGAGCGCGTATCGCTGCAGCGCGCGCTCACTTGTTGCCAATGCCTTTCCAGGCACCGCAGGATGCCCTCGCTGTCCTTGTGCGCCAATGCGCCGCGCCCGATAACCACCACGTCGAGCCCGCGCAACAAAACCTGGTGGTAACGAAAGCTCTCTCTTATGAGGCGCTTGACGCGATTGCGCTCCACGGCCCTGCGGATCTGCCTGCGCGGTATAGCGAGACCGAGCCGCGCGGACCGTCGCCCGCTGCGCCGCGCCAACACCGTCAACGCTTCACCGCTGGATTTCTGCGCGCGTCTGAACACGCGCTCGAAGTCACTCGCGGTGCGCAGCCGGGAGTGCCGCTGAAATCGAAAGCGCGATCGCGGCTCCACCGGATGGCCCGGATCGGAGCGTCAGGCGGACAGGCGGGCTCGACCTTTCGCACGCCTCGCTTTGATGACCTTACGGCCCGCTTTCGTCGCCATGCGCGCGCGAAAACCGTGGCGCCGCTTGCGCTTGAGTCTGCTCGGTTGGAATGGTCGTTTCATCGCACGGCTCCAGTGACCCGTGATCGCACTTCGGATTCTGCATGCGACCCGCGAAAGGGGCTGAATGCTAACGTCACGTTTCGCTGCCTGTCAATTACGGGGACGTCCTTTCAGCCATATGGATTAGACAGAACAACCGTTATAAACTGCCAGCCTCTTCCTGATACTCTCCAACATCGCCAGAGGAGGACCGCGGGGGTGGGGCCGACGCTGTGGAACAGGTGTCTCGATCGGCTCGAAGGAGAGTTCTCACCGCAACAGTTCAACACCTGGATTCGGCCACTGCACGCCATCGAAGATGGCGATTCGCTGCGACTGCTTGCGCCCAATCACTTCGTGCGCGACTGGGTCAACGAGCACCTGCTCAACCGCTTGACCGAGGTGCTGACACGCCTGCAGAACGGTCACGCGGCCAGCGTCGTCGTACAAATCGGCAGCAGGGAGTTTCGTTGCGAGCCGGAATCCCTGAAGGCCAGCGAGGAAAGCCCGGCGTTGGTCGAATCGCCGGCCGAAAGCAGTGCCCGCAGCCCTGGGAGAGGTAAACGCCAGGGCACCGGGCTGCGCCCCGCCTTTACCTTCGAGACCTTCGTCGAGGGCAAGTCCAATCAGCTGGCGCGCGCGGCTTCCATGCAGGTCGCGGAGAATCCGGGCGGCGCGTACAACCCGCTGTTCATCTACGGCGGCGTGGGTCTCGGCAAGACGCACCTGATGCACGCCATCGGCAACGCCATCGCGCGCAGCACGCCCTCGGCCAAGGTGGTCTACCTGCATTCCGAGCGCTTCGTTGCCGATATGGTGCACGCCTTGCAGCACAATGCCATCAACGACTTCAAACGCTTCTATCGCTCCGCAGACGCGTTGCTCATCGACGACATCCAGTTCTTCGCGGGCAAGGAGCGGTCCCAGGAGGAGTTCTTCCACACCTTCAACGCGCTGCTCGAGGGGCAGCAGCAGGTGGTGCTCACCTGCGATCGCTACCCGAAGGAGGTCGACGGCCTCGAGGAGCGGCTGAAATCGCGCTTCGGCTGGGGCCTGACGGTCGCCATCGAGCCGCCGGAGCTGGAAACCCGGGCGGCCATCCTCATGCGCAAAGCCGCGCTGGCCGGTGTCGAGGTCGACAACGACGTGGCCCTTTTCATCGCCCAGCGCATTCGCTCCAACGTGCGCGAGCTCGAGGGCGCGCTGCGAAGAGTCATCGCCACCTCCCATTTCACCGGCCAGGTCATCGACATGGCGCTCGCCAAGGAAGCCCTGCGCGATCTTCTGCTCCTGCACGACCGCATGGTCACCATCGACAACATCCAGAAAACCGTGGCTCACTACTACAAGCTGCGGGTGGCCGACCTGGTATCGAAACGCCGGACCCGCTCCATCGCGCGTCCCCGTCAGGTCGCCATGGCCCTGGCCAAGGAGCTCACCAACCACAGCCTGCCGGAGATCGGCGATGCCTTCGGCGGTCGGGACCACACCACGGTTCTGCACGCCTGCCGCAAGATCGCCGAACTGAGGGAAGGCAATGCGACCATCAATGAAGAGTACGAGGAGCTGCTCAGAAGCCTCAGCAGTTGATGTCGGCAAGCTGTGGATAACGTGCGTTGATCGTCGGTTGCAAATCTTATGCACATTTCGTCCACAGGCCGTTGAGCTCCTTCAAGGTCCGTTTCACGCCCTGTTGTGATTTTTAGAAGCCATTGATATCTAAAAGATTTAATAACTTATCCACAAAAAAGGTCGGGCCTTAAAATAGTCATAGATAAGGATCTACTTACTATGAAATTGACTATGCAGCGGGAAAACCTGCTGAAACCCCTGCAGGCCGTTCAGGGGGTGGTGGAGCGACGCCAGACGCTGCCGATCCTCTCGAACTTCCTGATCGCCATCGACGCTGAACGCCTGTCGGTCACCGGCACCGACATGGAGATCGAGCTGGTGGCCAGCATTCCCCTCAGCGATGCCGAGGCCGGCGAGGTCACGGTGCCGGCGCGAAAGCTCGTGGATATCTGCCGCTCGCTGCCCGCCGATGCGGAGATCCGTCTCGAGGTGGAAGGCGACCGCGCCCAGCTGCGCTCGGGTCGCAGCCGCTTCACCCTGACGACCCTGCCGGCCGGCGATTATCCGAGCAGCGACAGCCAGGTGGGCGAATTGACCCTCGTGGTCCAGGAGGGTGCGCTGAAACGTCTGATTGAGCTGACGCACTTTGCCATGGCGCATCAGGACGTGCGCTACTACCTGAACGGCCTGCTGCTCGATATCGGTGATGGCCTGCTGCGGGCCGTGGCGACGGATGGGCACCGCCTCGCCATCGCGGAGATACCGGTGTCCGGCGCCGATACTGCGAGGCAGGTGATCGTGCCCCGCAAGGGCATCAGCGAGCTGTTACGGTTGCTTGGCAGCGGCGAGGGTGAGGTCCGCATCGAGCTGGGCAGCAACGCCATTCGTGTCACGCTTCCGGAGGTTCGGCTGACCAGCAAGCTCATCGACGGGAAATTTCCCGACTACCGTCGGGTGGTGCCCACCGAAGAGGCCAGCGATAAGCGGGTGGTGGTGGACCGGGAGCTCTTGCGCCAGGCGCTGGCGCGCGCGGCCATTCTCTCCAACGACAAGTACCGGGCCATCCGCCTGAGCCTCGAGCCGAATCGGCTGCGCGTCATGGCGAACAATCCGGAGCAGGAGGAGGCCGAGGACGAGGTGGAGGTGGAGTACGCCGGGGACAGTCTCGAGATCGGCTTCAATGTCTCCTATCTCATCGACGCCTTGTCGGCCCTGCCCGCAGAGGAGGCCATGCTGCACCTGGGCGATGCCAGCAGCAGCTGCCTGATCACGCCGAAGGGAGAAGGCGACTGCCAGTACGTGGTCATGCCCATGCGGCTCTAGCGCCGGGCCGGCGCCCTCGCGACCGACCTGCCTCCAGCGTCGAAGGCCGTCCGCCAGCGAAGTCGGGCCCATGCGGCTAGGCGCGATCCAGGTGCAGAACATCCGGGTTCTGGCCGAGCTCGAGTGCACGCCGGGTGCCCGCTTGAACGTTTTCGTCGGCGCCAACGGCAGCGGCAAGACCAGTCTCCTGGAGGCCATTCATATCCTCGGCAGCGGCCGTTCCTTCCGCACGCGGCGTCTGGGCGAGCTCATCCGGCGGGGCGAGTCCGCGCTGATGGCGCGCGGTGTACTCCAGGGCGACGACGGTGCCAGCACCCCGGTTGGCGTGGAGAAAGGCCCGGAGGGTCTGCGCATCCGCGTCGGCGGCGAAGGGGTGCGCAGCGCCTCGGAGCTGGCGCGTCAGCTGCCGCTGGCGGTGATCAGCCCCGACAGCCAGCGGGTCCTCACGGATGGCGCCGATCTGCGCCGGCGGCTGATGGACTGGGCGTTGTTCCACGTGGAACCGGGCTATCTGGCCACCCTTCAGCGGTACCGCCGGGCCCTGCGCCAGCGCAATGCGGTCTTGCGGGACGGCGGCCGGCTGAGCGGGCTGGCGGCCTGGGACGAGGAGCTGGCGGAAGCCGGCGAGGCTCTGCACGGCCAGCGGACAGCGCTGCTGGCCGGGGTGCTGCCCCTCTACGCACAAACCCTGCAAGGGCTGATTCCCATGGCGGTCGATATGGACTACCAGGCCGGCTGGGACACGTCGGTGGCCCTGCGGGAGGCGCTGGCGGCGGCGGCCGGCGCGGACCGGGCGCGCGGCTTTACCGGCGTGGGTCCCCACCGAGCGGATCTGCGCCTGGGCGTGGAGGGCAGCCCGGCGGGTCAGGTGCTCTCTCGGGGCGAGGGGAAGCTGTTCGTGGTCGGCCTGGTGCTGGCGCAGGCGCGCTTCCTCCAGGAGCGTCAGGGGCGTCTGCCGGTCGTGTTGGTGGACGATCTGGCCTCAGAGCTCGATGTCCACAGCCGCGGGCTTTTTTTCGGCGAATTGCAGCGTCTCGGCGCGCAGAGCTTCATCACCTCGGTGTCGCCGGATGCAGTCGAAAGCGCGGCTTCCGGGGCTTTGAGCGTGTTCCACGTGGAACGCGGTAAGCCGCTGAAAATGGTATAATTATAAAGTTTAACCGCGAGGAATTACTGAGTGGCGGCAGCGACCTACGACTCAACCAATATCAAGGTTCTCAAAGGCCTGGACGCGGTCCGAAAGCGACCGGGCATGTACATCGGCGACACCGACGACGGCACCGGTCTGCACCACATGGTGTTCGAGGTCGTCGACAACGCCATCGACGAAGCGCTCGCCGGCTACTGTAGCGAAATCGACGTCACGATTCACGAGGACGAATCGGTCAGCATTGTCGACAACGGCCGCGGCATCCCCGTGGACATGCACGAGGAGGAGGGCCGGTCCGCGGCCGAGGTCATCATGACCGTGCTGCACGCCGGCGGTAAGTTCGACGACAACTCCTACAAGGTCTCCGGCGGCCTGCACGGCGTCGGCGTGTCGGTGGTCAATGCCCTGTCCGAGCGGTTGGTCATGACCATCCATCGCGACGGTAAAACCTACCGCCAGGAGTACCGCCATGGAGAGCCCCAGACGCCCCTGGAGGCGGTCGGGAAGGCCGACCGGACCGGCACGGATATTCTGTTCAAGCCGAGCGCCGACACCTTCACCAACATCGAGTTTCACTACGACATCCTCGCCCAGCGCCTGCGCGAGCTGTCGTTCCTCAACTCCGGTGTGCGCATCCGCCTGCTGGACGAGCGCAGCGGCAAGCAGGATGTTTTCCAGTACGAGGGCGGCATCAAGGCCTTCGTCGAGCACCTGAACAAGAACAAGACCCCGGTGCATCCGAGCGTGCTCTATTTCTCCACCGACAAGGATGACGTGGGGATCGAGGTGGCGATGCAGTGGAACGACTCCTACCAGGAGAACATCTTCTGCTTCACCAACAACATTCCCCAGCGCGACGGCGGCACCCACCTGGCCGGGTTCCGCGCCGCGCTGACGCGCACGCTCAACCAGTACATGGAGCAGGGCGGCGTGCTGCAGAAGGCCAAGGTGGAGCCCACCGGCGACGACGTGCGCGAGGGTCTGACCGCGGTGCTGTCGGTCAAGGTGCCGGATCCCAAGTTTTCCTCCCAGACCAAGGACAAGCTGGTGTCCTCGGAGGTCAAGGGCATCGTCGATTCGGTGGTGTCGAGCAAGATTCAGGCGTTTCTGCTCGAGACCCCGGCGGAAGCCCGCGCCATCACCTCGAAGATCGTCGACGCGGCGCGTGCCCGGGAGGCGGCGCGCAAAGCCCGGGAAATGACCCGGCGCAAGAGCGCCCTGGATGTGGCCGGGCTGCCGGGCAAGCTCGCCGACTGCCAGGAGAAGGACCCGGCGCTGTCCGAGCTGTTCCTGGTCGAGGGCGATTCCGCCGGCGGCTCCGCCAAGCAGGGCCGCGACCGCCGCTTCCAGGCCATCCTGCCGCTGAAGGGCAAGATCCTCAACGTGGAGAAGGCGCGCTTCGACAAGATGCTGTCCTCGGCCGAGGTCGGCACGCTGATCACGGCGCTGGGCTGCGGCATCGGCAGGGACGAGTTCGATCCGAACAAGCTGCGCTATCACCGCATCATCATCATGACCGACGCCGACGTGGACGGCTCGCACATCCGCACGCTGCTGCTGACCTTCTTCTACCGGCAGATGCCGGAGCTGATCGAGCGCGGCCACGTCTACATCGCCCAGCCGCCGCTGTACAAGATCAAGAGAGGCAAGCAGGAGCGCTACGTGCGCGACGATTCCGAGCTCGACGCGCTGCTCATGGAGATTGCCCTGGACGGCGCTTCCATCAAGCCTGGCGGCCGTAAAAAAGCGATCACGGGGAGCCGGCTGGAGAAGACCGCCAAGGACTACGTGACGCTGCTCGGCATCTACAAACGCCTGGCCCGCCGCATCCTTCCCGACGTCCTCGACGTCCTCAAGATGATGCCGCTGCTCGACGCGGAGACCCTGAATTCCCGCGACGGCACGCGCGCGTGGTTCGACGTCCTGCAGTCCCGCCTGGCGACCCGCGCCAACGGTCACGGCGACTACGAGATTCGCGTCGAGGATCGCGCCGAGGACGGTTTCCGGGCGCGCCTGCGGGCGGTGGTGCACGGGGTGGAGTCCGAGCGCGAGCTCGGCAGTGAGTTTTTCCGCTCCGCCGAGTACCGCAATCTGGTCCTGCTGAGCGATTCCCTCTACGAGCCTTTGGAGGAAGGGGCTCAGGTCGTGCGCGGCGAGAAATCCCAACCCGTGTCCACCGTGGCACAGGCCCTGGACTGGCTTCTGGCGGAGGCCCGACGGGGCCTCAGTGTCCAGCGCTACAAGGGCCTCGGCGAGATGAACCCCGAGCAGCTGTGGGAGACCACCATGGATCCGGAGGTGCGCCGCCTGCGTCAGGTGCGTATCGAGGACGCGGTGGCCGCCGACGAGCTTTTCACCACGCTCATGGGCGATCAGGTGGAACCGCGCCGCGAATTCATCGAGAGCAACGCCCTCTCGGTCGCTAATCTCGACGCCTGAGGGCGCCCCCCGACGGGCCGGCGCAGGCCCATACGAGCACCCGGCGGACGCCGGCGCGGCGCAGCACGCGGCCGAGCTCGGCTACCGTCGACCCGGTGGTGAGCACGTCGTCGACGATGGCGATCGTCGGGTAGCCCTGCAGGCGCCGGCAGGCGCGAAAGGCGCCCTTTACGTTGCCTCGGCGGGCCGAAGTTGCCTGCAACGTGGACTGCGGCCGGGTGGCCCGGACCCGTGCGCAGGCGCGCGCCAGCAGTGGGCGTTTGAGGAGCGTCGCCAGCGGACGCGCCAGCTCGAGGGCCTGATTGAAGCCCCGGGCGCGCAGACGGTGGGGGTGCAGGGGCACCGGCACGAGCGCATCCGGGATGGCTGCTTGGGTTTCGGCGAGAGCGTGCGCCATCAGCGTACCCAGGGTGAGCGCCGCGGGCAGGCGTGCGTCGAACTTCATCCAGTGAATCAGCGTGCTGATCGGCGGCGTGTAGGGATACGCCACGAACGGCTGGCGCTGCGGCGGCAGGCGCACCAGGTCTGTGGCGCACGCGGCACACAGATTGGGAACCCGGCCGGCGGGCGCGTCGCACAGGAGACAGGCGTCGGGAAGGCATGCCACCGCCCCGGCGCGCAGTCGCCTCCAGGCGAAAAGCCATCCGTGCAAGTTGACACTCCCTCGAGACGCTCTCGATGATCCGCGAGGCGCCGGCGAGCCGCAAGACGGCGCGGACCCCCGGCCAGGAGCCGCAACGAGGGTGAAGAGGCTCTTGAATTGGATAAAATGATTATAGTAAGTACTCACACACTGCTTTCGACCAGGTGTTCGGGGACCTTTCGCCGACAGACGCCGGGTGCTGGGCGCAGGGGAGCGGCGGCTCCAGGACGACAGGTGCGGTGACCCACGCCGGCCACCGTCTCGACAAGGCGCGCGTCAGGCGGCTCGCGGCGCGCGCCGCGCCGCGCTACGAGAGCGCCGCGTGGCTGGCGCGGCGCGTCGCCGACGCCCTCGTCGAGCATCTGCAGCCTGTGCGCATTCGGCCTGAGCGGATTCTCGACGTGGGTGCCGGAACCGGCATCTGCTCGCGGCGACTGGCGCGACTCTATCCCCGCGCGCGGCTGACCGCGGTGGACTGCACGCCGGATATGCTGCACAAGGCGCGCGGACGCGGGCGGCGCTGGTTCTCCAGGGTAGCCTTCGCGTGTGGCGACGCCGAGGCCCTGCCCATTGCCGATGCAAGCATCGATCTGGTGGTCTCGAGCCTGATGCTGCCGAGCGCGGCGTCGCCGGACGCGGTGCTCGCCGAGTTCCGGCGCGTGCTCAGCCCCGGCGGTCTGCTGATGTTCTCGAGCCTCGGCCCGGACACCCTGAGCGAGCTGCGCGCGAGCTGGGCAGCGGTGGATTCGCACGTGCATGTGCACGCCTTCATCGACATGCACGACCTGGGCGACGCCCTCATGCGGGCCGGACTGCGTGACGTGGTCATGGACACCGAGCGCATCACCGCCGAGTACCGGGATGTGGCTGCGCTGCTTGCAGAGCTGAAGCAGTCGGGCTCGAGCAACGCCGCACGGGGGGCCCGCGTCGGCCTCACCACGCCCTCGCAGCTGAGCGCCATGGTGCGCGCATACGAAACGCACCGTCGCGATGCGAAGCTGCCGGCGAGCTTCGAAGTTGTTTTCGGCCACGCATGGCGCCCCGCTGCGCAGCGTGTGGAAGTCCCGGCAGACACGCTGCGCCGCCCCCCAGGGGGGTTCGTGCGCGACTGACTCGCGCGCCTCGGCGCATCCTCGCCGGCGGCCCCGCTATGCACCATGGGAGCTCGCCTAAGCGTTTCATTTTCGTACCGATTTCACGCTGTGCGCCAAGTTGCGCCGGGCTAGCGCCTGCTGTAGCATCGGGACCCGTTCGGCGGGGGGCCTTTGACCAGACCGAGCCCTGTTATGGTCTCCAGCACGGTTGATTCCAAACGCAACTGGCGAATCGTGATCCGGCCCAACCGTTCGTTGAGCCGGCGGCAACTGCAGATCGTGTTCGCCATCATTGCCGTGGTGTGCCTGGGCATCGCGAGCGTGTTCGCGACGTTCGGTCTGTGGCCGGTGTTGCCGTTCGCAGGTGCCGAGGTGATTGCGGTGGGCATCGGTTTCTATCTGTCGGCCCTCGGTGGCCGCGAGACCGAAGTCGTCTCGGTGCAAAGCGACAGCGTGGCCGTGGAGAAGAGCGGCCGCCGCACGCCGCGGCGATGGGAGCTCAGTCGGGCCTGGCTGCAGATTCGTCTGTTGCAACCGCGCTTTCGCTGGCATCCGACGCGGCTCGTGATACGCTCCCACGGCAAAGAGGTGGAGCTTGGCGGATTCTTGAACGAGGACGAGCGCCGGCAACTGGAGGGAGAGTTGCGCACCGCCATTCGCGACGGCGCCGACTAAATACGAGGAGAACGCGATCCATGCTATCGAATTTCAAACGCAGCACCGTCGCAGGCCTGGCAGGCGTCGCCGCGACACTCGTGGCCGGGCGCGCGATGGCCGCGTGGAATGAGCTCAATCTCCCCGTAGGCGTCACGCCCATCAGCCGCCAGGCTTACGATCTGCACATGCTGATGCTGTGGATATGCGTCATCATCGGCATCATTGTGTTCGGCGCCATGTTCGTCGCCATCGTCAGGCACCGTAAATCGGCCGGTCGAGAGCCGGCGCAGTTTCACCACAGCACCGCCGCCGAGATTGCGTGGACCATTATTCCGTTCGTGATCCTGGTCGGCTTCGCCGTGCCCGCAACGCGTGCGCTCATCAACATGGAGGACACCAGCGAGTCGGAATTGACCCTCAAGGTGACTGGCTATCAGTGGCTGTGGAAATACGAGTACCTGGAAGATGGCGTCACCTTCTACAGCAAGCTCGCTGACAGCAGCCGCGCGGCCATCTACAAGGATCCCTGGCAGGTGGATCACTACCTGCTCGATGTCGACAAGCCCGTGGTGCTGCCGGTCAACAAGAAAGTGCGCATCCTGCTCACCGCCGACGACGTCATCCACGCCTGGTGGGTGCCCGCCCTGGGGATGAAAAAGGATGCCATTCCTGGATTCGTCAACGAGTTGTGGGTTCGCATCGAGCAGCCCGGCACCTATCGCGGTCAGTGCGCCGAGCTCTGCGGCAAGGATCATGGCTTCATGCCGATCGTCGTCGAAGCCAAATCGGAAGCCGAGTACAAGCAGTGGGTCGCGAGCTACAAGGCGGAGCAGGAAACCCGCCTAGCCGCGGTCTCTGCCAGCCAGTAATCGCAAGACATCGTTTATATCGGAGAGCCGCCTGATGAGCAGCCACAGCACCGCCACCGACAGCCACCACGCTCACGACGAGCACCATGACCACGGGCCACCACCGGGTCTGCTGCGATGGGTTTTTACCACCAACCACAAGGACATCGGCACGCTCTATCTGCTGTTCTCGCTGCTGATGCTGCTGGTCGGCGGGGCGCTCGCCATGGGCATCCGGCTCGAGCTGTTCTAGCCGGGCCTGCAGTGGGTCAATCCCGACTTCTTCAATCAGCTCACCACCATGCACGCGCTGATCATGGTCTTCGGCGCCATCATGCCGGCCTTTGTCGGCCTCGCGAACTGGCAGGTGCCGCTGATGATCGGCGCGCCGGACATGGCGCTGCCGCGCATGAACAACTGGAGCTTCTGGATCCTGCCGTTCGCCTTCACGCTGCTGATCGCGACCTTGTTCATGGAAGGCGGCGCGCCGGCAGCGGGCTGGACCATGTATCCGCCGCTGGTTCTCCAGGGTGCCGGCAACGTGCCGTTCATGATCTTCGCCATTCACCTGCTGGGCATGTCGTCGATCATGGGCGCCATCAACATCATCGCCACCATCCTCAACATGCGCGCGCCGGGCATGACGCTGCTGAAGATGCCGCTGTTCGTCTGGACCTGGCTGATCACGGCCTTCCTGCTGATCGCCGTGATGCCGGTGCTCGCCGGCGCCGTCACCATGCTGCTGACGGACCGTTTCTTCGACACCTCCTTCTTCAACGCCGCCGGCGGCGGTGACCCGGTGCTGTTCCAGCACGTGTTCTGGTTCTTCGGGCATCCCGAGGTCTACATCATGATCCTGCCGGCCTTCGGCGTCGTCTCGCAGATCATCCCGACCTTCGCGCGCAAGCCGCTGTTCGGCTACGAGTCGATGGTCTACGCCACGGCCTCCATCGCCTTCCTGTCGTTCATCGTCTGGGCGCACCACATGTTCACCGTCGGCATGCCGCTGGCCGGCGAGCTGTTCTTCATGTACGCGACCATGCTGATCGCGGTGCCGACCGGCGTGAAGGTGTTCAACTGGGTGGCGACCATGTGGCGCGGCGCGATGACCTTCGAGACGCCGATGCTGTTCGCCATCGCGTTCGTGTTCCTGTTCACCATCGGCGGCTTCTCGGGGCTGATGCTCGCCATCGCGCCGGCGGACTTCCAGTACCACGACACCTACTTCGTGGTCGCGCATTTCCATTACGTGCTGGTCCCGGGCGCGCTGTTCGCCATCATCGCCGGCGCGTACTACTGGCTGCCCAAGTGGACCGGCCACATGTACAACGAGACGCTCGGCAAGTGGCANNGCTGTTCTTCCCGCAGCATTTCCTCGGCCTTGCCGGCATGCCGCGGCGCATCCCCGACTACGCGGTTCAGTTCGCCGACTGGAACATGGTGTCGAGCATCGGCGGCTTCGTCTTCGGGCTCGCCCAGCTGCTCTTCGTGTACATCATCTGGCAGACCATTCGCGGCGGTGAGCAGGCCACCGACCAGGTCTGGGAAGGCGCGGACGGTCTGGAGTGG
>JABAOG010005067.1_pt1 | contig 12746 bp, 12 predicted proteins | sample 7062131 | NCBI WGS metagenome assembly JABAOG01 (sample SAMN14538629, study PRJNA623070) | marine sediment metagenome | biome: marine biome [ENVO:00000428]; feature: marine pelagic biome [ENVO:01000023]; material: deep marine sediment [ENVO:00002113] | place: India: Arabian Sea | collected... | reverse complement strand
CAATCGGTGCTGGTGCTGGGGGTGCCTTATTCGAAACCAGAAGTAAGGGATATTCACTCAACGCAGGGTCAGGTAGCCGCTTATGCCTGGGGCGATGATTATCACGACGTGTTAAAACCGCGCCTGGAAGCCATCGTTGCCTTCATCGAAGAACAGGTCGGTACATCCATCCCCAACCGCTGGTACACGGACACCGGACCGATCCTGGAACGGGAGCTCATGCAGTGTGCCGGTCTGGGCTGGATCGGTAAGAATACCTGTCTTATCAATCCGCAAAAAGGTTCTTATTTCCTGCTGGCGGAGATCCTGTTGGGGATCGAGCTGACGCCAGGCGAGCCGATGACCACGGATCACTGCGGCTCCTGCCGGAAGTGCGTCGAGGCCTGCCCGACAGACTGCATTCTGGAAGACCGGACCATCGATGCCCGACGCTGTATCTCCTACCTGACGATCGAGCTGAAAGGACCGATCCCGTCTGACCTGCGGTCGCAGATGGGTAATTGGATCTTTGGCTGTGATATCTGCCAGCAGGTCTGCCCGTGGAATGTGCGCTTCGCAAAGGTTGAGGGCGACCCTGCATTTCAAGCCCAGAGGAGGCATCCAACCCCCTATATAAAGGAAGAGATCCTGTTAAGCAGGGAAGAATTCAATGCCAAATTCAAAGGCAGCCCTGTCAAACGCGCCAAGAGACGAGGATATCTGCGCAATGTTGCGGTCGCTATGGGCAACTCCCGTGATCCGGGAATGGTTCTGCAGCTGATCAAAGCATTAGGAGATGAGGAATCTCTGGTTCGAGGACATGCTGCCTGGGCTCTGGGACAGATCCATGAACCCCGGGCTCGCAATGCCCTGGTTGAAGCTCGTGATCATGAGACCGATACTCACGTCATTCAAGAGATCCATGACGCCTTGAGCAGGTGGGATTGAAGAATCATCTATTTGGTGGGTAAATAACAAAATTCTCAAAATTGTCAGCACCAGGGGAATCTTGAATAATTCCCCGGTGATCAGTCAACGATTATTGATTCAAAATTCATAAGTAAAACTTGTAGTATCTGCTAAGAATAATCAGCACTTTCTAATATATAATTAATAAACGATAGGATGTAAAGTTTTGCGATCAGGAGTTGCGAAATATGCGTATTAAAGTTTGCATAATTGTGATCTTGGGGTGGTTATTAGCTTCATGCAGCTTATTAAGAAATGAAACCCCAACTGAAGTGGTCCAACCAGCTGTTGAAACGGATGCTCCAGCAGAACAGGTTGAGACCCAGGCAGTGGTCTCCCGTGACCTTCCGGTAAGCCAGGGTGAATTGTTCAGCACCTCGGGCAACTGTGCCTTGTGCCACAACGGGATGACGAATGATGCTGGTGAAGATGTATCCATGGGCAATCTCTGGCGCTCGTCGATGATGGCCAACGCGGCGAGAGATCCATATTGGAGGGCGTCCGTTCAACATGAAGTAAGCATCAATCCGGAACTTAGAGATGTGATCATGGATAAATGCATGACTTGCCACATGCCAATGGGTTTAAGAACCACCCACGCTGGAGGCGGGATGGGTGCCATGTTCGGAGGTGGTGGGATGGACGATCCAGAACATTCCCTTCACCAGTTTGCGATCGATGGAGTTTCCTGCACAGTTTGCCACCAGATCATGGAAGATGGTTTGGGGACGGAGGCAACCTTCAGCGGCAATTTTGAGATTGATACCGAGACAGAAATGGGTCAGCGGATCATTTATGGTCGCTATGATGTGGAGGATTCTCTGAATGAACTCATGCGATCAGCCTCGGGTTTCAACAGCCAGAAGACAGAACATATCGCACAGGCTTCATTGTGCGGCTCATGCCATACCCTGTATACAAATTATGTCGATTCGGAGAATGGAGATGTTTCCAGCACAGCGTTCCCGGAACAGATGCAGTTTATTGAATGGAGCCACTCATCTTACCCGGGTGAGCGAGTATGCCAGGATTGCCATATGCCAGTCGTCGAAGGCAGCATCAAGATCTCGACCGCCGGTGGAGACCCAAGGGAAGGTGTTTCTCAGCATGAGTTTGTGGGCGGAAATGCCTATATGATCAACTTGTTGAAAGAATTTGGAGATGAACTTGGGGTCACAGCCACCAATGACCAATTTGATTCGACGCTTGCACTGGCACAGGAACAGGTGCAGGAGAATGCCGCCAGGATCAGTGTGGAGAACGTCGAGACACAGGATGGAGCCGTCCGCTTTGATGTGCTCGTGGAGGCACTCACCGGGCATAAATTCCCCACTGGTTTCCCATCACGGCGTGCCTGGTTGAATGTGATCGTTACAGATGCCAATGGTGATATCGTCTTCGAGTCAGGTTCGTGGCAGGAGGATGGGATGATCAAGGAAAGCGAGTATGATGCCTCACCATCTGGATACGAACCACATTATGATCTGATCACAAGTTCTGACCAGGTACAGGTCTATCAGCCGATCCTCAAGAACAGCCAGGGCGAGGTCACCACAGTGCTGCTGTACGCTGCAGGATATTTGAAAGACAACCGACTTCTGCCAGCTGGATTTGATAAAAACACCGCTACAGAAGATATCAGCGTGAAGGGTGAAGCGGCAGCAGATGATGATTTCGTTGGCGGCAGCGATCGGGTGACGTATGAAATCACTCTGGATGATGCCGTCTATCCGTTGACAGTTGAAGCAACCTTGCTGTACCAGTCGATCAGCTACCGCTGGGCGATGAATCTCATCGCTGGAAATGGACCCATGATCGACAGGTTTGCCGGTTATTATGATGCCCTTGATAACATTCCGATCGTTGTGGACACGGCGCAGGTGGAGGTAGGAGAGTAAAAAATTATCCCAACCGGGCGAGCGACATTTTATCAATATTGGGTCTGCTGAATTCACCACCATGAAAGCTGACTACCAGTTTGTCCAGGAACATACTGGTCAGATCGTTCTTTTAATGATCTCAACTTACTTGACTACTGTGATTGTGAAACCAACTAGGTGAGTATATGTGACCATGATGGATGATCGACGGGCTTTTTTCGAGACTCTCGCCCAGGATTGGGATGACCGTCAACCTTCTGACCGTAATGAAGTATTGCATCGCCTGCTGGTTCCATTTATGGAGCTCATCGAGGACTCAAATACATTGCTAGAAGTGGGTACCGGCACCGGTGCACTCATCCCAATACTAAATAAATTGGCACCTAATGCAAGCCTGGTATCACTTGACCTGGCAACTGCGATGTTGCTGCATGCCAGGAAGCGCTGCCCAACCGCGTTATTGATCCAGGCTGATGTGTATACCCTGCCCCTGCTACCAGGGCATTTTGATTTTGTAATCTGCCACAACAGTTATGCCCATTTTGTTCATAAAGATAAAGCCTTATCTGAAATGTGGAATCTCCTCTCTCCTGGGGGCCACCTGCTGATCTTGCATGATATCAGCAGGGAACATGTCAATCAGGTGCACCTGTGCGCGCGGGCAAGTATCATCCACGACGATTTGCTCCCCGCTGCCGTGGAAACTAAGCGACTGATGGCAGATGCGGGTTTTGTCAAACTACATACCTGGGATACCGATGACCGCTATGTGGCGATTGGCTCGCGCCAATTGGAAATGTAACCGGAGTCTTGGAAGGCATTTTAATCAAAAAAATGCGAACGCAGTGGGGGATAGATTATCAATGAGGACGATTTCGAATATTACAGTCAAATTTTGTGTGAGACTTACTTCATGCGGGCGCTTTCTTCTTCATGCGCATGTGATCCATGTGCTGTTCAGAGCGCACAGAAATTACCGCAGATGGATGAAGAATTCGCGGGAGCGTGTGTTTTTCTGAAAGAGATCAGGCTGTTGAAAATGTAGGCAGTGGAGTTTGCTGTCAGAGAAGATAGCCAGTAAAGCTGATGATGATGGAGAGACTTGATCGAAGGTTATCCTATTTTAATAACGCGGGTCCCGTTCGTTAAACGCATATTTTACTAGGCAACCCGAATAAGGAAATCCTCCAAAGCTTCGTTAAATGCATGCGGCTGCTCCAGTGTTAATGCATGATATGCGGCTGGAAGCACTCGAGCCTCAGCCCCAGGAACACGGTGCATGATCTCGGCTGCGTGACGCATTACCATCTTTGTATCTCGCTCACCACTTAGAACCAACGTTGGGCAGCTGATCATCTCTATTGGTTGTAGATCAAAACCATAAATTGCTCCCCAGGTCTTCAAATATTCGCTGCGATCAATTTGAAGCATGCATTGTCGAATATATTCCAAAGTTTGGTCATCCCTATTGAGCCAATTCTTGCCCAGCGTGAGATTTGCAAGCCAGAACGAAAACCGTACAAAACGTTTTACGTCCAGGATACGTATCATCAGCAACATGACAAACTTGGGAACCAACAGGTACCGTAAAAATTTCTCGCCGAGAGTCACGCTCATGGAAACAGTTGAACCCACCAGGACCAAACCTCTCAATCGGTTTGGGTTCCTCGCTGCAAATACCTGGGCAATTCCTCCACCCCATGAAAGACCACAAATGATAGCCGAATCGATCTTCAATTCATCCAAGATTGCAGCTAAGTCATCGGCATAAGTTGCCATACTGTACCGCTCGAGATCAGATGGACCTGTTTTACCATGTCCGCGCAGGTCGTACCGCAGAACCCTATACTTTGATGAGAAGTATTTCCATTGAGGCTCCCACATGCGCATATCACCAAAAGCACCGTGAATGAATACCAATGTGGTACCTTCACCGGCTAATTGATAGTAGTGATTATGTCTATTGCATAATATCTTTGGCATATCGGTCTTCCCGCGCTCTAATAAACTTGGGTTTGAGCGTATCGTACCTGGTTGGCATTGCGTGTAAGACTGCAGATGGCATCAGAATGATGCTTAATTAAAATTGTAATCAGCAATTCTTAATTATTATATAGATTATTGCATTGGAAACAAAACAACTCTAGTGTTTCCTGGCATTTATTCAGAATACATAGACTTATTCAATAGTTTGAAGCCATACAAGTCCTGGAGGAAACCGGTGGACTCGAAACCAGCCAACCGGTGAAACGAAGGAAAATACAACCTGCAGAGCTTGAGGAGGAGCTTGCAGCCTAGCGATACAAGGAATAGATCCACGGTCAAATGCGGAATGGGGTAAAGGGTTTGCCTGTGAGATGAGGGAATTTGAAAGCGTAATAACTTGCCGAATCCTGCGTGACGTGTTATACTGCGCACGCTCTGCGGAAAGCCGAGCAATAAAATTCATGCCCAGAAAAGGGCGAAAATACACACGCATCCTGATCTGTACTGGGCGTGCCGCAATGGGGGTTGCCACTCAGCGGTCCAGGTCAGAACCGAAGGATTGCGGAGGTATAACGCAAGGAGAAAAAATGTCTGTAGTTTCCATGAAATCCCTATTGGAAAGTGGTGTCCACTTTGGTCATCGAACGCATAAGTGGAACCCCCATATGAAACCGTATATCTTTACGGAACGCAACGGCATCCATATCATTGACCTTCAGAAAACTGTCAAGATGCTGGACGAAGCCTATGCACTGGTAAGAGATACAGTCGCTGAAGGTGGAGTTGTTTTATTCGTTGGTACCAAGCGTCAAGCACATGAAACCATCATGATGGAAGCCGAACGCTGTGGCATGCCATGGGTAACCAACCGCTGGCTTGGCGGTACTCTCACCAACTGGCGCACCATTCGCAGCCGGATCAACGAGCTGGAAAAATTGGAGCGGATGCGCGATCGGGGTGATTTTGCCCGGCTCACCAAGCGTGAAGCGCTGGGTCTGACCCGCCAGATCGAACGCCTTGAAATGCTCCTGGGTGGAATCCGTAATATGGCGACTCTTCCGGATCTGCTCTTCATCGTTGATGTCCGCCGTGAAGAGACATCGGTCCACGAAGCCAATTTGCTGGAAATCCCCATCGTTGCCATGGTGGATACCAATTGTGAACCCGGTAATATCGATTACCTGATCCCTTCCAATGATGATGCTATCCGTGCAATCAAACTGATCGTTGGCAAAGTTGCTGATGCTGTACTCGAGGGCAAGGCGCTGCGCAAAGATGAAGATGAAGAAATGGCTCGTGCGGAAGAAGGCTACCAACCGGAAGCCGACCTGACCGAAGAAGAATTGCTAGGTGAAGCTACTCTGGCTAAACTTCAGGCACAGCGAGATGTCCAGGAAGTTGCTGATACCGAGGAAGAAGAGGTTGAGGAAGTCGAAGAAGCCGAAGATGAGGCAGAACCGCAGGCTGAAGCAGAAGAGGAAGCGGTTGACGAGACCGAGGCTGATGATGAGGTAGAAGAAGATGTGGAAGAAGAGGTTGAAGAAGACTCTGAAGAAGACGCTGAAGAAGAGCCTGAAGAAGAACCCGTAGCTGAAAGCGAAGCGGAAGAAGAGGACGAACCAGCGGACGATACAGAAGCCGAAGACACCGAAAACGAAGAAACCGAAGAAGAAGAAAAGGCATAGAACCATGGAAATTTCTGCACAGCAAATCAAAGAACTTCGAGAAGCAACCGGTGCTGGTTTTCTCGACTGTAAAAAAGCTTTAGAGTCGGCTAACGGAGATTATGACAAAGCGGTCGAATTTTTAAGAGAAAAAGGCCTTGCAAAAGCCGCCAAACGTTCCGGGCGTGAAGCCTCCGAGGGTATGGTAGAGCTATATTCCCATGGTGATGGTCGCGTCGGTGTGATGGTAGAAGTCAATTGCGAGACAGATTTTGTCTCCCGTTCAGATGCATTCCGAGAGTTTGCACATGAAATAGCGCTGCAGATTGCGGCTTCGTCTCCGCTGTACCTGACTGGTGAAGACATCCCCGAAGCGGTGATGGAATACGAAAAGAACATCGCCCGAAAACGAGCTCTGGATGAAGGTAAACCGGAGAATATCATCGATCGCATCGTGGATGGTCGAATGAATAAGTATAAAGAAGAAGTTGTTTTGATGAACCAGCCATATATCCGTGATGAGGATGTGACCATTGAGCAGCTCCTCCATCAGACAATCGCAGCGATCGGTGAGAACATCATCATCCGCCGCTTCGAACGCTGGGAAGTCGGTGAACAGTCCGCTTTAGAGGAATGAACGTCCAGGCCAACCAATCGGTTGGCCTTTTTATTCGGTCGGCAGGAGTTGAAAGATCACTTTCGATAATCGAAATCAATATCTGAAAAATGGCAGTTTCTGGGAGAGTTTGAATAGAATGACAGATATGCAGAAAAAGATCAAATACAACCGCGTACTGCTAAAATTAAGCGGGGAAGCGTTATCCGGTCCGGACGGATTTGGGATTGACCCGGACCGGGCTGAAGAGGTAGCCGATCAGGTCAATGAGATTTATAAGCTGGGAGTTGAGGTCGCTATTGTTATTGGTGCGGGAAACTTGTGGCGGGGCCGCATCGGACTGGAACGCGGCATGGACCGGGCAACAGCGGATTATATGGGCATGTTAGCCACGGTCATGAATGCGATGGCACTCATGGATGCGATGGAACGCCTGGGAATGTACACGCGGGTGCAGTCAGCGGTAGAAATGCGTGCCGTCGCTGAACCATACATCCGGCGGCGGGCGATCCGGCACATGGAAAAAGGCAGGGTTGTGATCCTGGGAGGGGGGACGGGCAACCCGTATTTTTCCACGGACACTGCGGCAGCCCTGCGTGCCATGGAACTGGGAGCAGAAGTGCTCATCAAAGCTACGAAGGTCGACGGGGTTTACGATAAGGACCCAATGACCCACACTGATGCTGTCCGCTTCGATAAACTGACCTATATTGAAACCCTCAACCGCCGGCTGGAGGTGATGGACAGTACGGCGATCTCCCTGTGCATGGATAATCATATGCCCGTTCTGGTGCTCAACCTGTGGGATGAGAATTCATTATGCCAGGCGATTTACGGCGAACCGATCGGAACATTGGTTTCGGAATAGCACCATCAGTACCAAAAAAATTAGATAGGATTTCCACTCAGCAGAGCTGGCATTTCTGTACTGAGAAATATTTAGCGTTTTAATCCACCCCATGTTAGAATAAGAGTACATATTCCTCATCAGGTTGCAGCACGCAATTAGCGAACCTTAACTTGGAGACGACCATATGCTTGACGATGTATACCGTGACGCTGAAACTCGAATGAATGGATCACTGGGAGCCCTGGAAGATGACCTGGCGGGCATCCGGACCGGACGCGCCAGTCCAGCTTTGGTGGAAAAACTCCCCGTTGAATATTACGGCACACCAACTCCTTTGATCCAGCTTGCCAGCATCGGTGTTCCTGAACCCCGGCAGTTGCTCATCCGCCCATATGATGCATCGACACTGAAGAATATAGAAAGAGCCATTCTGGCCTCCGACCTGGGGCTCACCCCGAACAATGATGGCAAAGCCATCCGCCTCAACATGCCCCCATTAACAGAGGAAAGGCGTAGAGACCTGGTGAAGGTTGTGCGCAGCCGTGCTGAAGAAGCACGCATTTCTGTTCGCAACGTGCGCAGGGATATCATCCGAGATCTACGCGAATACGAACAAGAAAAGCTGATCTCTGAAGACGAACTCAAACGTGGTGAAGAAGAACTCCAAAAAATTACCGACAAGTACATCGAAAAAATCGACGAAATGGGAGAACGTAAAGAAAACGAGATCATGGAAGTTTGATCCAGATACGGCGATGATCATCGTTTTTCTTGTGTCAGGTTTCCCATCCACTCCCGTTAATAGCATTTAAAGCAAACCCAGGTTGATTGGTCTGTATAAGAATTTATGGAAACATCAGATAACCAAAATTCATTAAAAAAAATACCTCAACATATTGGCATCATTATGGATGGCAATGGTCGCTGGGCGTTGAAGCGAGGTTTACCGCGGCTGGCAGGTCACCGCGCAGGAACTGAAAACCTTCGCCGGGTGATTGAAGCCTGTGGGGAATTTGGAGTTAAATTCCTGACACTGTACGCGTTTTCCACGGAAAACTGGGGGAGACCAGAAGCGGAGGTCAATGGTCTGATGCGCATCCTGGAGGATGTTATCGACCGGGAGTTAGCCGAACTACATAAGAATGGGGTCAAACTCCGCCATATCGGGCATTTGGACCAGCTTAAACCAGGTCTCCGCGAGCGCGTTCACCATGCTGTGGATCTGACCAAAGACAATCAAAAACTGGTTTTGAATATCGCCTTTAACTATGGTGGACGAGATGAGATTATCTGTGCTGTACAGCAGATCATAGAGGATGGAATTCCAGCGGATGAAATCACAGAAGAGCTGATCAGTTCATATTTGTTTACCGCTGGGGTCCCCGATCCTGACCTGATTATCCGAACATCGGGGGAATTGAGGGGAAGTAATTTCCTGATCTGGCAGGGTGCTTATGCCGAATGGTATTTCACCCCCACATTCTGGCCGGATTTTGGTAAAGAAGAATTGCGCAATGCTCTCGAGGCGTATGCAAATCGCGAACGCCGCTACGGTCTGGTCAACAAAGACAATTAGGATGGGAAAATACATTTAATGCTACTGAAAAGGACGATCACAATCCTGATTCTATTACCCATTGGTTTGGTGATCACCTTTTTAGGGGGCGTTTATTTTACTTTATTTGTTGGCCTCGTACTGGGTCTGGCGGGTTGGGAGTTCTCTCATTTATTTTCTAGCGGGAAGTATCAGCCATCGACCTTATTGATTATCCTGTTCACTATTGTGCTAGTTTTTACCGCAGGATTATCCCTCAACATCGATTTGCACCTGCTGGTCAGCCTGCTGATATTACTGAGCTTCACATACCACATCATCAGCTATGAACGCGGAGTACAGACAGCAGCGACAGACCTGGCGATTACCATCACCGGGTGGCTGTACCTGGGCTGGATTGGTTCCTATTTAGTTACCCTGCGGGGCTTGCCAGGCGGTGAATGGTGGTTCCTGGTTGTCCTGCCGGCGGTCTGGTTTGCGGATACGATAGCATACATGATTGGATTTGTGGTCAAGACCCATCCCGTTGGGCTGCGCACGAGTCCAAATAAATCATGGGAAGGTTTCCTGGTGAGTTATATCGCCGGACCGGTGGGTGGAATGCTGGCAGCCCTGCTGTGGTCCATCTGGGGTTCGCCAGTTACCCTGTGGCAGGGAGCGGTTTTGGGTTTCGTGCTCTCGATTCTAACCCCGCTGGGAGACCTGGGCATCAGCCTGATCAAACGCCAGTTCAACGCAAAGGATTCGGGAAATTTACTGCCAGGGCATGGAGGCGTTCTTGACCGCATTGACTCCTGGCTCTGGGCGGGTGTGATTGGCTACTACCTGATCACCTGGTGGTTTATTTAGAAAATTATTACTTGAAATTGGAGAGGAAACAATGATTAAAATTCGACCGAGTAGAAACCTGGCGCTGGAGCTTACCCGAACCACGGAAGCGGCGGCACTGGCAGCAGGACGTCACATGGGACGAGGCGAAAAAGAAAACGCGGATGCTGCCGCCGTCGACGCGATGCGGTTGGTCTTGAATTCGATCGAGATGACTGCCGAAGTGATTATTGGTGAAGGCGAAAAAGATGAAGCGCCGATGCTCTATAACGGTGAAAAACTGGGGAAAGGCGGCCTGCCGGAAGTGGATATCGCTGTAGACCCGATCGACGGCACACGACCGCTGGCAAAGGGGATGTCCAACTCGATCGCCACGGTAGCGATCGCCCCACGCGGCACCATGTTCGACCCGGGACCGTACGTGTATATGGATAAAATTGCCGTTGGTCCTGAGGCCAAGGGTGCTATTGATATCGAAGCTCCGGTGGATGATAATCTCAATAGGATCGCCAAAGCGCTGGATAAGAACGTCAACGACCTGACTGTGGCGGTGCTCGACCGCCCCCGGCACGAAAAACTGATCGCCGAGATCCGCCGCTGCGGAGCCCGGATCAGTATGCTTTCTGATGGCGATGTCGCCGGTGCGCTGATGACCGCCTGGCCTGAGGCTGGTGTCGATGTACTCATGGGCGTTGGTGGGACGCCGGAAGGCGTGATCGCCGCCTGCGCACTGCGAGGCATGGATGGAGAGATCCAGGGCAAGCTATGGGCGCGCGATGATGACGAGCTGCAGCGCGGCATGGAAATGGGCTACGATTTCGAGCATATCCTTTCCATGGATGACCTGGTCTCCTCGGAAGACACGTTCTTCTCAGCCACCGGTATCACCGACAGCCTGCTGCTGGACGGCGTCAAGTATTACAGCCACGGCGCCCGCACAGAGAGCCTGGTGATCCGCGGCAAAACCGGCACCGTCCGTACGATCATCGCCCTGCACAATTTCCACAAGCTCAACCCGATCAGCCAGATTGAATATTGATAGACGCCGATTTTTAAATAAAGAGATCACCAACCCGCGCAGGTTGGTGATTTTGTTATTAATCCAAAATTGTCAGTTTGCCTTAAAGCTGTGCATCATGCCCCCCGATTGACACGATTTCCCGGTCATGGTATTATCGCTCCCAATAACTTAATAGAGCCCTTTTCGGCACTCTTATCCGGAGAGGTGGAGGGACCGGCCCGATGATACCTCGGCAACCCCCGCGATTGCGTGGAAGGTGCCAATTCCGACAGACACTGTCTGATAGATGAGAGGGCAGCCATTTGAACATGTAATGCCCTTTTCGTCTGTTGAAAGGGCATTTTTATTTGGAGGTATGTTTTTTTATGAACACAACTTTTATGAAGGCTTCGGAATACCTGTTCACCTCGGAGTCGGTCACCGAGGGGCACCCGGACAAGATGTGCGACCAGATCAGCGATGCGGTCCTGGATGCCTGCCTGGAGCAGGATCCCCGCTCCCGGGTCGCCTGCGAGACGGCCACCAAGACCGGCTTTGTTATGCTGCTCGGTGAGATCACCACGGAAGCCCACATCAACTACGACAGACTCGCCCGGGACGTCATCCTGGATATCGGTTATGACCGGGCGAAGAAGGGCTTCGACGGTCACACCTGCGGCGTGCAGATCGCCATCGCCCAGCAGTCCGGCGACATCGCCCAGGGCGTCAACGAGGCCTGGGAGAGCCGCAAGGGCGAGGTGACGGACGAAGAGGTCGAATCCATCGGTGCCGGCGACCAGGGGATGATGTTCGGCTACGCCTGCACGGAGACCCCGACCCTGATGCCGATGCCGATCTACCTGGCGCATAAGCTCACCCGCCGTCTGGCGGAGGCCAGGAAGAATAACGAGGTTGACTGGCTGCGCCCGGATGGGAAGAGCCAGGTGACGGTTGAATATGATAAAGGGAAGCCCAAGCGCGTCGACACCGTACTGATCAGCACCCAGCATGCACCCGATATTACCCGCAAAGAGATCGAAGAAGCGGTGACTGAATTGATCATCAAACCGGTCATCCCTGCTGATATGCTGGACAAAGAGCTAAAAATCTACGTCAACCCGACCGGGCGCTTCGTGATCGGCGGTCCGGACGGCGACTGCGGCCTGACCGGCCGCAAGATCATCGTNNGCCACCAAGGTGGACCGCTCCGGTGCCTACGCCGCCCGCTGGGCTGCCAAGAACATCGTTGCTGCCGGTCTGGCGGAACGCTGTGAGATCCAGGTGGCTTATGCCATCGGCGTTGCACACCCGCTGAGCCTCAATGTGGAGACCTTCGGCACCGGGCTGATCGACGACGACCACATCGCCGCACTGGTCAGCGAGCACTTTGACCTGCGCCCCGGCGCCATCATCCGCGAC
>JABAOG010013937.1_pt1 | contig 12747 bp, 6 predicted proteins | sample 7062131 | NCBI WGS metagenome assembly JABAOG01 (sample SAMN14538629, study PRJNA623070) | marine sediment metagenome | biome: marine biome [ENVO:00000428]; feature: marine pelagic biome [ENVO:01000023]; material: deep marine sediment [ENVO:00002113] | place: India: Arabian Sea | collected... | reverse complement strand
GTCGACGAAGATGTTGAGAATCGCGTCTTCTAGGGCGATGAGAGCAGGGTCATCCGGCGTGGTATCCGAAACGCGAAGCTCGCCGTCTCGCATCTCGCGTGAGAGCTCGGCGCGGTCGGCATCGTAGCCCATCACGAGACGGCGAAGCTCGGTAAGATTGTGGTTGGAGCTCGACCAGGCTGAATCCCGATGGGCCACCATCCCCGAGAAGTCCAGGCGTTCCCCGCTCACGGATTCGCCCTCTCCGCCGGTTGGCTCGATGAGCAACATCGGCGCGCCAAGAGCGAGCTGCACGTTGTTCATCACCATCACCTCGCGCACCGTGCCAGCGAACTTGGCCCCGATGACCATCTCCATCTTCATGGCCTCGAGAACGACGAGACCATCGCCCACGTCGACCTCTTGACCTTCGCTGACGAGCACGTTGACCACGACCGCCGGGGATGGAGCGCGGACGAGACCGCCGCGATCCCGCGAGATGCGATGCGGCACGCCGTCGACCTCGACGAGCACGCTCAGCCCTTGGTCGACGGATTGGATTCGGAAGTGTTGGTTGCCGACCCGAAGCCTCCGCTCCGCCCCTTCGAAGCGTTCGACCACCAGTTCGATGCGCTGTCCGTCGACGTCGATGCGATAGCGTTGCGGACCGAGACGGAACACGCGCAGCTCATACGTGTTCCCCGCATGCGTGAGCTCGATGCTCTGGCCGGACGCGTCTTCCGCCTGCGGGCGGCCACGTGCGGCGGCGGTGTAGAACTGCGCACGTTGGACGTCGATCTCGGCNNCCTTCGGCGACGAGTCGATCCATCCATCCCACGTCGACCTCGTTCGTGCGAACCGCCGGATTGTCGATCAGCCCGAGCAAGAAGCCTTTGTTGGAGGTGCCGCCCCGAATCACGACCTCGCTTTCGAGGAGCGCACGGCGCAACCGAGCTAGCGCCTCTTGTCGCGTGCGTCCTTGGGCGATGATCTTGGCGATCATCGAATCGAAGTCGGAAGGGATCTCGTCGCCCTCGGCGATGCCCGTGTCGACGCGCAAACCCGGACCGCTGGCCAGTCGAAGTTGCTCGACGACTCCGGGCGATGGCGCGAAGTTGTCCTCCGGATCTTCGGCGTTCAGGCGCACCTCGATCGCGTGTCCGCGCTGCGCGGGCGGCTCGGGGTCCAATCGCCCGCCCTGGGCGACGTGGATCTGCAGCTTGACCAAGTCGGCACCGGTGATCATCTCCGAAACCGGATGCTCGACCTGCAGCCGCGCGTTGACCTCCATGAACGAAAACTGCTGCGTCGGCTCGTGATAGAGAAACTCGACGGTGCCCGCGTTTCGGTAGCCGATCGCCTGGGTCAGCCTAATCGCAGCTTGCTCGAGCTCGTGCTGCTGGTCCGCGGTCAACGCCGGCGACGGGGTCTCTTCGAGAATCTTCTGATTGCGCCGCTGAATCGTGCAGTCACGAACCCCCAACGCCCAGGCGGTTCCATGGTTGTCCGCGATGACTTGAACTTCGACGTGCCTGGCACCGGTCACCATCCTCTCGAGGAACACGGTCCCGTCCCCAAACCCTTTTGCTGCCTCGGAACGCGCGGTGTCGAAGGCCTCGGCCAGCTCGGACTCGCTTCGGACACGGCGAATGCCGCGACCCCCGCCACCCGCGGTCGCTTTGATCATGAGCGGGTACCCGAGGTGCGCGGCGTGCTCGCGGGCCTCGTCCAGGCTCTCCACCGCGCCGCCGCTCCACGGCGCGACCGGGACCTCGGCCTGCTCGGCCAGCTGCTTGGAGGTGATCTTGTCCCCGAGCTTGCGCATCATGTCGCCCGTAGGCCCGATGAATACGATGCCGAGCCGGTCGCACAGATCGACGAAGGTCGCCCGTTCGGCGGCGAAGCCCCATCCAGGCCAGACAGCCTCAGCCTTCGTCTCGATGAGCGCGCGTTCGAGGCGTTCGTAGTCGAGGTAGCTCGACATGCGCTGGCCATTCCCCGTCGTGTAGGTCGCCGACCCGAGGGAATAGGCTTCATCCGCCTCGCGCACGAACATCGCCCGACGATCGGGATCGGTGTAGAGCGCGATCGTGTGCAAAGGGTCGCCTCGTTCTTGCTCGTATTCTCGGGCGGCGATGATGAATCGCATGGCGGGCTCACCGCGATTGAGGATTGCGATTCGCTTGAACGTCGGGTTGCTCATTGAGTGTCAGTCCATGGCAGCGCGCAGCGGCTTGCGCTTGTCCGGGTCCACGTCCTCGGGAAGCTCGGCAGTCCTGTAGCCATGGAGTACCACATAGAGATTGCCGGCCTCATCTGCCACGTATGCGTCGAATGACTTTCCACCGTCTTTCGGACTGACCATGGCATGTAGGCGCCCTTCGACTTTGTCGGCGGCTCGAACGATTTTCACCTGATCGATATGTTGCGGCAAACCCATTCGGCCCGTTGTGCCGATCTGCCAGACCCCGGCCGTTTGGAAGCACAGCTCGACGAGCCTCGGCTCTGTTACCATCGGAAGCTCTGCCGGCTGATGGTCGTTAGGAAGTTGAGTACTCATTCGGCCAACGACCATCCCGTTGTCGCGCCACGCGGTATCGAGCACCTGGTATGCCGGGCCGTGGAAGTACACCTGGTAGATGTCCTTATCCTCGACGGTGGTCTCCGCGGCGGGCGGAGGCGCTTGCGACCTGTCTTCGTCGGCGGGCTTGCGGGCAAGCCGGACGGATGCGGTGAAGTGCGTCTTGATCTCGTCCCGGCCCATGATGGTTCGAGCCCCGATCAGCTGGCAGCGCGCAACCACGTCGTCGCCGTCGGTGCTGAACTGCGCGGTCAAGGTGAGCGTGCGCGGCTCGTCCCGATAGAACTTGAAGGGCGCGAGAAAATCGACCCCTTCGATGGCGCTGATGTGCCACTCGGGAAAGAGCGCCTTCGTAATCTCGCCAAAGCCTTCGATCCCCATGACGCCCGGCAGCACCGGCGTTCCGCCGATCTTGTGGTCGTAGAGGAACGGCTGCTCCCGCGGATCGAGCGTGGTCTCGACCCGAAGCCCGCCGTGGACGCCCATCGACACCAAGTTCCTGTTCATTGGGCCCTGTCGGACGCTTTCCAACTTGCTCGGGTCGAGCCCCCCGGTTTCGTCCCACTCTTGCATCAAGATGCCCAACGCGCCGCCGATCACCACCTCGCCGCGCGTCCCGCTCTCGAGCTCGTTGCGGACGACCGGGATGCCGTCCGCCGGCTTCAGCATGTCGATGCCCGCAAGCTCCATCATCTTGGGAATCGACCCGCGCGATGCCATGCCGATGTCCGCCCATGCAGTCCAGTCCACGACGAGGCCACGGGTGTCGGGCCGTTCGTTGCGGAAGCTCGATACCGACTTGGCCAACAGTTCGTTGGCGGCGCTGTAGTCGGTCTGGCCGCCGTTGCCGAAGCGCCCGGCGATCGAGCTGAACACCACCGCTGCACCGAGCGGCATATCTCCGATCGACGACAACAGGTGGTACCAGCCGTTCGCTTTCACGTCGAAGACGAGGTCGAACTCCGATGGCTTCTTGTCGGGCAAGAAATGACTGATCTCGAGCCCGGCGGCATGAACCAGCGCATCGATTCGGCCGCTCGTCTCTCGAATTGCGCCGATTGCGGTAGCGACTGCGTCCTTATCGAGCAGGTTGACCGAATGATAGTAGACCTCGCCTCCTGCCGCGCGAACCGATTCGATGGCCCGTAGCGCCGCGTGCTTCCGCTCGAGATCGCCGAGCAACCTCTGCACTGCGACGGGCGTCGCTTTGTGTCCGCTTTGCTTGAGGCGCTCGAAAAGGTCTCGTTGAAGGGCGTCCCGATCGGTAGCGAACCGCTGGAGATCCGGGTCGTTGGCGTCGGGTTCCGGGGTGAGGTCGAGGAGGTGGAATGTGCCTCCGGATGCCTTGGCCAAGTCGTCGACTATCGCCGAGACGATCGATCCGGCGGCGCCGGTGATGGCAAACACGCTGTCCTTCCCGAGCTGAAGGGGGCGTTCTGTCGCCAACGGTTCGAAGGATGCAGTGATCGCCCAGCGATCGTCGCCCACATACCCAATCTCGCACGCTCCAGGATCCGTGACGGTCTCGTCGATGAGCCGTTCGGCCACGGTTGCCGCCTTGCAGTCGGCCTCGAAGTCCACGACCTTGACGGTCGCTTCGGCCTTCTCGCGTTTGTACGTCTTGGTGAACCCGGTAACCGCGCCGCCCAGCGGTGCGATGGCTCCGCTGTCGTCGAACCCATGTCTACCCCCAAGCCGAGTCGCCGACACCAGGAACGTGTCAGGCCCCGAGATCTGGTCGTATAGCGTACGCATAGCCGCATACAGCAACTTGGCGCGCACGTGGATGGCGCCGGCCCATGCATCTGACGAAAGGTCGGCGATCGCGTCCTCGCGGTCGAGGGCTGCGAGCCAATACACGCCGCGGATAGGGCCTTCGCCCATCCAGCCTTCGAGCCGCGCCACGAGCTCATCGGCGGAAGGGGCGTCGTCGATCGAGAGGACATCGACACCGCGCTTTTTCAGCTGTTGGATCAGTGCCTTCGCGACGCCGCCCCGATCGACCGTGACAACGACCCGGGCTCCCTCGTCGAGGTCAACGCCAGTTGGCTTGCACAGCGAAAGCGGGGGTCGGAGCACCGCCAGCGGAACGCGGCGAAGCCCCTCGGTCGCCTCCGCCGCTACGGTGGGAGCCGATGCCGGTTGCTCTTCGGCTTCGGCGGGTGAAGACGGTGCGGCCTCTTGCATGCGGTCCTTCACCCAGGCGATCACGTGATTGAGGGTCGGGAAGTCGCGAAGCTCGAGGTTGTCGTCTCGAGGGATCCCGTACGCCTCGCGTACTGCAGCAAAGGTCTCTGCTTGCTTGACCGTATCGATCCCGAGATCGGCCTCCAGATCCAGGTCGAGCTCCAACATCTCGGGTGGGTAGCCGGTGACCCCTGAAACGACCTCGAGCACCTTTTCGGCGATCGAATCGCTCGCCGATGCTGGCACTGGCGCTGGCACCGACCCCGTAGAGCCGTCGCTCTGCGCCGGCGACGGGGCTAGCGCACCCCGTGGAGGATGCGAAGCATCATCTTTACGGGGTGACACCAGATCCGGGCGCCGGTCGCGCACGAACTGGATCACGTGCTCGAGGGTCGGGAACTCTCGGAGCTCGAGGTTGTCGTCGCGCGGGATGTCGTAGGCCTCGCGGACGGCGGCGAAGGTCTCGGCCTGCTTGACGGTGTCGATGCCGAGGTCGGCCTCGAGGTCGAGGTCGAGGTCGAGCATGTCGGGCGGGTAGCCGGTCTGCTCGGAGACGATGGCCAGCACCTTGTCCGCGATCGGATCCGTCGCTGGCGCTGGCACTGCCACTGTCGCTGAGATCGGAGGACCCTGGTCCTTCACCCGCAGGGTGCGATCGGTGATCTCGAGCTCCGGTGAAGCATATCCGGTCGCTTCCGCGACCCATCGTTCGAAGCTTGCCCGATCCTCGACTCGGTTCATGTAACCGAGCTCCCGTGGCGCCGGGCGACGTCCGTCCGGGCTCGGTACCCAGCGAACGAGTGATAGGCTGATCTGCGACCCAAAGCCGGCACCTAGCCGAAGCGCGTATTGGATCGGATAGCTGCCACCCCTCGAGAGGTTCAGCGAGCCCAGCTCCGGATCGACCTCCTTGAAGTTGGCAACCGGTGGGACCATCCCCGTCTCGAGGATCTTGATCGCCGTTGCATCTTCCACGCCCGCGCCCATCGCGTGGCCGGTCATGCCCTTGGTGTTTGCGATCACGATTTGGTCGGCATTGGCGCCGAACACGCTGCGAAGAGCGCTGATCTCGGCCTGGGCGCTGCCTCCCCGCGCGGGGGTGTAGGTCTCGTGCGATACGAAGACCGTCTGGGGCGCGATCTCGGCCCGATTGATGCCGTGTCGCGCTTCGCAGTCGGCGATCAACTGCTCCATCAAGCCTTGGATGTGATCGATGTTCAGGCGGCTGCCATGATACGCGCTGTTGGCCGTGACCGTGCCGAGCACCTCCACGATGGGCCGAAGGCCGCGTTCCCGCGCTGCGTCCGCGCTTTCAACGACCATCCCCGATGCGCCCATCCCCAGGATGAGACCATGCCGGCGCCGGTCGAAGGGCAGGGCGGCCTCTTCGAGCACCTCGTCGGTCGCTGCGGCGCCACTTGCGAGGAAGCCCGCGCCGATCCACTCCATGAGGTTGTCGCTGGTCACGTTGTCGGCGGTGACGATGACGACTCGCCGGCAACGGCCGCGCGCGATCCAGTCCTCGGCGAGCGCCACGGCTTGGGTGCCGCTGGCACACGCCGAGTTGATCTGGGTGTTCGGACCGCGGGCGCCGATGTACTCGGCGAGCTGGGAGTGCCCCATCGATAGCGCCTTGAAGAGGAATCGACGGTCGAACGTGTAGGGATCACGCTTGAGATCNNTGCAGCGATCGGGCTGCCACCCCCGTTTGTAGCCATACGCGCGCGCAAGCTCCGGAGCTCTTCCAAGAGCTTGCGCTGTGCATCGCTCTCGAAGTATTGCCGGAGGTCGCCCGCAAACGTGTCGAAGCCAGGAAACGCCGAGCCGAAGATGACGCCGGTCTCGTCCTGCATCGCGTCGGGCAGGCCCCAACGGTCCGGGAGCTTCGTTCCCTTGGTTGTGGTTTTGTAGTGCATGACCAGGGGGATCCCGGCGTCGCGCAGGGCCTCAACACCCGCTGCGACCGCCATCCGAGTGGTCGAGTCCATCGCCGCCGCGCGCTCTTCGGGAATGCCGAAGTCGCTCGACAGGCCGATGTCGCCGCCGCGACCTGCAAGCTTGATCACCTCGGACGGCGAGTCGATCGTCTCGAATCGCGGTCCACCCTTGTCCGATTTGACCAATCGCGTGATCTTCTTGTCGGCCATTGCGCGGCGCAGCCCGATCGGAATCACGTCGATGAAGGGCTTGCCGTGTAGCATTCGGTCGACGTTGTCGTCGGCGAAGATCTTGTCGGCGCCAGGTAGGCCGATGCAGGCGCCGGTAACCACCACCGGCTCTCCGCTATCGACGGGGCTCGCGCCGCGGTAGATCTCCATGCCTCGGTCGAGGAAGTCGGCGAACAAACGCCCAAGCTGAACATATCGATCGCCGGTGGCTGCCGATGAGCCAGAACGGACGGGCCTGCTTCGGGGTGCCGCAACGGCGGCAGGCCGCGGTGTCGGAGCGGGAGCAGGCGCTCGCAGCGATACCTCGCTGGTGCTCGCCTCCGGTGCCCGTCGCTCACTCTTCGGGGCTCCGTGACCGGTTGCATAGAGACCGGTCAGCGCCGCGTTGAAGGACGGGAGATCGCCAACCTTCGGATGGTTGGTGAACAACGATAACGTGCCAGCCTCCTTGCCAAGCACGTCCTCGGTGAAGCCGGCCAGCGCTGACTTTGGACCCACCTCGATGAACACCCGCACCCCCGCCTGGTACAGCGTCTGCAGCCCTTTCACGAACTGCACGGGAGACGCGATCTGCTGGCCGAGGATGTCGATCATCTCGTCGGTCACGTCGGGTCCCATCGGGTAGAACTCTCCGCTGATGTTGGCGACGATCGGGATCTTCGGGGACTCGATGCCGAGGCGCGCGAGTTGCTTCTTCAGCGGCTCGCTTGCAGGTGCGACGATCTGCGTGTGAAACGCATGACTCACCGGCAATGGAATCGCCCGATGGCCAGCTTTCGTGATCGCCTCCACGGCAGCCGTCACGCCCGGGGTCGACCCACCGATCACCGACTGGCCGAAGCTGTTGATGTTGGCGATGACGACATAGCCGTCGGTCGAGTCGACGATCTTCTGCACCTCATCGATCGGGGCCAGAACGGCCGCCATCAAGCCGTTGTCGTCGACCGACACCTTGGTCATCTCGCGACCGCGCGCGCTGACCGCTTCGAGTGCCTCCCGAAAGCCGAGCGCGCCACAGGCGACCAGGGCACCGTACTCGCCCAGACTGTGCCCCATCACCATGTCCGGCGTAACGCCATACGCCGCAAGCAATCGTGTGAGCGCCAAGTCGGTGGCGAGCACCGCTGGCTGGGTGATCGCCGTCTGCCGGAGCGCTTCCTCCGCTTCGGCTTTTGCAGCCTCGTCGTTTGGATCGACGAAGATGATTTCGCTGAGCGGCTTGCCGAGGAGCGGCTTCATCACCTCGTCGGCTTCGCGGAAGGTATCTCCCACGATCGGCTCCACCTCCCGGAGCTCGCGGAGCATGTTCACGTACTGAGAGCCCTGGCCGGTATACAGAAACGCCACTTTGGGTGCCGATCCGGTTTGGTAGAAAATCCCCTGAGGCCGGAGCGCTTTCCACATGGCCGCGTTGTCGGCACGAAGTCCTTTCGCGGCGTTCGTGGCTCGCTTGGTCAGCTCGGTCGCGTCGGCAAAGTCGATGGCGAGCCGCTCGCTCGCGTTGAGGTCCGAAGCAGAAGNNGAGCCGCTCGCTCGCGTTGAGGTCCAAAGCGGAAGGCGGTTGGCGGTCGGGCGCTCGGCCGGCCTTCGCATCCTCCAGAACTGCGTCGAGCTTGATGGCAAGCTCGGCCTTCGAGCCGGCACCGAGGACCAGCGAGCCGCGCAACGGCGCTTTGTCGGCCATCGCGATCCCGCCCGGCGCCGGAGCGGGCGCAGATCCCGACGGAACCGATACCTGCGAGCGGCTCTTGCGTTGAATCCTCCCGGGCACGTGCTCCTCGAGCACGGCATGGAAGTTCGTGCCTCCGAAACCAAACGCGCTGACACCTACCCGCCGAACCTCCTTGAAGTCGTCCCACGGCTTGAGCTCGGTGTTGACGTAGAACGGAATTTGACCGAACCCGATCTTGGGATTGGGTGTCTGCAAGCCGATGCTCGGTGGCAACTGCTTGTGGTGCAGGGCCAGCGTGGCTTTGAGCAGACCGGCCGCTCCTGCGGCTCCTTTGAGGTGACCGATGTTCGATTTGACCGATCCGATCGGTATGCTTGACGGCGCCAAGCCCGCGCCCGCAAATGCGTCGACCATGCTTTGCACTTCGACTACGTCGCCGACGCGGGTGGACGTACCGTGACCTTCGATCAGGCTCACCGTCGCCGGATCCTCGCCGGCATGGGCCCACGCCCGCTCGATCGCGAATTTCTGCCCGATGGGATTGGGTGCGGTGATCCCTTTGCCCTTGCCGTCGCTCGACCCGCCAATGCCACGGACCACCGCGTAGATCTTGTCTCCAGCCTCTTCGGCGTCTTCGAGCCGCTTGAGAAGGAAGACGGCCGCGCCTTCGCCCATCACGAAACCGTCGGCACCCTCATCGTAAGGCCGGGTTCCCGTCGCCGACAGCGCCCCGATCTTGCAGAACTTCGTGTAGCTTGGCGCGCTCATGTTGGCGTCGACGCCGCCGGTGAGCACCGCGTCGTAGTCGCCGTCCTCGAGCCCCGAGATCGCTGCGCTGAACGCTGCCATCGCCGATGCGCAAGCGGCATCTGCCGTGAAGTTCGGACCGTGGAAGTTGAAGACGGCAGCCACACGGCCGGCGATGATGTTCGCCAGCTCGCCGGGCATCGTGTCCTCGCTGATGTTCGGGAAGTGCGCTCGCACCCGCTCCATCGTCTCATCGACGATCGCGGTTTTCACGTCGTCCGGAAGCGCTTGAAAGCTAGGTGCCCCGTCGAGCTCCCGCGTGAACTCGGGGAAGAAAATGCGGAGCGCGGTTTTGTAGTGCTGGTCCCCGGCCATCGCGTTGCCGAGGATCACCGCCGTGCGGTCACCATCGAGCGGGCGCTCGGGATACCCGTAATCCAAGAGCGCCTCTCGAGCCGACATGATCGACCACTTCTGGGTGCGGTCCATCGCCTCGGCCACCTTGGGCGGTATTGGAAGCTTCCACTTGAGCGGCTCCCAGTTGAACTCCCGGACCCACCCTCCGATTTTCGAATACGTCTTGTCCGGAGCTTTCGGGTCGGGATCGTAATAAAGCGCTGGATCCCATCGGTCGACCGGCGTCTCGCTGATGCTGTAACGCCCCGCGGCGATGTTCTCCCAGAACGACTTGGCGTTTGGCGCGTCCGGGAGTACGGCGCCTACGCCAACGACCGCTATGGCTCGGTGTGCTTGGTCTCGCATGTGCGGGCTCCCTCTCTGCTCAGGCGCGCTCGTAAAGCGCGTCTCCCACTTTGTTCATATCCTCGATCAACCCCGCTTGGGCTGCATAGACGTTCGACAGCTGCGCACTCGTTTCGAGCGATTGGACATCTGCCTCGCCGGCGCTCTCCGCACCGACAACCCAACGCACCCCGTCGACCGCAACGCGCTGTGCGGCCTCACGGGCGAAGACCCGAGCCATCGCAGCGATTGTGGCTGCGTCGAACCGCTTCGGTGTCTTCGCGTTGAGCTCGTTGATTTCGGCGCGCACCGCCTGCCGCGCGAACGCCGCGGNNCGCGATGTTGGCACCAGCCAGCGGGTGCTCGGCGTGGACGCCTTCGAGCCGCCGACCGAGGTCGTGGTAGTGCTGTCCGCGGGTCTTCAGGTGGTGCTGCCAGCGGTCGCGGGCGATCGTCATCTCCATGATCTCCGAGGTGCCCTCGTAGATCGTGGTGATGCGGACGTCGCGCTTGATCTTCTCGACCATGTACTCCTTCGTGTAGCCGTAGCCGCCGTGCCCCTGAATCGCGGCGTCCGCCGCCGCATTTCCCGCCTCGGTGGCCAGGTATTTGGCGATCGCACCTTCGGTGTTGAGCAAGTCGTCACCCCCCTTGTCGATCGCCTCGGCCGTCTGCTCGATGTAGGCACGGGCTGCCTCCAGACGCACGGCGTGGGGAACGATCAGCTTGTGCGTGTAGCCCTGCTTCTCCGAGAGCGGCGCGCCGCCTTGGATGCGCTCGGTGGAGTACTCGATCGCCCGGTCGAGCGCTGCCCAGCCCGCCCCCAGCCCAAACGCGGCCACCATCAGCCGTGTGAATCCAAACACCAATTGCGCCTGCCGCAGGCCCTGACCTTCTTCGAGGCCGACGAGACGATCCGCGTCGACGTAGACGTTTTCCAGGATGAGCGCAGTCGTGTTGCTCAGGCGGATGCCATGCTTGTCCTCCGGCTTGCCAGACGAGAAGCCCTCGGCGCCGCGCTCGACCACGAACCACGTGGGCCCGCCCGGCGCCTTCGCAAGCACGGTGTAAACATCGGCATGGCCGCCATTGGAGATCCATTGCTTGTTCCCGGTGATCTCGTATCCGGCGACCTTTCCGTCCTTTTCTATGGGTACCGCAACGGTCTTGAGCGCGGCAAGGTCGCTGCCGGCGGCCGGCTCGGTCGCCCCGTAGGCCATGAGAAGACCTTCTTCGGCGATGCGGCTCAGCCAGTACTCTTTTTGCTCGGGCGTGCCGCCGAACACGATGGGATCGCTTCCGAGGAAGGTGGCCAACACTCCCGTCGCGAGGCCGACGTCGATTCGGGCCATCGCTTCGCAGACTCGATAGACGTCGAACGCCCCACCGCCCATCCCGCCAAACTCCTCGGGGATGAACACCAGCTGCACGCCGAGCTCCTCGCTGCCGATCGCGCGGACGAGCTCCTCGGGGAAAATGTCCTTCTCATCGAATTCGAGAAGCTTCTCATCTGCGAGATTTGCCTTCGAGAAGTCCTCGAGCGAATCGAGAACCAAGCGGAGAGATTCCGCGTCGAGGGTGCTGGTGTCAGCCATGGGATCAACCACCTCATCACCGCCGCAGATATTGCGCCGGAAGTCGTTGCTTGCGCAGGGGCACGCCGCGGTTAAGCAGCTTCCATGCCACGGCGATCATATTGCGCCGGCGCACCATGATCCACGGTCCATCGTGCACCGCCTCAAGATGCGAAAACGGCATGGAGCTCAGTGACACGCGCAAAGAATGCGCCGGGAGCCCCTACGCCGCCATCCACGCGAAAGAACTGCACTTTTTGCGCGGTGCGTCATGACCGCAAGCGAGCGCGGGGCGCGGAGCCCTCGAAGTCGTGAAATCGGCGCGCAGCCTTGCTCACGCGGTAGCTCTCACGCGGTAGCTATTGTCCCGCGATACCGTCGATGTCCGGCTTGAAGCGGAAGACGTGGTACGGCGCCTTTTCTTCCATGTGGGCCTTCGACTGCAGCATTTGATCTGGGATCGCGCTGTCGGCGACGTAGAGCCAGCCTTCCGGGCCGTAGCTCAAGGCGTCCGCCCAGCGAATCCGATCGCTTTGGATCAGCGTCGTCAGCTCGCCGCCGGGTGTCATTAGAATGACAGCTCCGTGCTCGACATCCGTGATCAAGAGGTTCCCATCGTTGTCGGTGCTGAGCCCATCGCTCAGGGGCTTGGGACCCACTGCCTGAAGCCGTGCCGCAAGCGCTCCGGCGCTCAACGACTCGTCGAGAAGGTCTGCGACCTTGATTCGATACATCGTGTCGTGCGCCATCGCCCCGTACCAGACCCACTCGTCCTCGCGGTCGATGGCAATTCCATCGACGCTGGGCTTGAACACCACCAGCCCACCAAAGAACTTCATGTCTTTGGTGGGATTGCGGATCAGCCAGCTCTGAGCCGACACCGATGCGTCGCTTTCGAGAACCCGGCGCGCCTTTCCGAGCTCGACATCGTACACGACGAGCCCGGGGTTCTTTCGGAAGAAGCTCAGGTCGGCGATGAAGACGTGTTTCCCCGTCGAATCGATCTGCAGGTCTTGCAGAAACGACCCGAGCTGCGCCACCGACGAATCAAACACGTGCTCGTGCACGACGGCGCCCGTCTCGAGATCGAAAGCCAAG
>JABAOG010018611.1_pt1 | contig 12749 bp, 12 predicted proteins | sample 7062131 | NCBI WGS metagenome assembly JABAOG01 (sample SAMN14538629, study PRJNA623070) | marine sediment metagenome | biome: marine biome [ENVO:00000428]; feature: marine pelagic biome [ENVO:01000023]; material: deep marine sediment [ENVO:00002113] | place: India: Arabian Sea | collected... | reverse complement strand
CCTCGATCTGCCGGGACACGGTGAATCCGCGGCGCTGCCGGGACCCTACGGCTTCGAAGAGTATGCGGCGAGCGTGCTCGCGGCGATGGACACCGCCGGCGTGGAGCAAACCCACTATCTCGGAACACACACCGGATCGGCGGTGGGGCTCATTCTCGCGAGCCGGTTCCCGGAGCGGTTCCTGAGCCTGGCGCTGGAGGGCCCGCCCACGCCGGGGATCGATCTGCCGAGCATTGTCGATGCCATGAGCCGCTGCCGCGCCGCCGCCCGCAACGAGGGCGTCGACGCCGCGCGCCGCGAGTGGTACGTGAATGGCGAGTGGTTCAACGTGATCAGAAACGAGCCGCAGCGCTGCCGTGCCGACGAGCACTGGGAAATGGTGCTGCGATACACGGGTAAGCCGTGGCTGGATACCGCCACGCCGAAGCCGGTGGTCTCTGTCATGGATCGACTGTCATCGATTGGATGTCCCGTGCTGATCTTCAACGGCGAGCACGACGTCGATGACTTCCTCGCTGCCGCCGAGGAGATAGAGCGCCGCCTTCCCAAGGCGCGGCGCGTGATCATTGAAGGTGCCGGCGGGTTTCCCATGTGGGAAGACCCGCAGCAGACCAACGCACACATTCGCCGCCACCTCGAGGCGAGCACCGCGTGAGCGCTGCTCCCGAAAGGACAGCGGCGCGTCGTGAAGCGTTCGGCCTGCGCGGCTGCACCTGTGCGCCTGTCTGCGAACCGGTCGACTGAGTGGAAAAGACCACCATCATCCGCAACGCCGCCTGGGTCGTCGCCTGGGACGGCGCCGGTCAACGCCACGCGTACCTGCGCGACTCGGACGTGGTGTTCACGGGAAACACCATCGTGCACGTCGGCCGGGGTTACGAGGGGGGCGTGGACGAGGAGGTGAACGGGCGCGAGCGGCTGGTCATGCCGGGCCTCGTCAACATCCACTCGCATCCGTCGGGGGAGCCGCTGCGCAAGGGGATCACCGACGAGACGCGCAGCCCCGGCTTTCATCACAGCTCGCTCTACGAGTTTCTCACCGTATTCGACAACGACGCCGAAGGCCGCCTGGCGAGCCTCGAGGTGGCGCTCTCGGAGCTGCTGCTGAGCGGCTGCACGACGGTTACCGATCTGTCGAGCCCCTACGACGGCTGGCTCGATTCGTTAGCCAAGAGCGGCATGCGCGCCGTGGTGGCACCGGGCTTTCGCGATGCGCGCTGGTACACCCGCGACGGTCACAGCCTCGAGTACGCATGGGACGAAGGCGCCGGACGCGAAGCCTTCGAGCTTGCGAGGCTGACCATCGATCGCGCCGAGCAGCACAGCTGCGCACGCCTGAGCGGCATGGTCTATCCTGCGCAGATCGACACATGCTCGCGACAGACCCTGCGCGATGCCTACGACTACGCCGATGAGCGCAATCTGCCGTGGCAGATCCACGCGGCCCAGAGCGTCACCGAGTTTCACGAGATTCAGCGGCGCCACGGCAGGACGCCGATCCAATACATGCGCGACATCGGCGTGCTCGGCGAGCGCACGATCGTCGGGCACGGCATCTTTCTCGATCATCATCCATGGCTGCACTGGACGACCCGCGAGGATCTGTCCCTGCTCGCCGATAACGGCGTCAACGTCGCTCACTGCCCGACCGTGTTCGCGCGCAGGGGCATCACGCTGCGCACGTTCGGTGACTACATCCGTCGCGGCATCAATATCGGGCTCGGCACCGACACCTATCCGCACAACTACATCGAGGAGATGCGCGCCGCCGCCTACTACGCGCGCGTCATCGCCGAGAGCGTCGACGACTTGAACACGAGCGATGTCTTCAATGCCGCGACGCTGGGCGGCGCACGCGCGCTCCGGCGCGACGATATCGGCCGGCTGGCGCCGGGATGCCGCGCTGACCTGGTGCTGGTCGACATCGCCGATCCTTCCATGATGCCGTTGAGGGAGCCAATGCGGAGTCTCATCTACGTTGCCGCGGATCGCGCCGTGCGCGACGTGTACGTGGACGGCCGGCGGGTGGTCGCGGACGGAAAGGTCCTCACCATGGACTACGCAGGGGCCAGTGCGCGACTCCAGGATGCGCAGAAGCGATCGCTTGCGCGCACACCGGCGAACGACTGGCGAGGGCGCAGCGCCGACGAGATGGCGCCGATGGTGTTCCCTACCATGACCGAGTAGCGCCCGCCGGGGCCGAACCTGCTCACCCCGCGGGCGGCGTATTTGGTCTAAAGTCAGGATTGGGCGGCGATTGGCCAGAATTCTGCCACGTTCCCCCGCCACGCTTGAGAGAACAGTCAACGAGGGTCCTGCGTTGCCGGATAAGCGTCTACGCGTCGGTGTTCTTTTCGGTGGGCGCTCCGCAGAGCACGAGGTGTCTGTGCGCTCGGGTCTTTCCATCATGGCGGCGATGGATCGGGGCAAGTACGAGCTCGTCCCCATCGGCGTCACCAAATCCGGCGAGTGGCTTCGCCTGGATCCCCGCTTGCTCGAAGGACCCGGAGCTGCCCTCGCGCTCGAAGGCGATCGCGTCGCCCTCCTTCCGCAACCGAAGGATCACTCACTGATGCGGCTCGATAACGGTGCCGACGGCGCACGCAAGCCGCTCGACGTGGTGTTCCCTGTTCTGCACGGACCTCTCGGTGAGGACGGCACCGTGCAGGGACTGCTCGAGCTCGCGGACATTCCCTACGTGGGATCGGGAGTGCTCGGCTCTGCCGTCNNTCCGGTGTGCTCGGCTCCGCCGTCGGCATGGACAAGGCCGCCATGAAAGCGCTGTTTCGGGAGCGGCAGCTCAAGATCGCGCCCTACCGCGTGTTCCTGCGCAAGAGGTGGCGCGACAATCCCGAGGCGGTGCGAACCGAATGCGAATCCGCCTTCCCGTATCCGTGGTTCGTGAAGCCCGCCAATCTCGGCTCGAGCGTCGGCATCTCGAAGGTCCGAGACGAAGCCGAGTTCGTGACGGCTATGGAGGAGGCTGCACAATACGATCGCAAGCTCATCGTGGAAGCGGCCGTCGAGCATGCGCGCGAGGTGGAAGTGTCGGTGCTGGGAAACGACGAGCCGGTGGCTTCAGTGGTGGGCGAGATCCTTCCCAGCCACGAGTTCTACGATTACGAGTCCAAGTATCTGGACGATGCAACCCGTCTGGTCATTCCCGCCGATCTTCCCGAGAGCATCGCGGATACGGTTCGCGAGACGGCCGTGCAGGCTTTCCTGGCGCTCGACTGCGCGGGTCTCGCCCGCGTGGATTTTCTGATTGCCGCAAAAACCCTGGAAGTCTTTCTCTCCGAGGTCAACACCATGCCGGGGTTCACCTCCGTCAGCATGTATCCGAAGCTCTGGGAGGCATCGGGTATCCCCTATCCCGAGCTCNNGGGAAGCATCCGGTGTCCCCTACTCCGAGCTCATCGACAAGCTCATCGCGCTCGCCATCGAGCGACACGCCGAGATCCACGCCAATCGCCGCAGCTACACCGATTAGCCGTAGAACGGCGTCACCCCTACAGCCGGCCGATTTCTGGCCGATATTGACCTAAGTACCGGTCTCGAAAAAGGAATCTAGGTCATGAAATCCATCGGTGTTGTGTTGGCGACAGCCGTCCTGCTGGGTGCGTGCACGGTCAGTGGACCCAGGGTGAAAATGGACCCGGATATCGTCAAGGTCGAGCCCGTCAAGGTGGAGATCGGCGGCGGTCCCTCTCATTGCCCTCCCGGACACGCCAAGAAGAACTGGTGCTGACGCGCTCCGCGCTCTTCGCGTTTCACCCGGGATAAATTCCCTCCTCCCGCCCGCCGGCCGTGGCGCGCTGGCGGTCGGCGCCGTGCTGCTGTAGCAGCTGTCGGTATAGTCCACGGCGCCACCACCCCCCGATGCGCTCAGAGCCCGGCGCACGATAACGCCCGGCCGGGACACTGGCAGCCGCGAGCGGAATCGCCGATCATTGACCACTTTCAATGCAGCCGTAGATCCGCGATGAGCACCATACCCACAGCCGTGATATTCGACATGGACGACGTGCTTTGTCGGTATCACTTCGAGAAACGCCTGGAGCGGCTCGAAGAGATGACCGGTGTCGCCGCCGAGATCATCAACGAGGTCATCTGGGAGCAGGGATTCGACGAGGAGGGGGATGCCGGGCGCTACAGCGCCGACGAGTACCACCGCCTTTTCTGCCAGCGAATCGGCGCCGACCTGAGCAGGGAGCAGTGGCTCGAAGCGAGGGCGATCTCCATCGAGCCGAATTTCGAGGTGCTCGACATGGCGCGCCGCGTCAAGCGCAACGCGACCCTGGCGCTGCTCACCAACAACGGTCCGCTGCTCAAGGAGTCCATCGACCGGGTGTTCCCCGAGGTCGCGGAGATCTTCGCCGAGCGAGCGCACTTCTCCTACGAGTTCGACACCTGCAAGCCCGATCCGCTGGTTTTCCTGCGCCTGATGGAACGGCTCGAGGTGCCTCCCGGGGAGGCACTGTTCATCGATGACACGCCCTCCTACATCGAAGGCGCCACCACTGCCGGCCTGATGACCCATCATTTCCGCTCGGCGCCGCTGCTGCGAGCCGAGCTGGAGATCCGGGGCGTGCTCGCCTAGCCGCGGCCGGACAGGCTCCGCCGGCACGGCGGGTCAGGCGCAGTCGGCCGAGCACGGGGGTGAGCAGGTTTCGTTGGTTGCCACCCGCAGGGCTGTATACTGAGCTGTACGAGTTCGTTCAGCCCGGTTAGAGTGCCGCAGCCTCGAGCATCGCGTGCCTCCCGCCGAGCGCATCCATCGTGACGGAATCGACACATGACGATTAGACGCGGGCGAAACCTGCTGTTGTCGCCGGGTCCTACCAACATCCCGGATCGGGTGCTGCGCGCCATGCAGCGGCCTGCGCTCGACTTGCACTGCGAGGAAATCGTCAGCCTGTCCCGATCCTGCCTCGACGATCTGAAGCCGATATTCCGCACCCGCGAGGGCGAGACCTTCATCTACGCCGCCAACGGCCACGGCGCCTGGGAGTCGGCATTGAGCAACTGCCTGTCGCCGCGCGATCGTATCCTGGTCTTCGAGACCGGCGTGTTCGGAGAGGCGTGGGCGGGCATGGGTCAATCCCTGGGGCTCGAGCCGGAGTTCATCACCGGTGACTGGCGTCACGGCGTCGATCCCCATGCCGTCGAGGACCGGCTGCGCGCGGATAAGAATCACGTGCTCAAAGCGATCCTCATGGTGCAAACAGACACGGCCACCGGCATCACCAGCGACGTGGCGGCGGTCCGCAAGGCCATCGACGCGGCCTCGCACCCGGCGCTTTTCATGGTCGACGCGGTCGCCTCGCTGGCGGCGACGGATCTGCGCATGGACGAGTGGAAGGTCGACGTGGCGGTAGCGGCGTCGCAGAAGGCGCTGATGTCACCGCCGGGCCTCGCGCTGGTGGCGGCGAGCCCAAAGGCGCTCACGCACGCGGACGAGGCGACCCTGCCGCGCCACTACTGGGACTGGCGCAGGCGTCTCGACCAGGAGGCTTACATGTGGTTCTGCGGCACCGCCCCGGAGCATCTGCTGTATGCGCTGCGCGAATCCATCGATATGGTCAACGAAGAAGGGCTCGAGAACATCTTTCGCCGCCACCGGCGGCTCGCCGATGCCATCCGCGCGGGCATCGACGTCTGGGCCGAGGCCGGCGCGGTGGAGCTGAACGCGCTCTTGCCGAGGGAGCAGTCGAACTCGGTCTCCACCATCCGTGTCGACGAGCGCTACAGCGCGGTCAGCATCCGGGAAACCTGTGAGAACCGTCTCAACACATCCCTCGGCGGCGGTCTGGGGCGTCTCGCCGGCAAGGCGTTCCGCATCGGTCACATGGGCGACATCAACGAGCACATGGTGCTCGGCGCGTTGGCGAGCGTGGAGCTCGCCATGCAGATGTGCGGCGTGCCCCACGGCAAGGGCGGCGTCGATGCCGCCATCGCGACGCTCGCGGAAAGCGAGGAGCCGGCGCTGGCAGCCGACTNNCTCTAAAGAAGCTCCAGCTGCAGCGGATAGCGGCTGAGCTTCTCGTGACCGTCCTCCGTGATCAGAATCTGCTCTTCGAGCTTGACGCCCTCGTGGCCTCCCGAGGCGCCGATGTAGGATTCGACGCACAGGGTCATGCCCGGCAGGACCACGCCGTCGCTTCCGTGCAGCTCGAATTCGCCGAAGTGCTTGATGGACGGATACTCGTCGCACAGGCCGACGCCGTGCAGGATGCAGCTGTAACGGTTCGCGTAGAACTCGTCGGGGATCTTCCAGGCACGTTCGGCGATCTCCCGATAGGTGATGCCGGGTTTGAGCATCGCGGTGTTGTGCTCGATCTGCTCGAGCGCCGCCGCGTAAAGGCGGCGCTGCTCGTCGCTGGCCTTGCCGTCGCCGCAGATCCAGGAGCGGGAAATGTCGCAGCAGTAGCCGTAGGGGCCGACGAGATCGGTGTCGACGCTCACCATGTCGCCCTTCTCGATGACGCGCATGCTGGATTCGCGAAACCACGGATTGGTGCGCGGCCCCGATGACAGCAGNNAAGCTGACCAGGTCGCCGCGCTCGATAGGGCGCATGCTGGATTCGCGAAACCACGGATTGGTGCTCGGCCCGGATGACAGCAGGCGTGTCTCGATCCACTCGCCGCCGAGTGCGATGTTGCTCTCGTGCAGCTTGGCCCACAGCGCGTTCTCGGTGATGCCCGGCACGAGCGCCTGGCGCATGACCTCGAGGCCCTGCTCGCACACGTCGATGGCGTGGCGCATGAGCGCGATCTCGCCCGGCGACTTGATCTCGCGCGCATTCTCCATCACCTCGAAGCCGTCGTGGATGCTGATGCCGCGCCTGGTGAGCTCGAGCACGCCCAGGGGCCCGCAGCGGTCGATGGCGACGCGCTTGTTGCCGCCCCCGTAACGGCTCACCAGATCCACGATCTCGTCCGCCCAGACGCCGACTTTCTCGTGAATGCGCGGCCCGGCGCCGAAGTAGTACCACGCGGTCACCGGACGCACCTCGTCGACGCCGGGAAGACCCTCGGACAAGTGCTCGAATCCCGCGTACTCGAACAGCACCACGGGTCCCTCGGTGGGCACGAAAACGAACCGGTTCTCGTTGTGGGAGCACCAGATCTGCATGTCCGTGGCATCGGTGGCGTAGCGGGTGTTGAGCTGGTCGTAGAGAACGATGGCGGCGTAGTCCCGCTTGCGGAGCTCCTCGCGCACCCGCCCGAGACGGTACATGCGCACCGCATCGAGATCCGTCGGCGCCTGGGAGTACTCCATGGCCCCGTGCTGGCGCGCCGCCACGCGACCTTCTCGAATCACCGCCGTCATGACCCGTCTCCCCGCGGACACCACAACTTCGGGCGGAATGTAGCCGACTCACCTGCCGCTCACAATACGCCCGGTGATTGCACGCCTCCCGTGCCTCGGGCATGCTCCAGTCCCTGTTCCACCCCGGAGTTCCGTGTGCCGCAGAGCGTCGATCTGCTGGTCCTGCACGCCCATCTGCTCACCATGCAGGGTGAGGGCGTCGGCTACGTGCGCGACGGCGCGCTCGCGGTGCGCGGCGACACCCTCGTCGACGTCGGTCCGAGCGAGGCGCTCTCGCCGCGCTACCAGGCTGCCGAGACGCTCGATGCCACGGGATGCGCGGTGCTGCCGGGGCTCGTGGATGCGCACATGCACACGGTCTACGCGGTGGTGCGCGGCGTCGCCCAGGATGTCGCCAACTGGATGCAGAAGGGACTGGCACCTTTCTCGCGGCACATGAACGACGAGGCGGCGCGCGCCGGCACGCGTCTCAATATCGTCGAGGCCATGCAGGCCGGCACCACGACCATGGGCGACTTCGTGCGCCCCTACCCCGGCTGGGCCGAGTGCTTTGCCGAGGCGGGGGTGCGTGCGTGCCTCACGCCCACCATCAACGCGCTGCCGCCGGGCGGCATGGCGGGCTGGAAGCTCGGCGACCTCTACCCCCTGGACGAGGACGCGGGACGCGCCTCCATCGATGCGGCTATCGGCATCTGCGATCGCTGGCACGGCGCCGAGGGCGGGCGCATCACCACCATGCTCGGTCCCCAGGGAACCGACATGCTCGGCCGCGAGCAGCTGCTCGAGGTCGGTCGCCTCGCCGAGGAGCGCGACCTCATGCTCCACGTGCACGTGGCCCAGGGCGATCGCGAGATCGACCAGATGCTCAAGCGCTACGGCCAGCGCACGCCGGCGTTCATGGCAGAAAACGGACTTCTCAATGATCGCCTGCTCGCGGTGCATCTCACGGAGGCAAGCGACGAGGAGACCGATCTGATCGCTGCGAGCGGCGCACGCATGGCGCTCTGCTCGGGCAGCATCGGCATCATCGACGGCATCGTGCCACCGGCGCAGCGTTTTCGTGAGAAAGGCGGCATCGTCGCACTCGGCTCGGATCAGGCGAGCGGCAACAACTGCAGCAACATCTTCAACGAGATGAAGCTGACGGCGCTGTTCAACAAGATCCACTACCGCAACCCGGAAGTCATGCCGGCCTGGGAGGTGCTGCGCATGGGCACCATCGAGGGTGCCCGGGCCATCGGGCTCGGCGACCGCATCGGCAGCCTGGAAGCCGGCAAGCAGGCCGATTTCATCGTCGTCGACGTCGACACGCCGAACCTGCTTCCCATCATCGATGCGCCGGTGCGCACGCTGGTGCCGAATCTCGTCTATGCGGCCACCGGCAAGGAAGTGCAGACCGTGGTGGTCGCCGGGCGCACCATCATGCGCAATCGCGAAGTGCTGACCCTGTCGGAGTCCGAAGTGCGCGCGCAGGCCCAGGGCGAGGCGCTGCGGCTGGGCGAGCGCGTCGCGCGGGATCCCGTGCATCGCGAGCTCCATCTGCTCTGCGCCATGCAGACCGGCAAGCTCTGAACCGCGGTCCCGTCGTGAGGTTCGACAAAGTCGTGGTCACCGGGGGCAGCGGTCTGCTGGGTCGCTTCGTGGTCGACGCGCTCCGGGATCGCTGCGACGTGACCGTGCTCGATATCAAACCGTCTTCGCGCAAGGTCGCCTATCGCCACACCGACATTCTCGATCTCGAGGCACTCTCCGCGACGATTGCAGGCCACGATGCCGTCGTGCATCTGGCGGGCATCGACGACGGCAACGACTTTCCGGACGAGGTTTACTTCAGAACCAACGTGCAGGGCACCTGGAATCTGCTGCATGCCGCGGAGCGTGCAGGGGTAGGCAAGATCGTGGTCGCGAGCAGCACCGCCGTCTACGGCCTCGGTCACGATGGGATGCCGGACTACCTGCCCATCGACGAGGGCCACCCGCAACGGCCGAAGGCCACCTACAGCCTCACCAAGCAGCTCATCGAGGTCGCCTGCCGAAGCTTCGTCGCGCGCGGATCGCTCGCCATCACCTGCCTGAGACCCACGTTCATCGTGCGTCCCGAGCGCGAAGCGGCGATACTCGCGCAGCTCGACCTGGAGGACCCGGAATCCGATCCACCGGCGGGCGCCACCGGCGACGATGGCGAGGCGCCCTACGGCGCCCTGTCGGTGCTTCGCGGCTACGTGCGCTCCGAGGACACGGCGCGTTGCTTTCGCCTGGCATTGGATTACGATGGCGAGCCGTTCGACGCCTTCAACGTGGCCGCCGTGGACGGCATCGGGCACGAGCCGTTGCTGCCGCGGCTCGAGCGGGCCTACGGGCGCCTGCCCGACATCCGCGACCCGGCGCGCTATCAGTCGAGCCCCACCGCGAGCGTCTTCGCGAGCGATCGCGCCCGGGAGCGGCTCGGCTGGGAGCCGCGGGGCGACTGGAACAGCATCGTCGACGAGCAACGATCAGCAAAGCAGAGGAAAAGCCGACCATGACGCGCATGACCGGTGGCCAGGCCATCGTCCGATCACTCAAAGCCTACGGCATCGATACCCTGTTCGCGCTCCCGGGCGTCCAGCTCGACCACTTCTTCAACGCGCTCTACGACGAGGGCAACAGCATCCGCGCCATCCAGCCGCGTCACGAGCAGGGCGCCGCCTACATGGCCTACGGCTACGCGCTGGCGAGCGGCCGGGTGGGCGCATACGCCGTGGTGCCGGGACCGGGATTGCTGAATACCACCGCCGCGCTCGCCACCGCCTACGGCTGCTATTCGCCGGTGCTCGCCATCACCGGCCAGCTGCCCGCCAGCGCCATCGGCAAGGGCTACGGCCTGCTCCACGAGATCCCGGATCAGCAGGCGCTGATCGGGGGGCTCACAAAGTGGTGCTGCCGTATCGAGTACCCGAGCGACGTGCCGGATCGAATGCGCGAGGCCTTCAAGCAGCTCCGAAGCGGCGTCGTGCGACCCGTGGAGATCGAGATGGCCATGGATACCCTGGGTGTCGCCACCGAGGTCACGCTGCTCGACCCGGTGGACGGCTATCCATCCCCCGAGCCCGACGCCGAAGCCGTGGAGGCGGCGGCGAAGCTCCTCGGCAGGGCGAGGAATCCCATGATCGTCTGCGGCGGCGGCGCCGTGAGCGCCGGCGGCGAGCTCCTCGAAGTGGCCGAGATGCTGCAGGCGCCGGTGATCTCGCACCGCATGGGCCGCGGCATCGTGAGCGATCGTCACTATCTGTCGCACACGCTGCCGGTGGGATACCGGCTGTGGCCCGATGTCGACGTCGTGCTCGTCGTCGGCTCGCGCGGCCAGCAGCAGCTGCAGGTGTGGGGAAAGGACAAAGATCTCCAGGTGGTGCGCATCGACATCGACCCCACCCAGATGGTGCGCTTCGGACACCCGGCCGTCGGCATCGTCGCGGATGCCCGGGACGCCCTCGCCGCCCTGGTCCCGGCGCTCGCAAAGCACAACGCGAAGCGCGCATCCCGGGAAGAAGCGCTCACCGCGCTGAAGTCTTCCATCTTCGCCGAGCTGGGCGAGCAGCTCGCGCCCCAGGCGCGCTACATCGAGGCGATTCGCGACGCGCTACCGGAGGACGGCATCTTCGTCGACGAGCTGACCCAGATCGGCTACGTGTCTCGCGCCCTGCTGCCCGTCTACAGCCCCAGGACCTTTCTGTCCACGGGCTACCAGGGCACCCTCGGCGCCGGCTTCCCCTCGGCCCTCGGCGCCAAGGTCGCCCTTCCCAGTCGGCCGGTGCTGTCGGTGAACGGCGACGGCGGCTTCATGTTCAACGTGCAGGAGCTCGCGACCGCGGTGCAGCACGGCATCGACGTGGTCACGGTGGTCTTCAACGACAACGCCTACGGCAACGTCAAGCGCATGCAGGAGGACGACTACGCAGGCCGCGTGATCGCATCGGAGCTGCGCAATCCCGATTTCATGCAGCTCGCGGAGAGCTTCGGCGTGGCGGGCGCGCGCGCCGGCTCGCCCGAGGAATTACGCGCCGAGATCGAGCAGGCCTTCGGCCGCGCCGGCCCGAGTCTCATCGAGGTACCCATCGGCAAGCTGCCCGATCCCTGGGGCGTGAGCCTGCCGAGAACGAAAACGCGCGGGTGAGCGCCAGCGCCCGCGGCAGCTATCTGTGGGGCATCTGGTGGATGCTGGTCACGGGCCTGCTGTTCGTCGGCGTCACCGGCGTCGTCCGCCATCTCGGCACCGACATGAACCCGATACAGGCGGCGTTCATTCGCTACGCCTTCGGCATCGTGCTCATCGCGCCGCTGCTGCTGCGCATGGTCGCGTCGGGCAAAAAGCCCTCGCGGATCGGATTGCACCTGCTGCGCGGCGTCGCCCACGGCACCGCGGTGATGCTGTGGTTCTTCGCCATGGCGCGCATCCCCATCGCCCAGGTGACCGCCATCGGCTTCACGGCGCCCATCTTCACCACCATCGGCGCGGCGATCTATCTCGGCGAGGTCCTGCACGCGCGACGCATCGCCGCGGTGCTGGTGAGCTTCGTCGGCACCTTGATCATCCTGCGTCCCGGCGCCGTCGAAATCGAGCTCGGCGCGCTGGCCCAGCTGGCCGCGGCACCGCTGTTCGCGTGCTCGTTCCTGATCGCCAAGAAGCTCACGGAAACCGAGTCGAGCGCCAGCATCGTCGCCTACATGTCGGTGTTCGTGACCCTGGCGCTGCTGCCCGCCGCGCTCCTGGTGTGGCGCGCGCCCACCCTTACCGAGCTCGCCTGGCTGTTCGTGACCGCCGTGCTGGCCACGGCGGGCCACTACACCCTGACCCTGGCCATGCAGGCGGTGGAGCTCACCGTTCTGCAGCCCTTTTCCTTTCTTCAGCTGGTCTGGGCGGCGCTACTGGGTTTCTATGTGTTCTCCGAGGTGCCGGACATATGGACCCTGGTCGGCGGCGCCGTCATCGTCGCCAGCGTGACCTATATCGCCCACCGGGAGGCCGTCGCGAGCCGCGTCTCGCGGAGCGCCTGCCGAATCGGCATGATCCGAAGCGCTTCCGCGGAAGCGCTTATTACTGCAGCATCACGGCACAGTAAAGGGAATGGCTGGAGGCGACCCGTTCTAGCCATTCGCGGCTTCAGCTGTTTTCATCACGATTGGCGTATTCGGCCCAGCCCTTGGCGCGTCTAGCCGTGCGTCGGTGCGTGCGCGTACGTACCCTCATGTTCCTCATTTGAGTTTGAGGAAACCGAACATTGCCCAGGAAAATTATCCCGCGGCCCTGCGGCTGTGGTTGCGGCGAAACTACCCGGGGCTCTGGCGACTTCCTGCCGGGCCATGATCAAAAGCTTCGTATCGCCATAGAGCGCCACGTAGGCGGCGTATTGGTCCTGCGTAGCCTCGTGGAGAAGCT
>JABAOG010026658.1_pt1 | contig 12750 bp, 9 predicted proteins | sample 7062131 | NCBI WGS metagenome assembly JABAOG01 (sample SAMN14538629, study PRJNA623070) | marine sediment metagenome | biome: marine biome [ENVO:00000428]; feature: marine pelagic biome [ENVO:01000023]; material: deep marine sediment [ENVO:00002113] | place: India: Arabian Sea | collected... | reverse complement strand
CGGCGGCGCGGGCGCGGTGTGGCGACGCGGTGCCGTGGCACCGGCGCGGCGCGGTGTGGCGACGCGGTGTCGTGGCACCGGCGCGGTGCGGTGGCACCGGCGCGGCGTGGTGGCGCCGGTGCGGTACGGTGGCGCCGGTGCGCCGGCACGCGGGTGCCTCTTGCCCGCCGGGCCGCGCGCCCGCTCAGGCCACGGCGATCGTGGGCGCCGCGGCGACGGAGACCGTGTCGCGGTCGGCCAGGATGCGCTGCGGGTTGTCGGACAGGAGGGCGCGGGCCTGGGCGCCGAGGCCGCGGGCGGCGAGGGCGCGGCCGACGTTTGCGGGCGAGACCGGCCGGGCGTCGGCGTGGGAGTCGGAGGCGACCAGGTCGGCCAGCCCCTCGGCGAGGAGCCGGAACGCCATCCCCTGGATCTCCTCGGTGTACTCGCCCAGGATGCTGCCGGCGTTCACCTGGAGCCGTGCGCCGGCCTGCTTCCAGCCGCGGATCTCGTCGACCGTGATGATCCGTCCGCCGCGATGATAGCGCTCGGGGTGCGCGACGATCGGGCGGCGGCCGGCGTCGAGGGCGGCGCGAATCACGCCGACCGGGTCTTCGCCCAGGTCGAAGCCGAACTCGATCAACGCGTAGCGGGTCCCGGCGATGCCGACGCGCGGATCGGCGGCGAAGAGCTTTCGCGCCGTGTCCGGATCGGGGACCATGATCTCCTGGCCGAAGACGAGCGTCGGCACGTCCGGCCGCCCGGTGCACGCGCGCAGCAGCACGTGGAACGCGTCCTCGAGGCAGCGAAGCCGCTCGTGGAGCGCGCCGGGCTCGTGGGTCGTGCGGCCGTCGAGGTGCGGGCTCACCGCGAGCCGCGTGACGCCGGCGCCGGCCATGGCGCGGACGTGACGGAGTGCTTCGCCGAGGGTGCGGGCACCATCGTCCACGCCGGGTACGAGGTGGTTGTGAATGTCCGCGAGTTCGCGGCGGTCGAATGCTTTCATGGGCTCGTTTCCGCTCGGGTCGGCGCGGCGTTCGGGCGCACGTGGAGGCGAACTGCACGACCCGTGCGAGGCCGATCGCCGCGCCGTTCCGCGGCATCGCCGGGGTGGCGCGGCCCGGACCGCCGCCCCCGCGGCGCGGTCGGGCCGGGACCGGCCGGCGACGGCTCCGGGGATGCGCCGCCGGGGAGTCAGGGCGTCGGCGGGGCGGCCGGCGCATGGACGCCGCGGCTCACCTCCTCCTGGGCGAGCGTCGCGCCGCGCAGCACCGGGCGGCGTCCGATCCAGCGGCGCTCGAGGAACGCATCGAGCTGCGCGGCGGTCCGTTCCGGCGACCAGCCGAGCAGCTCGGCCAGGAGGTGCGCGGCGGGCGCGGCGCAGTCCAGGCCATCGCAGGAGCCGGCGCCGACGTGGGCGTGGCGGCGGAGGTCCTCGAGCGTCCGACACCCCTCGGCGCGGACCGCGTGGCGGATCTCCGCGGGCGTGACCGCCTCGGAGCGGCAGAGCGGCGCGAGGTCGGCGGGCGCGGCGTCGGCGAAGGCATCGTGCAGTCGTCCGCCCAGGCGGCGCCAGATCCGCTCGATCGAGGCCGGCGGCAGCGGGTAGCGGCGGGCCAGGGCACGGAAATCCGGCTCGACCTCGGCTCCGGGCAGCGGCCGCGAACCGGTCTCGCACGCCGCCGGCGGGCGGCCGAGCTTCTCGAGGACCCGGTCGGTCGCCTCCTCGGCGAACATGCGGTAGGACGCGAGCTTGCCGCCGGCGAGCGAGAACAGGCCGGGCACGCCGTCCCGCGCCTCGTGGTCGACCACCTCGTGGCGGCGGGAGAGGTCGTCGGCATCGACGCCCCATTCGAAGATCGTGTTGCGGACGCCGGCCCACGCCCGGAGCGGCCGCCAGGCGCGGGCCTGTGGGATCGCCCGCGCGGCCGCCTCGACCACGTAGGCCACCTCGTCGTTCGTGACCTCGTAGTCGACCCTCGCCGGGTCGCCGTAGTAGTCGTCGTCGGTCGTGCCGACGATCGTCTCGGCGCCGTGCGGGACCAGGAACATCGTCCGGCCGTCGACGCCCTCCAGGATCATCCCGTAGTTGCCGATGCGGCGTTCGAAGGTGACGTGGATCCCCTTGCCGGGGCGCAGCCGGACGGTGCCACCGGCCATGGCGGCGATCCGGCCGGCCCAGGGGCCGCCGGCGTTCAGGACCAGCCGCGCCTCGACCTCCCGGCCGGCGCCCGTCAGCCGATCGCGGACGCGCACGCCGCGCACGCTCCGGCCGTCGTAGAGGAAGTCGACCGCTTCCGTGTGCGGCAGCAGGACGGCGCCGGCTTCGCGGGCGTCGAGCGCGTTGAGCGCCGAGAGGCGGAAGACGTCGACACCCCACTCGTCGAGCGTCAGCGCGCCGCGCAGTTCGGGCGCGAGCCCGGGCTCGATCCGCCGCGCATCCGCCGCGCTCAGGCGGGCGTGGCGGAGCCCGCCCTTCAACTTCGCGTACCGGTCGTACGCGGAGAGGAACGCCTCCATCGCCTCGGCCATGACGCGGCCCTGCGCGAAGAGCGGCCAGAGGAACGGGATGCGGAACGTGAGGTGTGGCGCGATGCGCCGGACGCGAGCGGCATCCGCCGACGAGTGGCGCGTCGTGGGGACGTCGTAGAGCAGGTAGCGCACGCCGCCGTGCACCATGCGCGTCGACGAGCCGGTGGTCCCGGCCCCCCAGTCCTCGCGCTCGATGAGCGCCACGCGCAGGCCGCGCAGCGCGGCGTCGCGCGCCACGCCGGCGCCGTTGATGCCGCCGCCGATGATCGCCAGGTCGTAGAGCATGGTCCCGTCAGTATACGCCGGTCCGGGGTTTTCCGTCCACGAGCCCCGGGCTTACCTTGCGGTCGGGCACGCCGACGCAAGCCGCGGTCCGGCGTGGCGGCGGCGCCACGAGCCCGCACCTTGCGTCCCCCGCCATGCGCCCCCGTCCACGCCCGGAGCGCCTCTTCCGGGGATGTGAAACCCGGGGTGGGTCCCCGGGCGTACAAGAGGGCGCACGGAGTTCGGTCCCGGAGTCGTCGGAGTGGGCATGGCGGAATCGCCGTATCGCAGGACGGACGAGTTGAGGGAGCGGCACACGCGGATCCGGCGCGCCGGTTTCGCCGCGTCGTTGCTCGTCCATCTGCTGCTCGCGCTGCTGATGCTCGGCGGCGATCGCCGTCCGCCATCGCCCTACGCCGCCGCGGGCCCCCGCGTCGGCGACGACCGCGCCGCGCCGGCCGGCGGCGGCATGCAGGCGCTGAACCTCCAGACCGTCCCGCCCCGGGAGGAGGAGCGCATCCTCCGGCCGCCGGAGCCGATCCCCGCCCCGAACGTCACGATCGAGTTCGAGGAGCTGCCGGAGCCGGAGGCCCCGCCCATCGACTTCTCGGAGCTGGCCGGCGTCGCCGGCCGGAAGGAGGACGCGGCGGCCGGGGCGGGCATCGAGGGCGCCGACGGCCGTGGCGACGGCGGCACCGAGGACGCGGGCCGCTTCCGCGTCGTCCCGCCCGCGCCCCGCGGGCTGATCCTTCCGCCCTCCGAGCGGCCCGACAGGGTCCGGGGGAAGGAGGTCGAGGTCTGGGTCTTCGTGGCCGTCGACGGCAGCGTCGTGCCGGACTCGACCCGCGTCATCCCGTCGACCGGCGACTCGAAGTTCGACGACCGGCTCAAGCGCCAGGCCGCAGAATGGGTCTTCGATCCGGCCCGCAGCATGGGACGCGCGGTCGCGGAGTGGTTCCGGTACTTCATCACGCTGTGACGGCCGGGGAACCGCGAGCGGATGGTCCGGGATCGATGCCGGCGGCCGCGGCCGCCGGCGCCTGGAGCGGCGCGGTGGAGGCGGCCGGGTGCCGGCCGGCGCCACGGTCGGCTTGCGGTCCGGGAGCCGCGGCGTGATCTTCCGCGCCGTCGCACTCCTCCTCGGCGGCACCCCAGCGACCGGAGGTGGGATGATCCTGCGCCGTTACGGCACGACCGTGCAGAGCGTGGAGCCGAACTTCGACTCGAGGGCGATGACGGAGATCGGGTTCCAGCGGACCCCGGCACGCTCGCTTCCCACGGAGGAGTTCCTCGATGCGTACGAGAAGGTGGACGAGCGGGCGCTCACGGCGAACGCCGAGGGCGATGTGAAGGACGACGCCGAACGGGCGCTGCTCGCGTCGCTGAAGCAGCAGCTCGAGGCGCTCGAGGCGGAGGTCGGCCCCGACCGCGTACTCGTGGTCGAGAGCATGCCCGGGACGGACTATCCGAAGACCCGGGACCGCACGGAGACCCGCGTGGTCGGCTACGAGAACCGGCTCTACTTCTTCTGGACGGTCGAGCCGCCGCTCCGACTCGGGGTGTACCGGAAACGGTAGGCCAGTCCGCCCGGGTGGGCGGGCGCGGGTACGCAAGCTGCGGTAGGGTGGCTCACGATCTCGATCCATCGTGTCGGAGACCGTGAGCCCATGACGCCTTCGCCACCGCCGAGCGCCCTCGATCCGGGCGAGCCCGCTCGGCGTGGCGCCGCCCTGGCGCCGTTCGGCATCGCGGTCGCGCTGTTCGCCTTCGTGCTCGTGCTGAGCCTGCTCCTGCGCGACCTGCTCGGATCGAACGTCCTGCTGATCTTCCTCACGGCGGTCGCGTTCGCCGCGTGGCTCGCCGGGTTCGGGCCCGCCGTCGTCGCGAGCGTCCTCTCGCTCCTCGCCATCGACTTGCTCTTCATCCCGCCGATCGGCACGCTGCGGATCGATTACGCCCAGGACGTAGTGCGCCTGGTGTTCTTCGTCCTCGTGGCCGCGCTGATCTCTTCGGTCACGCAGCGTTTGCGGACCGCGCGCGCGCTGGCCGAGTCGAAGGCGGTCCAGGAGCAGGGGGTGCGGGCCGAGCTGACCACCGTGCTCGAGCATCTGCCGGCGGGCGTCTGGATCGCCGATGAGACCGGCCGGATCATCTACGGCAACCCGGCGGGTCGGCGGATCTGGGGTGGGGCGGCGTTCGTCGAGCCAGAGCGGTACGGCGAGTACCGGGCGTGGTGGCTGGACAGCGGCCGGCGGATCACGTCGGACGAGTGGGCGCTCGCCCGGGTCTTCCGGACGCGGCGGCCGATCCTCGACGAGGAGATCGAGATCGAGGCGTTCGACGGCTCGCGCAAGGTCATCAACAACTCCGCGGTGCCGATCCTCGGTCCGGACGGCGAGTTTCGCGGCGCCGTGGCGGTGAACGAGGACATCACGCAGCGGACGCAAGTCGAGCGGTCGCTGCGCCACACCACGGAGCGGCTCGACGCGATCATCCGGGCGGCGCCGCTGGCGATCCTGGCCCTCGACCTGAAGGGCCGGGTCGAGGCGTGGAACCCGGCGGCGGAACGGATGTTCGGCTGGACGGCGGCCGAGGTGGTCGGGCGGCCCACGCCGATCGTGCCGGTGGAACGCCGCCGTGAGATCGAGCGGGAGTTCGAGCTCGCGGCGCGCGGCGACGTGATCACCGGGCTGGAGACCGAGCGGTTGCGCAAGGACGGCTCGCGCATCGACGTGAGGATCTCGACGGCGCCGGTCCGAGGGGCGGACGGGGAGCTCCGGGGCGTCATGGCGGTGTTCGAGGACATCACCGAGCGCCTGCGGTTCGAGCGGGAGCGGCGGCGCCTGACGGCGATCCTCGAAGCGGCGCCAGACTTCGTCGCGACCGCGGACCCGAGCCTGCGCGTCCGCTACATCAACCGCGCCGGCCGGCGGATGGTCGGGCTCGCCGAGGATGCCGACGTGTCCGGCCTCCGTGTCCCCGACTTCTACCCGGATCGCGTCGCGGGCCGGATCCTCCGGGAGGCGATCCCGGCGGCGATCGAGTCCGGCACCTGGAGCGGCGAGACGACGTTCCGCGACCGCGAGGGGCGTGAGATCCCGGTCCTGGAGGCGATCATCGCGCACCGCGCGCCGGACGGCGGGCTGGAGTACCTGTCGACGATCGTGCGGGACATCAGCGAGCGCAAGCGGGCGGAGGAGACGCTGCGGTTCCTGGCCGAGGCCGGCCGGATCCTGGCCTCCTCGCTCGAGTACGAGGAGACGCTCCGGGCGGTCGCCCGCCTCGCCGTACCCGCGATCGCCGAGGGGTGCGCGGTCGACGTGCTCCAGGACGGGCGGGTCGCCCGCCTCGCCGTAGCCCACGTGGACCCCGATAAGGAGGAGCTCGCCCGGCGAAGCGCGCGCCGCTGGCCGCCCGACCTCGAGTCGGTCACCATCGAGGCCCGCGCGCTGCGCACCGGGGAGCCGGCGCTCATCCCGGACGTCACGGAACCGATCCTCCGCAACCTGGCCCGGGACGAGGAGCATTTCCACGCCCTGAGGGCGCTCGATCTGCGCTCGGCGATCATCGTCCCGATGCGCGCCCGCGGGCGCACGCTCGGCGCGATCGTCCTGACCGCGGGCCGGTCGCGCCGGCGGTTCGACGGCGCCGACATGGCGGTGGCCGAGGAGTTGGCCGCGCGCGCCGCGTTCGCGGTCGACAACGCCCGGCTCTACCGGGAGGCGCGGGAATCTCGCGCCGAGGCCGAGCGCCGCGCGCGCGAAGAGGCGATGCTCCGCGGCCAGCTCGAGCGCGTGATGGAGAGCCGCGCGCGCCTGGCCCGCGGCTTCAGCCACGACGTGAAGAACCCGCTCGGCGCGGCCGACGGCCACCTCCAGCTCCTCGAGGAGGGGATCGTGAACGGTCTCACGCCCCGGCAGCGGGAGAGCGTGGGCCGCGCGCGCGGCTCGATCGAGGCGGCTCTGCACCTCATCGACGACCTGGTCGAGCTCGCCCGCACGGAAGCCGGCCGCATCGAGATCGAGCGCCGGCCGGTGGACCTCGGCGACCTGGTGAGGGAGGCCGCGGAGGATTTCCGGGCGCCGGCCGAGGCCAAGGGACTCTCGCTCGAGGTCCGCATCGCGGGTGACATCCCGGAGACCGAGACGGACGCCACGCGCGTCCGCCAGATCCTGGACAACCTCCTCTCGAACGCGACCAAGTACACGGAGGAGGGTGGAATCACGCTGCGGGTCGCGGTGCGCGAGTGGCCGGGCGCGCCCGGCCCCGGGCGCTGGGTCGCCGTGGGCGTCTCCGACAGCGGCCCCGGCATCCCCGAGGCGGAGCAGCGTCGCCTGTTCGAGGAGTTCGTGCGGCTCGAGCCCGGCACCCGGCGCGGCGCCGGGCTCGGGCTCGCCATCAGCCAGCGACTCGCGGGCCTGCTCGGCGGACGCCTCGCCGTGGAGAGCGCGCCCGGACAGGGCAGCACCTTCACCCTCTGGCTGCCGTCGCCGCCGGGCGCCGCGCCGCGACGCCTTGAGGCGACCCGGCGGCCCGGTTAGCTTGAGTCCGCCCCGGCGACCGGGGTATGGGGGGTCCTCGAATCCGCCGGACATGGCCGAGATCCTGACCGCACCGCCGCGCGAGATCGCGCTGGTTCGTCTGAGCGCGCTGGGCGACGTGATCCCGGCGCTGCCGGTCGTCAACGCGCTCAAGCGGGCGTACCCGAAGGCACGGCTGACGTGGGTGATCCAGCCGGCGCCGTACCGCCTGGTCTACAATCATCCCGCGGTCGACCGGTTCCTGGTCGTCCAGCGTCGCCGCGGCGTGCGGGCGTGGCGCCCACTGGTCGACGCGTGGCGCTCGCTGCGCGAGGGGCGGTACGACCTGGTGCTCGGCCTCCAGGTCGCGTTCAAGGCCGGGCTGGTCACGGCGCTGCTGCGTTCGCCGGTGAAGGTCGGGTTGGACCGCGCGCGGGCGCGGGAGCTGAACTGGGTCTTCACGACGCACCGCGTCCCGCCGCGGCCGATCGGCCACATCCAGGACGAGTACCTGGAGCTCGTCGAGTTCCTGGGCGTCGACCCGCGGCCGGTCGAGTGGGGCATCCGCTTCACCGCGGAGGAGTCGGCCGCGCAGCGGGCGTTCTTCGAACGGCTCGGCCGCCCCGCGTGTGCGGTCGTGGTGGCGACGAGCCGGCCGGAGAAGAACTGGGCGCCCGGGCGTTACGCACGGCTGCTGGAAGTCCTGGAATCGGATCTCGGGTTCCGCTGCGTGCTGGTCGGCGGGCCGTCGCGCCTGGAGCGCCGCACGGCGGACCGCATCCTCGAGCTCACGCGGGCCCGGCCGGTGGACGCGCTCGGCGACGATGTGCGGCGGCTGGCGTACCTGCTCGGCGGGAGCGACCTGGTGGTGGGCCCGGATACCGGGCCGCTGCACATCGCCCGGGCGCTGGACGTGCCCGTGGTCGGGCTGTACGGCTACACGAATCCCCGGCGCTGGGGACCGTACGGCGCGTACGGCGACCTCGTCGTCGACGGATACGCCCTGTACCCCGGGGAGCGGTACGCCTGCGGCCGGGAGCACCGGCGCGGCGGGATGGAGCGGATAACGGTCGAGGCCGTCGTGGAAAAGGTCCGGTTGGCCGTCGAGCGGCACGTCGGCCCGCGAAGGCAAAATTGACGCCCCGAGTGGTCGACGCCTAGGTTGGTGCCATGCGGACCGTCGCCAAGAGGATCCTGTGGGTCGATGACGAGGTGGAGCTCCTGGAGCCCCACCTTCTCTTCCTGCGGCAGCGGGGCTACCACGTCGACACCACGGCGAACGGCGACGACGCGCTGGCGCTGGTCCGCGAGCGGAGCTACGACCTGGTACTGCTGGACGAGCAGATGCCGGGGCGGCGCGGGCTGGACGTGCTGGGGGAGCTGCGGCGGGAGGAGCCGCACGCGCGCGTCGTCATGGTCACGAAGTCGGAGGAGGACCGGACGATGCTCGAGGCGATCGGCCGGCGCGTCGACGACTACCTGGTCAANNGCGATCGGGCGACGGGTGGACGACTACCTGGTCAAGCCGGCCAGCCCGCGGCAGGTGCTCAGCGTGGTGACACGGCTGCTCGAGGGCTCGCAGCTCCAGCAGCAGCGCGCGGCGCAGGACTTCGCCGCGCGGTTCTCCGGGCTCTCGCGACGGTGCGCCGAGGCCGCCGGGTGGCGGGACTACCTGTCGCTCTACGACGAGCTGGTCGGCTGGGACCTCCGGCTCCGTGACGCCGGCGAGACGGGGCTGGCCGACTCGGTCCGCGCGCTGCTGGTCGACCTGCGGCGGCAGTTCGGCGCCTACGTCCGCCGCGAGTACGGCGGGTGGGTCGCCGCGAGCGGCGCCGCGGAGGACCGGCCCCCGCTGTCGACGGACGTGGTCGGCCGCTTCCTCGAGCCGTGGGTCGGTGACGGCCCGGTCCTCTTCGTGGTCATCGATTGCCTGCGCCTCGACCAGTGGCGGGCGATCCGGCCGCTGCTGGCGCCCGACTTCGACCTCGACGAGGAGCTCTACTGTAGCATCCTGCCGACGGCGACGCCGTACGCGCGCAACGCGCTCTTCAGCGGCCAGTTCCCGGACGCGATCGCGCGGCGGCGGCCGGAGTGGTGGAGGAGCGACGAGGGGAGCCGCAACGCGTTCGAGGACGAGCTGCTGCGCGAGCAGCTCCGGCGCCTGACCGGGCGGGACGTACCGGTCCACTACGAGAAGGTGTTCACGGATGCGGACGCGGATGACCTGATCGGCCGGGTCCGCGGCGCGCTGCGCGGCGGCGGCGTGACGGCGGTGGTCTTCAACTTCGTGGACCTGCTGACGCACGGCCGCAGCGAGTCGGCCGTGCTCCAGGAGGTCGCGCGGGACGACGCGGCGCTGCGCGCGCTCACGCGGCAGTGGTTCGAGCGGTCGGCGGCGCGGCGAGTGCTGCGCGAGGCGCTGGCGCGGCGCGTGCCCGTCGTGCTGACGACCGACCACGGCTCGATCCTCTGCGAGCGGCCGGTCACGGTCTTCGCGCGCAGGGACGCGACCACGAACCTGCGCTACAAGTTCGGCCAGGACCTCCGCGCCGAGGACCCGTCGGCGGTCTTCTCCGTGAGCGACGAGCGCGTCCTGCGCTTCCCGCCCGGCCGCATGGCGACGAACTACCTGCTGGCGCTCGAGGACCACTTCTTCGTCTATCCGACGAAGCTGCGGGAGTACCAGGCCCGGTACCGCGGCTCGTTCCTCCACGGCGGCGCGAGCCCCGAGGAGATGATCCTGCCGGTGGTGGTGCTGACGCCGAGGGCGCGGTCGTGACGGCGGATGCGACGGCCGCCCGCCCGGCCGCGACGCACGGGCGCACGGCGGGCGCCGGTGCGCGCCCGCCGTTGCGGCTCCTGTACCTGAACCAGCATCCACAGCTCGGCAGCGGCTCGTCGAACCAGCTCCTCCAGCTCGCGGGCGAGCTGGTCCGCCGCGGCCACGCCGTCACCGTGGCGGCGCCCGAGCCGCGCGAGGCGGTCCCGCCGGAGCGCGACCTGGCGCGATTCCGGGAGGCGGGCGCGCGGCTGGTGCGTGTCCCGCCGCTGGCCAGACGGCCACGCCTCGACACGCTGCGCGCGCTCCGGCGGCTGGTCCGGGAGGGGAGCTTCGATGCGCTGCACGCGATCCGCGGCCGCTCGCTCGACCACCTCTTCCTGGCCACGCTCGGGATGCGCGGCCGTCCAACGCTGCTGCACACCCACGGGATGCAGTACCCGCTGGACCGGTTCAACGCGATCAAGTTCCGCAGCGGGCGGGTGAAGCGCATCATCGCGATCACGGAGTTCGTGAAGGAGATGATGGTGCGCACCGGGCGGATCGACGCCGGGAAGATCGAGGTGGTCTACCAGAGCGCGGACCTCGAGCGCTTCGACCCGGAGCGGGTCGACGGCTCGGGTGCGCGCGCGGAGCTGGGGATCCCGGCCGATGCGCCGCTGGTCGGGATCATTGCGAACCTCGGCGCCTACAAGCGTTACGACCTCTTCGTCGAGATGGCGGCCATGGTGCGGCACCAGGTGCCGGAGGCGTGGTTCCTCTCCGTCGGCCGCGGCGATGTGGGGCCGTACCTGGCGCGGGCGCGCGAGCTCGGCGTCGCGGACCGGATCGTCTTCGCCGGCTACCGCGCCGATGTGCCGCGGCTGATCGCCGCGATGGACCTGACGGTCAACACGAGCTGGAACGAGGCGCTGGGCGTCAGCCGGATCGAGTCGCTGGCGATGGGGGTGCCGACCGTCTCGTTCGACGGCGGCGGCTCGCCGGAGGTCGTGCGGGACGGCGTGACCGGGTACCTCGCGCCGTTCCCCGACACCCGCGCGCTGGCCGCACGGGTCGTGACGCTGCTGCGCGACCCGGCCCGGCGGCGCGCGATGGGCCGCTCCGCGCGCGAGGATGCGCGCACCCGGTTCGGCCTCGAGGCGAAGGCGGACGCGTACGAGCGCATCTACCGCGAGCTGAGTCCATGGGCCTCTACCGCCGTATCCTGGGATACCTGAAGCCCTACGGCGGGCTGCTGTTTGCCGCCGCGCTCGCGACCGCCGCGTTCGCGGCGCTCGACGCGTTCAGCCTGCTGATGCTGATCCCGTTCACGAAGGCGCTCTTCGGGGACGCGCCACTCGAGGTGGCGGGCAACGACCGCGCGATCCAGTGGCTGCTGGACCACACGCTCGGCGCGTTCGTGCCGGCGGATGTACCGCCGCAGGAGCTGCTCCTGGCGATCAACGTCTTCATCCTGGGCGTCTTCCTGCTGAAGAACGTCTTCGACTTCTTCCAGCAGTACCTGGTCGTGCGGCTGGAGCAGGCGGTGACGCGGGACCTGCGCAACGAGGTCTACGGCCACCTGCTCGACCTGGACCTGCGCTTCTTCGGCCGGACGCGCGTCGGCCAGATCATCTCGCGGCTGACCGGCGACGTGGATCAGCTCCGCTCTCTGGTCACGAAGAACATCGCGAAGCTGGCGACGTCCGTCTTCCAGATCGCGGCCTCGGTGGTCGTGCTGGTCGGGATCTCGCTCGACCTGACGGTCGTCGCGCTGGTGATCCTGCCCGGGATGTTCGGCATCTGGGGGCGGATCCGGAAGCGGCTGAAGCGCGGCGACCGGCGAGTGCTGAACCTGGCGGGCGAGGTCTCCTCGCACCTCCAGGAGACGGTGAGCGGGATCCGGCTGGTCAAGGCCGCGGCGGCCGAGCGCTTCGAGCGGGCGCGGTTCCGCAGCCTGACGCAGTTCTACTACAAGTCGTTCGTCCGGACGGAGCGGCTGCGCACGCTGATCGGACCGATCACGGAGATGATGGGTGCGGTCGGCACCGTGCTGCTGCTCTGGTACGGCAGCCGCCTGGCCTGGTCCTGGTCGAGCACGCGCTCGACGCGGCGACGTTTCTCGCGTTCCTCGCGCTCAGCATGAAGCTGTACCAGCCGGCGAAGTGGCTGTCGAAGTTCCCGTCGCTGGTGCAGCCCGGGCTGGTCGGCGCGGAGCGGGTCTTCGAGTTCCTGGACGCGCCGATCGACATCGACGACCGCGATGGCGCGCGCGAGTTCGCCGGCGTCAGCGACGCGATCCGGCTGGAGGACGTGAGCTTCGCGTACGTGCCGGGCGAGCCGGTGCTGGAGTCGATCGACATCGAGGTCGCGGCCGGACAGGTCGTGGCGCTGGTCGGGCCGAGCGGGGCCGGCAAGACCACGCTGGTCGACCTGGTCGCGCGCTTCTACGACCCGACGGCGGGGCGGATCACGGTCGACGGCGTGGACCTGCGCGACTACTCGGTCCGCTCGCTGCGCTCGCGGCTCGGGATCGTGTCGCAGGAGACCGTCCTCTTCCACGACACGGTGCGGGCGAACATCGCCTACGGCCGGCCCGATGCGACGATGGAGCAGGTCGTCACCGCGGCGCGTGCGGCCAACGCGCACGAGTTCATCGAGGCGATGCCCGACGGATACGACACCGTCGTCGGCGAG
>JABAOG010002098.1_pt1 | contig 12752 bp, 11 predicted proteins | sample 7062131 | NCBI WGS metagenome assembly JABAOG01 (sample SAMN14538629, study PRJNA623070) | marine sediment metagenome | biome: marine biome [ENVO:00000428]; feature: marine pelagic biome [ENVO:01000023]; material: deep marine sediment [ENVO:00002113] | place: India: Arabian Sea | collected... | reverse complement strand
TCGAAGACGCGGATGAACGTCTCGCCGATGCGCTTGCGCTTCACCTCCGGATCCTCCACGCCGCGCAGCTTCTCGAGGAATGACGGGCCGGCGTCCACGACCGCCAGCCGGATCCCGAGGTGGCGCCGGAACGTACGCTCCACGCTCTCGCGCTCGCCCTTCCGCAGCAGCCCCGTGTCCACGAAGATGCACGTGAGCTGGTCGCCGATCGCGCGGTGGACCAGCGCCGCCGCCACCGAGGAGTCCACGNNAGCCCGCAGATGACGTGGGCGTCCCCGACCCGCCGCTGGACCCGCTCGATCGACTCGTCGATGAACGAGCCGGCCGTCCACGTCGGCTCGCAGCCGCAGATCCGGAACACGAAGTTCGAGAGGATCTCGTCGCCGCGCGGCGTGTGCGCGACCTCCGGGTGGAACTGCACGCCGTAGACCGGGCGGCCTTCGGCGCGGAACGCGGCCACCGGCAGCGACGGCGTCGAGGCCAACGTGCGGTACCCGGGCGGAGGCTCGTCCACGTGGTCGCCGTGGCTCGCCCAGACGGTCGCGTGCTCGCCGTCGCCGAACCCCCAGAACAGCTCGTTCGGATCCGCCACGGTCAGCTCCGCCCTGCCGTACTCGCGGCGGCCAGGCAGGACCTTCCCGCCTTCCAGGTGCGCCACGAGCTGCATCCCGTAACAGATGCCGAGGACCGGGATGCCGAGCCGCAGCAGCGCCGTGTCGGCCGCCGGCACGTTCTCGCCGTAGACCGAGGCCGGGCCGCCCGAGAGGATGATCCCCCGCGGCGCCCAGTCGCGGATCCAGTCGAGGCTCACCGTCGGGGGATGGATCTCGCAGTAGACGCGCTCTTCGCGGATGCGNNAACTGCGAGCCGTAATCGAGAATCAGGATCCGGTTCTTCATGCCGGCTTCATCGGCTTCGGCCAGGGTTCCATTCGAGTGCCGAACCACCTCTCCACGCCGTCATTCCAGCAGCGCCTCCTCGCCCCGGACCAGATCTTCGTACGTCTCGCGGCGCCGGATGAGGCGAAACGTACTGCCGTCCACCAGCACCTCGGCCGGCCGCACTCTCGCGTTGTACTGCGATGCCATGGAGAAGCCGTACGCGCCCGCGGTCCGGATCGCGAGCAGCTCGCCCTCCGCGGGCCGCTCGAGCGGGCGGTCGAGCGCCAGGAAGTCGCCCGTCTCGCAGACCGGCCCCACCACGTCGAGGCGGATGACCTCGCGTTCCGGATGGCGCTCGGCCGGCTCGACGCCGTGGTACCCCGCGTAGTGGCTCGGCCGCAGCAGGTCGTTCATGCCGGCGTCGGTGATGACGAACGTCTTCCCGCCCATCTCCTTGATGTAGAGGACGCGGGTCAGGAGCGCGCCGGCGGGGCCGACGATGTAGCGCCCCGGCTCGAGCACGAGCCGCAGCCCCGTCCCCGCGACGTGCGGCAGCAGGGTCCGGGCGAACTCCGCGGCCATGGCGTCCGACCCGTCGTCGTAGGCCACGCCGAACCCGCCGCCGAGGTCCAGGTACTCGAGCGCGATCCCCTCGCGGCGGATGGCCTCGACCAGCTCGAGGACGTGGACGAGCGCACGGCGGTACGGCTCCACGTCCAGGATCTGGCTGCCGATGTGGACGTCCACGCCCCGCACCCGGATCCCGGGCAGCTTCGCCGCCAGCCGGTAGAGGCGCAGCGCGTCCTCGCTCGGGATCCCGAACTTCGTCGCGCGGTGCCCCGTCCGCGTGTACGCGTGCGGCGTCGGGCTCTCGATGTCCGGATTGATCCGCAGCGCGATCGGCGCGTCGCGGCCGGCCGCGGCGGCCAGTGCGGAGAGCGCCCGCAGCTCGCCCTCGCTCTCCACGTTGAAGCCGTAGATCCCCGCCTCGAGCGCCGCGGCCATCTCGGCCACCGACTTCCCCACGCCGCTGAAGACGATCCGGTCGGCCGGGATCCCGGCCAGCAGCGCGCGGTGCAGCTCGCCGCCGCTCACGATGTCCGCGCCCGCGCCCTCCGCGGCCAGCAGGCGCAGGACCGACAGGTTGCCGTTCGCCTTCACCGAGTAGGCGATGAGCCGGTCCGCGTCCTCGAAGGCGCGGTCCAGCTCCCGGAACCGATCCACGATCGTGTTGCGGCTGTAGACGTAGAGCGGCGTGCCGTAGGCGGCCACCAGCTCCTCGACCGAGACGTCCTCGCAGTGCAGCTTCCCGCGAGCGAAGCGGAACGGATCCTCCAGCCGGGTCAGTACGCGCGTGCCCAGAGCGCCTCCTCCACGGCTTCGCCGCCGCACGCGATGCAGCGCCCGGGCGCCTCGGGCGAGCGGAACTCCTCGAACGGCAGGACCCGGATCGTGGCCCGGGTCTCCTCCTTCACCTTCTCCTCGCACCGCGCCCCACCGCACCAGCCGGTGTAGACGAAGCCGCCCACCCCCTCGACGATCTCCCGGAACCGGCCGTAGTCCTCGACGCCGCGGTACGAGTTCTCGTCGCGGCGCCGGACCGCGGCCGTCAGCATCGCCTGCTGGATGGCGTCGAGCCTCGCCGGGATCGTCGCCAGCGCCTCGGCCTCGGCGACGAACGCCTTGCGCGGGCCGTCGCCCTCCTCGATCCGCCGGACCAGCACGAGCTGCTCCCGGGCCACGTCCTTCGGGCCGACCTCGACCCGGAGCGGCACCCCCTTGCGCTCCCACTCGTAGAACTTGGCGCCCGGCGTCAGGTTCTCCCGGGCGTCCACGTGCACTCGCACGGCGTCCTGCCGGAGCGCGGCGGAGACGGCATCGGCCTTCTCCATGACCCGCGCCCGCTCCTCGTCGGTGCGGAAGATCGGCACGAGCACGACCTGGTACGGCGCGAGCCGGGGCGGGACGACGAGCCCTGCGTCATCGCCGTGCGTCATGACCAGCGCGCCGATGAGTCGGGTCGAGACGCCCCACGACGTGTTCCACGCGTACGCCTCGCCCCCCTCCTCGGTCTGGAACTTCAGGTCGAACTGCCGCGAGAAGTTCTGGCCGAGCATGTGCGACGTGCCCGCCTGGAGCGCCCGGTTGTCCTGCATCAGCGCCTCGAGCGCGTACGTGCGGACGGCGCCCGGGAACTTCTCCGACTCCGTCTTGCGCCCCACGACCGGCGGCATCGCCATCCAGTCGTCCATGAAGGTGCGGTAGACGCCGTGCATCCGCCGCGCCTCCTCCTCGGCCTCCTCCTCCGTCGCGTGCGCCGTGTGCCCTTCCTGCCAGAGGAACTCGGTGGTGCGCAGGAACAGCCGGGTCCGCATCTCCCAGCGGACCACGTTCGCCCACTGGTTGATCAGCAGCGGCAGGTCGCGGTAGCTCTGCACCCACTTCGCGAACATCGCGTAGATGATCGTCTCGGAGGTCGGCCGCACGACCAGCGGCTCCTCGAGCCGCGAGTCGGGATCGGGCACCAGCCCGCCCTCCGGCACGGACTTCAGCCGCGAGTGCGTGACCACCGCCATCTCCTTGGCGAAGCCCTCGACGTGCTCGGCCTCGCGCGCGAGGAAGCTCTGCGGGATGAACAGCGGGAAGTAGGCGTTCTGGTGTCCCGTCTCCTTGAACATCGCGTCCAGCGCCCGCTGCATGTTCTCCCACAGCGCGTAGCCGTACGGCCGGATGACCATGCTGCCGCGGACCGGCGAGTAGTCGGCCAGCTCGGCGCGCAGCACCACCTCGTTGTACCAGGCGCTGAAGTCCTCCGCTCGGGGAGTCAGTCCCTTCTCGTCCGCCATCGATCCTCCGTCCCGTTCCCTCCGGCGCGTTCCGCGCCGCCTCCATCCCGGGTACCCCGGACGCCGGGGCGTGCTCCCCTCCCCGTCGGCGTCAGCCGGCGCCGTCCTCCGGCCCTCCACCGTCGTCCTCGCCGCCGGGCATGCGCTTCCCTGCGGCCCTCTCCCGCAGTGCCTCGACGATCCGCCCGATGACGGGCACGGCCAGGATGACCACGCTCAGGACCAGCCAGGTCTCCCCGAACGGCAGCCCCGCGAACGACAGGATCCACGCGACGGCGGCGGCGCCGACGACGGCCACCAGGATCGCCGCCACGAGGAAGCCGTAGGTGTAGAGCGCAGCCCGCCGCAGGATCCGGCGTCGCTCCCGCCGGTAGGGGTCGTAGTCGTCGTGGTCGTGGCTCATGGTCCAGCAGTCGGCTCGGGGGCCAACTCGTCCAGCGGGACGCGGCGCTCCTCTCCGGTCCGCATCTCGCGCACGATGGCGACGCCCTCGGCCACCTCGTCGGGGCCGAGCACGACGACGCGTTCCGCGCCGCGGGCGTCCGCGTCCTTGAACTGGCGCCCCACGCCGGCGCGCCGGAGCGTGTACGCGACCGCGTGGCCCGCCCCGCGCAGCGCGTGCGCGATGCGCAGCATGAGCGGCCGCTCCGCCTCTCCGATCGCGACGATGTAGTAGTCGAGCCGCGGCTCGTAGCCCGGGAGCAGGCCGCGCTCTGCCAGGATCTCCGCCAGGACGACGTCGCCCATACCGAAGCCGAGGGCCGGCAGGTCCACGTCGCTCACGGCGCGCAGCAGGTTGTCGTAGCGTCCGCCGCCGCAGATCGCGCGGAACTCGCCGCGGCGGTCGAAGATCTCGAAGACGGCCCCCGTGTAGTAGGCCAGGCCACGCACGATCGAAGGGTCGAACGCGATGAACTCGCCCAGGCCCATGTCGTTCAGGTGCGAGAAGTAGCGCGCCAGCCGGTCCAGCTCCTCCGCCACGCCCGCCACGCCGGCGTACTCGCGGGCCAGCTCCTCGAGCTCGCGGGGCTCGAAGATCCGGAACACCTCGTCGATCGCGGCGGGGGCGAGCCCGACCTCGCTGCGCAGCTTCTCACGCGTCCGCGTCCGCTCCTCGCGGCCAAGCTTGTCGATCACGGCGTACGTCGCCGGGAGCTGGTCCGCGGGCACGCCCGCGTGAAGGAGCAGGCGCTCGAGCAGCCTGCGATCGTTCACGCGCGCGATCACGTCGTCGGCCGTCAGCCCGAATCGGCGGAGCGCATCGAGCGCGACGGCCAGCACCTCGGCATCGGCGAGCACGTCCTCCTCGCCGACGATGTCGACGTTCCACTGGAAGTGCTCGCGCAGCCGGCCCCGCTGCGTGCGCTCGTAGCGGAAGAGCTGCGGGATCGAGAACCACCGGATCGGCTTGCGCAGCCCGCCGGCGCGCGCACCGACCATGCGTGCCAGCGTGGGCGTCATCTCGGGGCGCAGCGCGACCGCGCGGCCGCCCTTGTCGTGGAAGTTGTAGAGCTGGTCGACGATCTCCTCGCCGCTCTTCTCGACGTACAGCTCGAGCGGCTCGAGCGGCGGACCGTCGTACTCGTACTCCTCGAACCCGTAGGACCTCGCCACTTCGCGCCACACCCCGGTCATGTAGGCACGCACGGCAAAGTCCGCCGGGTAGAAATCCCTGAACCCCGGTAGACTCGTAAACGTCGGCATGGGCGCGAATCTAGGTCCCGGGGACGAGCGCGGGCAAGGGCGCATCGGCGCCGAACGGCGCGAGGTCGAGCGCCGAGAGCGCATCGCCCACCGTGTGGAAGGAGCCGGCCACCACGATCGTGCCGGCGCCCGCCCGCGAGCGGGCCTCGGCGAGCGCCTGGTCGAAGTCATGGATCGCGACGACCCGGTCGGCGGACGAGGCCGCCGCGGCGGCCTCGGGGTCCCAGCGCCGGTGCTCCGGCGCGGTCGGCGGCACCGTCAGGACGAGCGCGTCCGCGAAGCGGCCGAGCGGCTCGAGCATCGCGGCCCAGTCCTTGTCGCTCAGGATGCCGACGACCCCGACGATCGGGCGCGCCAGCTCGAGCGCCCGAAGCGCGGCGACCAGCGCCTCGATCCCCGCCGCGTTGTGCGCGGCGTCGAAGATCCACGTCTGGCCGCCGATGCGCTCCCATTCGAAGCGCCCCGGCCACCGCACGCCGGCCACGCCGCGGACCACCTCCTCGCGCCCGGGCCGCCGCTCCGGCGGCAGCAACTCGAGCGCCCGCACGGCCAGCGCCGCGTTCCGCGCCTGGTGCTCGCCGATCAGCGGCGTGTGCAGCGCGAGGTCACCCCAGCACGCGGTGCGAAGCGTCAGTCGGGTGCCGTCGATCGCGAGGCGGACGTCCCGGACCGCGGCCGCGTCGAGCACGTGGAACGGAGCGCCGACCTCCGCCGCTCGCGACCGGAAGATCGCGAGTATGGCCGGCTCCCGCTCTGCCGTCACGACCGGCACGCCCGGCTTGATGATCCCGGCCTTCTCGCGCGCGATCTCTTCGATCGTGTCGCCGAGGTAATCGGAGTGGTCGCGGGCGACGTTCGTGATCACCGCCACCTCGGGCGCGACCACGTTCGTCGCGTCCAGCCTGCCGCCGAGGCCGACCTCGACCGCCGCCGCTTCCACGCCCGACTCCGCGAACGCCAGGAACGCGATCGCGGTGGTCGCCTCGAAGAACGACGGCTCCTCCAGACGGATGGTCGGCCACAGGCACCCGGCCGCTTCGACCAGCGCCGCCGCCGGCAGGGGGCGGCCAGCGACCTGGACGCGCTCGCGGAAGGAGCAGAGGTGAGGCGAGGTGTAGAGACCGGTCCGCAGGCCGGACCGCCGCAGCACGGACTCGATCGTCGCCGAGACCGAACCCTTGCCGTTCGTGCCGCCCACGTGGATCGCACGGAACCGGCGGTGCGGATCGCCCACGGCGGCGAGCAGTCGCGCCGTTTTCTCCGTCCCCCAGCGGACCCCACCCGTCAGGCGCGGGAACAGCTCGCGGACGAGCTGGGCGTAGGTCAGCGACGTCAATCCGCGGCCTGCTCCCGCGACCCGGTTCGACCGGTTGCCGCGTCCGCGGCCGCGCCGGCGACGGCCGCCTCGGGCACGCCCAGCATGTGGCGAAGCAGGCGGCCGACCGTGGACTTCAGCTCACGCCGGTCCACGATCGCGTCGAGCATCCCGTGCTCGAGCAGGAACTCCGAGCGCTGGAACCCCTCCGGCAGCTCCTGCTTGATCGTCTGCTCGATCACCCGCGGCCCGGCGAAGCCGATCAGCGCGCCCGGCTCGGCCAGGTTCACGTCGCCGAGCATCGCGTACGACGCCGTCACGCCGCCCGTCGTCGGGTCGGTCAGGATCGAGACGTAGGGCACGCCGGCCTCGTGCAGTTGCCCGAGCACCGCGGACGTCTTCGCCATCTGCATGAGGGAGAGGATCCCCTCCATCATGCGGGCGCCGCCCGACGCGCTCACGATGAGCAACGGCCGGCGATCCTCGAGCGCGCGGCGCGCGAGCCGCGCGATCTTCTCGCCCACGACCGAGCCCATGGAGCCACCCATGAAGTTGAACTCGAAGGCGCACGCGACCACGGGCACGCCCTCGAGCGTGCCGCCGACCGATCGCAGCGCCTCGCCCTGCCCCGTCTTCCGCTCCGCCGCCTCGAGCCGCTGCGGATACGGCTTGAGATCCGTGAACGTGAGCGGGTCGCCGCTGCGCAGGTCGGCGTCGAACTCCTCGTACGCGTCCTCGTCCAGCAGCAGCCGGATGTACTGCTCCGCGCCGATCCGCAGATGGTCGCCGCAGGACGGGACAGACGTTGAGGTTCTGCGCCAGGCGGTTGCGGTAGAGGATCTCCCCGCACTCCGGGCACTTCTCAAAAACATCGGCGGGAAGCTCCCGCCGATCGGCCGCCTGTAGCTTCTGCTTCGGCTTCCGGAACCAGGCCATGATCAGATCCTTCCCTGCTCGGCGGCGATCCGCTCCGCCAGACCCAACGCCAGGTACGAAGCGAGCAGGAACGAGCCACCGTAGCTGAGGAACGGCAGCGGAATCCCGGTGATCGGCATGATGCCGACCGTCATCCCGATGTTGACGACCACGTGCGCGAACCAGGCGCCGAAGATACCGAAGACGACGATCCCCGCAAAGGGGTCGGCCACCCGCTCGGCGATGCGCGCGAGCCGCCAGAGCGCCAGTCCGAAGACGACCAGCACGCCCACCGTGCCGATGAAGCCGAACTCCTCGCCGATCACGCTGAAGATGAAGTCCGTGTGCTGCTCGGGCAGGAACGCCAGCCGCTTCTGCGTGCCGAGCGTGAAGCCCTTGCCGAACAGCCCGCCGCTCCCGATCGCGACCCGCGACTGGATCACGTGCCACCCCGCGCCGCGCGGATCGATGGACGGATCCAGGAACACCAGCAGCCGCGCCTTCTGATACGGCTCGAGCGAGTTCCAGAGCGGCACCGCGATCGTCCCCGCCGCCAGGTTCGCCGCCACCACGGACGCCCCCTCCCACAGATACGACCGGTAGAGGTACAGGAACACCACCAGGATGACCATGTACGCGCTGAACAGGCCGGGGCTGAACGACAGCAGCAGCCCGACCACCGGACTGACCAGCATAAACATCAGGCCGAGCGGTGTTCCCGCCCAGTAGAGCGCGCCGAAGAGGATCGCGGTGAAGACCATCGCCGTGCCCAGGTCGGGCTGGAGCATGACGAGCCCCATCGGCACGAGCACGAGCAGCACCGGCGTGACCAGCGCCCACAGCGAACGGGGCGGCTCGCGCCAGTTGCCCATCACGCGGGCGAGCATCAGGATCGTCGCGAGGATCGCGAACTGCGACGGCTGGACCAGGATCGGGCCCAGGTCGATCCAGCTCTTGACGCCCTGTGCGGTGCCGTAGCCCTGGCCGATCACGAGGGTGAGCGCAAGGAGGACCAGGCCGATCGCGTACGCCGGCAACGCGATCCACTCGAACCAGCGGAGCTGGATGCGCAGGATGGCCAGGAACGCGCCGAGGGAGATCCCGAGGAAGAGGAGCTGCTTCTTCCACACGCCCTGGACCGCGGGATCCGGGACGTCGAGCTGTCCCGCCGAGTAGACCATCGCCACGCCGAACAGCGAGAGCGCGAGGACGAGTATCGCCAGCGTCGAATCGCCGAACGTGGTGCGGAATCGCTGGATCAGCGTCATTGTGCCCAGCGCGCGGGTCGACCCGCGCGGTAGTGGTCCATCAGCGTCTGCACCGTGTCCGTCGGCAGCCCGTGCTTGCGTCGCAAGTAGTAGTCCGCCACCTTGGCCGCGTACTGTGCGGTGGTCGAGCCGCGCCTGCCGAACTCGATGAGCACCGCCACGGCGATTTCGGGCGGACCGTCCTTCGGGCCCGCGATCCCCGTGAACCACCCGTGGTCCTCGCCGTGCGGGTTCTGCGATGTACCGGTCTTACCGCGCCAATCCCAGTGCTCGAGCGCGGACAGCCCGGCCGTGGCTCCCGGCTCGGGCTCTGTCACTCGCCGGATACCCTCCAGCAGCGGCGCCATGATCGCCTCCGTCAGTTGCAGGTCCCACTCGGCGCCCGGCTCCGCGACGCCGCCGTCCGCCAGCCGCGGCGCCGGCACGCTGCCGTCGGCCGCGAGTGCCGCGTAGAGCTGCGCCATCCGCAGTGGCGACTGGTCGTTGGCGCCCTGGCCGATGGCGAGGCTGAGCACCTCCGCCTGCGTCGGATCCCAGCCCCAGCGCCGGCGGTACCACCTCGGCCCGTCCGGCAGGATACCCGACCGCTCGACCGGCCGGTCCACGCCGGTCCGGCTCGCGAAGCCCATCCGCGTCCCTTCGACGAGGAACCGCTCGAGCCCGATCTGGAGGCCGACCTGGTAGAAGTACACGTCGCACGAGTACTTGATCGCATCCGACAGGTCCACGTAGCCGTGGCCCTCGCGTTCCCAGCAGCGGAAGTACCGGTTGCCATACTGCAACCCGCCCCGACACGGGATGGGGAGGTACGCCTTCGGGTCGAGCACGCGCAGCTTCAACGCGATCGCCGCGGTCACGAGCTTGAACGTCGAGCCGGGCGGGTAAGTGCCGTTCGTCGCCCGGTTGAGCAGCGGCTTGGCCGGATCCTCGTTCAAGCGCTTCCAGACATCCGGCGCCACGCCGCCGACGAAGAGGTTGGGGTCGAAGCTGGGGTTCGAGTACAGGGCCAGGACGTGGCCGGTCCCGGGCTCGACGGCCACGACCGCGCCCCGCATCGAGTCCGGGAAGATGCGCGCGATCCAGCGCTGGAGCCCCAGGTCCACGTGCAGCCGCAGGTCCTTGCCCGGGACCGGCTCGACGACCTGGCGCGGCGCGTACTGCCCCACGATGCGGCCGTGGGCGTCCATCTCCACGTACCGCATCCCGGTCTTGCCGCCGAGGACCCGCTCGTACTGCCGCTCGACGCCCGCCTTGCCGATCAGTCGACCCGCGGCGTAGCTCTCGAACTCCGGCAGCACGAGCTCGGACTCCGCGATCTCGCCCACGTACCCCGCCAGGTGCGCCACCGCCTCACCCGCCGGATAGTGTCGTTTCGGCCGCATGTCGATGTAGACGCCGGGCAGCAGCGGGCGCCGCTCCTCGATCGCCGAGACCTGCTCGAACGTCAGGTCGTTCGAGACCACGAGCGGCTGCCCCGGCGCCTGCCGGCGCTTCGCCAGGAGCGCCTCGATGCGCTCCGGCGGCAGGTCCAGCAGCGGGACCAGCCGCTCCAGCGTCGCCCGGATCGTATCACGGGACGCCGGGAGCAGCGACAGCGCGTAGCCGGGTACGTTGTCCGCCACGATCTCGCCGTTGCGGTCGAAGATCGTGCCGCGCGGCCCCGGGATCGGCAGCGGCCGCAGTCGGTTCGCGTCCGACTGGAGCGCGTACGTGCTGTTCTTGAGGACCTGGGTCTCGAAGAAGGCGAAACCGAGTGAGCCGAAACCCAGGAAGAGCACGACCAGCGCCCCCTGCGCCCGACGGCGCCGCGCATGCAGGTGGAAGAGCTGCATTCCCCCTCATCCGAGCCGCGGCCGGACCCCGGGCACCCGGGCCCGGCCGGCCGCGGCGGCTATCGTTCGCCGGTGATCAATCGATACAGCAGCAGCGCCGCCGTGCCCGCGGCGGCGGCATAGAGCGACGCGAGCGGCGCCTCGATCAGCAGCCGCGCGACCGCATCCCCGTTCACCCCATGGCCCCCGACCAGGTAGTAGATCGCATCGTGCAGCCACTTCCCGAGGAACAGGTACAGCGCAACGAACACCACGCTGTCGCCGATGAACAGGTCGCGCGAACGCGCGCCCAGAAAGCCGACCACCGTCATGGCGACCGCATCGGCCCCGAACGCCACGAGCGAGAGCGCGTCGCGGAGCAGCCCGAGCGCGAATCCGAGCGCCGCCGCGGCGCCCCCGCCGAGACGGCGCGCGCCGAGCAGCACCGCGACCGTCAGGAGATCGGGCGCCGTCGCGCCGAGGCCGAAGGCCAGGTGCAGCGTGAAGTGGGCGATGACGAGCAGGGCGATGAACGCCCAGAACGTCCATGGCCGACTCCCGCTCATCGCCGCTCCCCATCCGTTCCCCCGACTCCGGCCGACGCCGCCGTCGTGTCCGGGTCGCCCGCCACCGGCCAGAGGTTCGACAGATCGCCCTCGCCCCCCCGATCCTTCCGGATCCCGACCAGCACGTGCAGGACCGACTCCGGCCGCACCGACGGCCGAAGCAGGTAGCTCTTCCGCCACCCCGTGTCGGCTTCCTCGATGCCCACCACCGTGCCGAGCGGGATGCCCCGCGGGTAGATCCCGCCGCGCCCGGACGTGACCACGCGGGTGCCCGGCTGGATGTCGCTGTGGAACGGCGCGCCGGTCAGCGCCAGCAGGTCCTCCTCGCGGAACTCCCCGCGCCGCGGCTCGACCAGGCCGTAGACCACGCCGTCCATCGTCATGGCGCTCGCCCGGAACTCCGCGTGCGTCCAGTCGACCGCGTGCGACATGTGCTCGTCCACCTCCCACACCACACCGAGCAGACCGTCCGGCGTCAGTACCGGGCTGCCGACCTCCACTCCGTCCGCCGCGCCGATGTCGAGCAGGAAACTGCTCTCCGCGCCGGCCACGCCCAGACGCATGACCTCGGCCGGCTTGAAGCTCTCCGCCGCTCGGGCGCGAAGGCCCAGCAGCGCGCGCAGCCGCCGGTTCTCCTCCGCCAGCGTCGCCTGCGCCGCCGTGACCGCCGCCAGCGAGTCGTGCCGGGCACGCAGCTCCGCGACGTCCACGCCCAGGCTCCGCCGCGACACGATCTCACGCTGCACTGCGAGGAACGGCAGCAGCGCCGTCCCGCGCAGCGCCGATCGGACCGGCGTCTGATAGCTCGCCGGTAGAAAAAACAGAAAAAGGGCGAGCAGCAGGAGCCCTGCCACCATCGCCGCTTCGCGCCTTTTCCCTCTGCGTTTGCCCTCGAAGTAGTCCACTCGCTATGTCGCCAGCACGCCTCGGTAGCGCGGGAGATCGTCCAGAATCCGTCCAGCGCCGCGGACCACGCACGTCAGCGGCTCCTCGTCCACGTGAATCGGCAGGTTCGTCTCGTGCGCGAGCAGCTGGTCCAGCCCCCGGATCAGCGCGCCGCCGCCCGTCATCACGATGCCCCGGTCCACGATGTCCGACGCCAGCTCCGGCGGCGTGATCTCCAGCGCCCGCCGCACCGCATCCACGATCTGCTGGATCGGCTCCTGGATGCACTCGCGGATCTCCTGCGAGTGCACCCGCACCGTCTTCGGGATGCCGCTCACCAGGTCCCGACCCTTCACCTCCATCTCGCGCTCATCGCCCACGTTGAACGCCGACCCGATCTGGATCTTGATCGCCTCGGCCGTCGGCTCGCCGATCAGCAGGTTGTAGTTCTTCCGCAGGAACGTCACGATCGCGCTGTCGATCTCGTCCCCGCCCACCCGGATCGACGTGTCGCTCACGATGCCGTTGAGGGCGATCACTGCAATTTCCGTGGTACCCCCG
>JABAOG010000628.1_pt2 | contig 12758 bp, 13 predicted proteins | sample 7062131 | NCBI WGS metagenome assembly JABAOG01 (sample SAMN14538629, study PRJNA623070) | marine sediment metagenome | biome: marine biome [ENVO:00000428]; feature: marine pelagic biome [ENVO:01000023]; material: deep marine sediment [ENVO:00002113] | place: India: Arabian Sea | collected... | reverse complement strand
AAGGGCACCAAAGAGGAGGCCGATGGAGACGAAGAGGACGAGGTCTTGAAATTGTTGGGCGGCGAGGAAGAGGAAGATGATCAGGAGCACGATGATGGCTTGAAAATAGCGTTTTTCTCGCTCCTGGATGAAATTCATCAACCTCGTTAATATGTCGTTCATAGCAGATACACAGCCCTTTTTATGATGCCAGTACCAGTAGTCAGAAGTCAGTACGGTTTTTAGGTGTGTAACCGTTCTTAAACCTGACGATAAAAAAACAGATGTTCTGTTTGTTTGGATATTATACCACAACTTGTCGGGGTGGGATTGTGTTATTTTTCGCGGATTGGGGTATACTGGCGGTTTGGTCTTGCGCCATTGAAGTTTAAGGCTTTTAGTTTTTAATGTTATTCGGTCGAAAGTACGGTCGAATNNGCGGTTTGGTCTTGCGCCATTGAGGTGTAAGGCATTTTTATTCGGTCGAAAGTACAGTCGAATTCAATTGCAGGCTGAGTGACCGTCCGCGAAAAATTTTTGTGGAATGGCTTTCAACGATGCGGCCGTTTTGATAGTTGGCCGCTAACTGGGAATGTGACTTGGCGCTGTTTGTAGTCAAGGAGACATTTCTAGTGACTTTTCAACAATTTAACCTTGATGCGCGCCTGCTGGCAGGCATCAGGGAGGTGGGGTTTGAATCGCCGACCCCTATTCAAGAACAGGCGATTCCTGAGGTCTTGGCAGGCCGGGATGTATTGGGGCTGGCCCAGACTGGGACGGGGAAGACGGCCGCTTTCATGCTGCCCATCTTGCAGCGGCTGACAAAAGGCCCCCTGCGGCGAGTGCGGGTGCTGGTTGTCGCCCCAACCCGTGAATTGGCAGAGCAAATCCATGTAGCGACCAAAGAGTTGGGACGGCATACCAAGATTAAGAGTACGGCCGTTTACGGCGGCGTCGGCAAGGGCAACCAGATTCGGATGCTGAAACAAGGCAAAGAGATAGTCGTTGCCTGCCCGGGGCGGCTGCTGGACTTGGCCGGCGAGGGCCAGATTGACTTGTCGCAAGTAGAGGTGTTGGTGCTGGATGAGGCCGACCGGATGTGCGACATGGGCTTTTTGCCGGACATTCGCCGCATTTTGAAACTGGTCCCCAACCGCCAGCAGACCCTTTTCTTCTCGGCCACCATGCCGGATGATATTCGCAACCTGGCCGATGACATTTTGAATGACCCGGTAACGGTCCAGATTGGGGTCCAGATTGGGATGGCGGCCCCGGCCAAGACAGTTTCCCATGCCATTTATCCGGTGACGAAGAAGTTGAAGAAGCGGTTCTTGTTGGCGATGTTGAATCAGACCAAAACCGGTCGGGTGCTGGTCTTTACCCGGACGAAGTACCAGGCCCGAAATCTGGCCCGGGACCTGGCCAAGAAGGGGCATAATGCGGCCGCTTTGCAGGGCAATATGTCGCAAAATAAACGGCAGAAGGCAATTAATGGCTTCCGCAATGGTAAACATGATATTTTGGTGGCGACGGATGTGGCCTCGCGGGGGATTGATGTGGCCGATATTTCGCATNNATGCCGGATACGGTGGATGCCTATACGCACCGGATCGGCCGTACCGGGCGGGCGGAAGAAACGGGCATGGCTTTTACCTTCGCTGTGCCGGATGATGATGCGGTAATGGTGCGGGATATTGAGAAGGTGTTGGGCAAGCCGTTGGAACGGCGGCGGTTGGAGTCGTTTGATTATGGCGGTTTTACGCCGGAGCTCTCAACAACCAATCTGGGGCGCTCTGGAAATGGGTCGAATGGCCGGTCGAAACGGGGGAATCGAGGTGGAAGCGGCCGTGGTTGTTCGGGACGGAGGCGTAACCGTTCTGCCAATGGGCACAGACGGGCATCGGTCAAGAGTAAGTAAACAACCTTAGAAACCCGATTTTTGGCAAAAATCGGGTTTCTAGACAATCCCAGTTTTGTTAGAATAGGGGGATGAAACGTTCATTGACTCACCGGTTGTTGGGGAACATGTTGGAGCCTGTTTTGACCTATATGAGCGCGGGGCGGCTGCCGCAGGTTGAGGGGCGGATTGTGGTTGAGGGATTAGAGGGGGAGGTTGTGGTGGGGCGGGACCATGATGGCATCCCCCATTTGCAGGCGAAGACCCGGCATGATCTCTTTTTCGCCCAGGGCTTTGTGCATGCCCAGGACCGATTGTGGCAGATGGAGTTGAACCGGCGGATGGCAAACGGCCGTCTGTCCGAAATGCTCGGCCCCCCTGCCCTGGAAACAGACCGGCTAACGCGAACATTGGGCTTCCACCGGCTGGCCGAGGGGGGTTGGGGTAACACGAGCCAGCAGGTCCAGCAGGATGCGCTGGCCTATACCGCCGGGGTGAACGCCTATCTGGATGGGGATTTTCCTATGCCGGTCGAGTTTAGTCTGCTGCGTCACAAACCAGAACGGTGGGAGGTGGCGGATAGTCTGACATTCGGCCGGATGATGTCCTGGCTATTGTCGCGTGGTTGGGCGGGAGAACTGCCGCGGGCACAGTTGTATGAGAAGCTGGGGGAGAGTCTGGCCTCAGAACTGGAACNNCGACAATCCAGCGATTCTGGCTGAAGGTTTTGAGTTGAACCGGCTGGCGCCAGATGGCATGATGAAAACGGCCGGCGGGCCGTTTCTAGGCCGTTCGGCTGAAGGCAGCGGTCGAGGAAGCAACAGTTGGGTGATTGGACCGCAGCGAAGCGCCACAGGTCATGCTATTCTGGCGAATGATCCACATTTGCCAATTCCTTCCCCTTCAATGTGGTATTATATTCACCTCCAAAGTGAAGATGGCTATCACGTCACCGGTGTCTCCTTACCTGGTGTGCCTTATGTCCATATTGGCCACAATGAACATATCGCCTGGGGCATTACAATGGCTTTCACCGATGTTGAGGACCTGTTTATTGAGAAGTTTGACCCGGAACGGCCGACTTTCTACCAGTTCAAAGACGAATGGCGGCAGGCTGACCTCTATGAAGAGCGAATCACCGTCAAAGGCCAGCCAGACCACATCGAAAAAGTTCTCGTCACCCATCACGGGCCGGTCATCAGCAGCGTTTTAGAAACCAACGGCGTGGCCCTCGCCCTGCGTTCCGTGCCCCTGACCACCTGCGAAGCCTTCGACGGCATTCCCCAATTAAACCAGGCTCGTAATTGGGACGAGTTTGTGAAAGCGGTGCGGGAGATTGAGACGCCGTCCTTAAACATCATCTACGCCGACCGGGAAGACAATATTGGTTACTACGTTTCCGGCCTCGTGCCCATCCGGGAAAAGGGAGAAGGGCTGCTGCCCCGCGCCGGTTGGACGGGCGCAGAGGAATGGGGCGACTATGTGCCATTTGAGGCTATGCCCCACGCCTTGAACCCGGAAAAGGGCTATATTGTCACAGCCAATAATAAGATTGTGGAAGATGATTTTCCCTATTACCTGGGCGATGTCTGGATGAACGGCTTCCGAGCCAGGCGGATTGAGGAAATGATTACCGCCCAGGAGAAGGTGACATTAGAAGACTGCCGCCGGTTCCAGATTGATTTTTTGTGTATTCCGGGGCTAGAAATGGTGAAGCGGTTTGAGGGGTTAGAGACGGATGAGCCGGACGCAGCAATGAGTTTGAAATTGCTGCTGGACTGGGAAGGCCGTCTCGAACCAGACAGTGTGGGCGGTTCAGTGTACCAGGTGTTTTTGGCCCGGCTGACAGATGTAGTGCTGGGGTCGAAGCTTGGCCCGGAACTGAAGAAAGCGCTGTTGGGGGTCGGGCCAAATGAAATCCTCTACCCTATCACCGAGTTTTACGGCTACTGGCATGACACCTTGCTGCGGCTGCTGGACAACCCTGCCTCGGCCTGGATTCCGGGGGGCAAGATTGGTCGGGAGGCGACAATGATTCGCTGTCTGGCGGAAACAACGGCCGAATTGCGCCGCTTGCTAGGGGATAATCCGGCCAACTGGCAGTGGGGACGGCTGCACCAAATTACATTTGACCATGTATTGGGGATGCAGGCGCCGTTGGATATGGTCTTTAACCAGGGGCCGTTCCCGATTGGTGGAGATACGAATACCGTAACGCAAACGGCGATTGCGGCGGGAAAAGGGTCAGATGGGGAGACGGCCGTTTCGGTATCGTACCGGCAGGTGATTGATATGAGCGACTTCACGAAGGCGAAGGGTATGTACGCTCCGGGGCAGTCGGGGCATGTGGCCAGCCCCCATTATGGAAATTTTGTCGAGCGATGGCTGCTAGGCGATTATTTCGGGATGGCCTGGACGGAGGAGGATAGGACGGCCGTGGTGCGGCACAAGTTAGTGTTGGGGGGAGGGTAAGCTCACGCAAAGGTATAGAGGGGTGGAGACTTTTGTTTTCTCACATTTTGGAGGTTGAGGTTTAGGGAGCAGCAAGAAAACAAAAGTCTGGGGTCAAGTAGTGTCAGGGCAGGAAGGTGAATGATTCGAGGACCATGTCCCAGGCGGCGTCGAGGTCTTCGGCGATTTGGGGGAAGCCAAGGGGTTCAATGCGGAGATAGTAGACAGTGTCGTTTTGAACGACATACAGGTCCCGACCGGCATCACGACCGGGCAAACCGAGCAGAATGACGGCCGGTTGGCCGCCAATGGTAGTCTCGCTTTGTTCAATTTCCAGCCCCTCAAGGTCGGCCAGGGTATCGGCTATGACCTGTTCCAGGGAACGGCCGTTCGCCTCTGAAAAGCCAATCATCAACATCACCCGGAGCGGTTCAGGAACGGTTGGGTCAAGATCCGGCCCTAAAAAGATAACCTGATTCAGGGCATATATTTCCGATTGACGGTAATGGGATGGGTATTGGAGGCAGAAGCCGCTGGAAACATTGACGTAAGGTGAGCGGCCCTGCTCGATTGTCGGACAGGAGTCAAACTGAGCTAACTCTGCCGGGAGCCAGGAAAAGGTCTCACTGACAGTTTGCCAAAGCAGTTCTCGTTGGGCCATAACCTGTTCCGAATACTCAGTCTGGTCCGTGAGCGGCACCAGGGTGATGACATAGAGAAAGTCGTTGTGAATCAGGTAGTAGCGGCGGCTGTCCATCATGCCCTCGATACCTTCGATGACCTGGGCCGGTTCGCCGGCGAAGGTGGCGGCGGGGTCTGCAACCTGAGCCCCCGGATTAGTTGTCAGGACTTCGGCGACAATTTCATCGAGCGAACGGCCGTTGGCCGGATTGTCTTTTCTAATGGTCAGACCGGCCCGAATAGGTTCAAAACCGGGCGTCAACGGCGGCCCCCAGATAGCGGCAATCCCTCCGGGCAAGACATCCTTGACGCGGTAGCCCTGGGCAGCAGGATATTGCAGACAGTAGCCATCTTGCAAATTGACGAAGGGGCCGTTTTGTTCGCCGGTTGGGATACAGGTTGCCGGTAGTTCAAAGGAAACGGGGGTTTCTCCCGGCTCCTCGGCCGGTGTTTCAGTTGGTGTTTCAGCTGGTTCTTCAACCGGCACGTTGTCTATGGCCAGGTCGAAGGTCTGGGTAACAGCGCCTGAACGGCCGTTTACCTCAACCGTATAAGTACCCGCTTCCAGGCCCAGGACGTCAAGTGGAACACGCTCGGTAAAGGGCATCAGCGCCTCGGTGCAGACGTCTTGTGGCTCCCTGCCGGTGATAATGTTGATGGTGAAGTTCATGCCTTCGCGGGTAGTTTCAACGGTGTCAATAAACAAACAGCCGTTTGACAAGCTGCCGGTGATCTCCACCGTTACCTGGACCGGCATTGATTCCATGAGTAGAATCTCGACTGAGTCTATCACGGCTTGATTGGTGACATCCTCATCAGGAACCTCCTCACCAGGGGGTGTTTCCCCTACCCGGGTTTCGCCGGGGGTCGGGGCCTGGCTGGGAGCGGCCGTTTCCTCGTCCGGCGAACAGGCAGCCAGCATTCCGATTAAAAGCATGAAGCTCAAAATTTGGATAATCCGTTTAACAATCATTAATATTTTTACTCCTTTTTCAGTTGAACAGGGTGTTTCAAATGCTGCTTTTTTTGAACTTGTTGGCAGCATCGGGTCATCGGAATCATTTCCTTTTAAGGGTTGTAGAAGGTATTTCTATTGTTATAACGGCTGGCAGGCTCAGAAAGTTCCATTACAGAAAAGGGGGCAGCGGGAAAGTTGCTGTTGGGGTAGATATTGTGGGAGAATGATCTCAAGCGAAGACGCCAAGGTAAAGAGGGAGTGGGGACTTTTATTTTCTCAAGCTTTGATTACGGCAAGCGGTAGAAAACAAAAGTCGATCAAGGTGGGATTTAGTATTCGAAGGCGGAGATTTCGCGGTTTTGTTCGCCGGAGACGAAGGCTTTGAGGAAGTCGGTGACGGTGATGATGCCAACCAGCTTTTCGCCCTGGACGACGGGCAGGCCACCAAATTTGTAGACGCTGAGCATTTCGGCCGCTCGCACGGCGGGGGCGTCGGGGGTAACAGTGATGGGGTTAAGAGTCATGATGTTTTCGGCCGTTACTTCTTCCAGCAGTTCGAGGTCTTCTTCATGTTCGTGGATAATCATCGGAGAGTTAACGGCTAACCGAACATCACGGTCGGAAACGATACCAACCAACTTTTTACCTACGACGACAGGCAACTGACGAATACTATTTTGTTTCATGATGCCGATGATATTTCGCAGAGGAGTATTGGGAGTGATGGTTATCGGTTCGGCCGTCATCATGTCTTTTACCAGAATCATTTTCCACCTCTTGTCTCACAAAGGTAACTGTTCAGCCCCTTTAAAGACTTTTGTTTTTTCAGTATCCACTGACCCAAATCACTAGCGTGCAAAAACTAAAATCTGAACACTTACTCGCAAAGTCAACTTTATTTGTATAGTTTTATTGTAACGGGTTTCCTTATTCTTCGCTGGTGGAAGATGTCATAAGAAAGAGGTGATTTTTGTCGGGAATTAACGGCGTGACATTTGTCACTATCTTTAATGACATTGTTCACTCAATGGTATTTTTTGTCACTGATAGACTTTTGCCAACCTTATTAAAACTAATGAAAAGGATGGAAAACTTACTGATGATTAAAGAACCTTATTCAAGACGGAATTTTTTGAAGATGGCCGGGTTGGCGGGAGCCGGTATCGGACTCGCAGCGTGTCGGGGGCAACAGGAAGAGAGGGAAGCGGAAGCGGTAGCGGCCGTTTCGGCCCAAACTGACACAGAACCAGAACATGGCTCAGTCGAGCATATGGATACCGCCCACGAGGAGGGAGTCAATATTTTCCTGGAGAATATTGGTAAGGACCCGGCTTTTTGGGGCACGCCGCTTGAGTTTAGGGAGGAGGATGGCTTTAAAGTATTTGAGATTACCTGTAAAAATGTTCAATGGGAGGTTGAACCGGGGAAGGTAGTGGATGCCTATACCTATAACGGCATTGTGCCGGGACCGGAAATCCGGGTGACGGAAGGTGACATGGTCCGGATCGTGGTGACCAATGAGATGGAGGAAAGTACAACCATTCATTGGCACGGCGTCCGGGTCCCGAACAATATGGATGGCGTCCCGTTTCTGACCCAACCATTGATTAAAAAGGGTGAAACGTTTACCTATGAGTTTGAGGCGGTGAATCCGGGGTCCCACATGTATCATTCGCACCATAACGCCCTGGCTCAGGTAACGAGAGGCCTGTTGGCGCCGTTTATCATTGAGCCGAAGGAAAAATCGCAAGACCCGGAATATGACGCGGATTATACGATGATTTTGAATGATACCGGGATTGGCTTCACGATTAATGGCAAATCATTTCCTTACACCCAGCCGATTGTGGCCAATTTGGGTGATAAGATCCGGATCCGGTATATGAATGAGGGTTTAATGATTCATCCGATGCATTTGCACGGGCTGGAACAGCTGGTATTTGCCAAGGATGGGTGGAATCTGCCCATGCCTTATCTGAATGACACCGTAAATATCGCCCCGGGTGAAAGGTTTGATGTCATTGTTGACTGCCATACGGCCGGGGCCTGGGCCTACCACTGCCACATTTTGTCTCATGCGGAGAGTGTGAATGGCATGTTTGGCATGGTAACGGCCGTTGTTGTGAACGAGTAGCGGGTAACAACAACCTCCCACATTACAAAAACAAATAGCAGCTCCAACAATTTTATCTTGTGTTGGAGCTGCTATTTGTTTTACTGGTTATAGGTAGCGAATGTCTCGGTGTTGCCCTGGTTGTCAAATAAGATGACTTCATAGGGCTGAGCCTGGGCGCCGGCGGCTTCCATTCCGGGGGAGCCGAGGGGCATGCCGGGGACGGCCAGACCGGTGACATTCGGCCGTTCTTCTAAAAGCCGATTAATTTCTTCAACAGGAACGTGTCCTTCGATAACATAGCCATCAACGATGGCGGTGTGGCAAGATTGGAGTTGGGGCGGGACGTTGTGCTGGTTTTTTACGGCCGTCAGGTCTTGCAAATCATGAACTTTTACCGTAAAGCCATTGTCCTCTAAATAGCCAATCCAATCACCACAGCAGCCTCAGGTAGGGGACCGGTACACTTCGATGAGAATCTCTTCTCCGGCAACGGCCGCATTGCTCTGTTCATTTGCAGAACCAGAACAGGCAGCCAGAACCAGGAGAAGCAGGCTCATTAAGATTAATATTTTTTTGGTCATACTATTTATCTCCTATTCTGTGGGGTGTGCCCACTTATTTGGGCTTATCTTACCGGATCAGGCCCCAAAAACACCATGACAAATATCACCCATTTATTAGATGATGTTCAATTATTGAATAATTTCGGCGATTGGACGACGATAGGTGCGCCAATTATCTGGAAGGGCGGAGCTTTTGCCGGTCCGAAACATCCAGGCTGGGGTTTCCTCTTCAGGAATACCGAAACTCTTTTGTAAAACCGCCTTGCCTCTAGCGAAGGCTTTTTTTGATGTTTCGGGATAATCTGTGGGAATGACGCCGGCAGCGTGTTGGAAGACATGCAGGGAGGGGAGCGCCATCACTTGCAGCCCGTAACCGGCCATATTCAACCTGACCCAGGTTCTGAGAAAGGCCCCGCCGATCGTCACCAGCAAGCGGGGACTGACCTGAGAAGCCGTAAAACAACCCACCGCGGCCGAGGAGTCGATTTGCTCACGGCCGACCCGACGCTGCGATTTTAACGGGGCGCCAGTTTTACGAAGAAAGCGGCGAAACCGCTCTGATTTGTAGGCCAGTTTCATCAGACGTGATAGCAAGAAGGGAACGGCCAGCCCCCGCCAATGGACGCCATCCCTGGTCTCTTTCGCTTCCCGGTCGCTCCAACGGACCCATTTAAATACATCCGGGATGGCTTTGGGATCATCCCAGAGGAAGGCTTCGCATTGGCCCAGGTAGGTCAGAAAGGACTCTCCCGGCTGGTCCTGGAAGTAAAGTCGACAGCCGTCAAACCGGGCTACATCTGCTCTCACGGCTTCAAAGACCGGGTCGGATAGGGAGCCGCCCTGGTAAAGGCGACGGTCGGAACAGCGGATAGCCAGCCCTGGTAATAACTCGTCTGCCTGTTGGGAATCAGCCGTAAAGGAGGCTTCTACCCAGGGGCCTATTTTTGGTTCTTCATCAAACGTAAGACAGCAGTCAAATCGAAAGCCTTCCCTGCTAGCCGCAATGGTAATACACTCCAACAAACATCCCAGGGCCAACAAAGAGGCAAAATTGGCATTGTTTCCACGGCGGAAGGCGCGATCTTCATCATGGAAAATGTGCAGCTTTTCTGCCCGCCACCGGAAGTAAAATGGTTGGGAATTGTCACTGGACGGGGCCCGGAGAGCGAGTTTCAGTATATCTTCATATGTTTTCCGGCTCATCATACACCTCAAACCACATACTTTACACCGTGTAAAATTGACCCAATGTAAACCATACTATATACTTTACACCATGTCAAGTGGCAATCCTGAAACACGCCGTCAAATAATGGAGCATACCAGGCGGCTCATTGAAGAAAGCCGCGGCAAAGAAGTCCGGTTAAAAGACATTGCCCAGGCGGCAGGCGTTTCTCGCCAGGCAATCTATTTACACTTTGGCTCCCGCGTCGGCTTAATGATAGCAACGGTACAGTACATTGATGAAGCTGCGGGCTTTGTCACCAGAACGCAGCACGTACGTGATGAAGAAGACAGTGTGAAAGCAATTGGTTTATTCTTGGCGTTTTGGGCTGACTATGTTCCGACAGTTTATGGGCTGGCCAAGCAGCTGCTGGTGCTGCGAGAGACAGATGAGGGAGCCGCAGCCGCCTGGCAGGATCGGATGGACGGCCTCCGTAATATCGCCTGCCGTTATTTAATTGAACGTATAGCTGAGGAAGGACGATTGAGGGCTGGTTGGGAAACCGAAATGGCAATTGATTTTTTCTGGTCGCTTATTTCTATTCAAACCTGGGAAAATCTGGTCATTGAGCGGGGCTGGTCCAGCGAACAATACACAATGAAAATAAAGCGGGTAATTGATGATGCTTTGATTACTACTTTATAACTCATGTTCGCGGTATCACTAAAAAGACTACAGAAGTCCCTATTTTATTCATCTATGGCATCAGAGAATTGCAAGACTTTTGTAGTCTCTCTTGCGTAACATCAATTATTTAATTTGTGGGCAGCATGCGGATCTCGTGCCAGCGTTCAATGGCGCCGGTTCGGAATAAAGCTGGATCGAAGTTCGCTAATACTTCCCAGCCTTCGACGGCAGCTAGTTCGCGCATTTCATCGGTCAGCTCAATTTCCAGTTCCCGGCCGTCTGTCTTCATTTCGATGGTCAATGTTTCGCGGCCATCGTCAATCACTTCCCGGATGCACATGCGATCGTGCCCTTCCGGGTAGCGAATGAAAGCGGCTGAACAGCGCTGGCAAAATCCCAGGCTGGCGTCACACAAATCGCGATCAATTACGACCCTCATTTCAGTTATTCTCCTAATTCTATGCGGCGAAGGAGCTACGTGGGTAGATGAAACAGGTCCAGGTCAGGGTTGGTGTAGGCCCAACCACATTGGACGCCGGCTAAATTGCAGGCGATATCGGCCGTACAGCGGCGACCCAAAACCCGGAAAGATTCCATATCAGGAATTCTGTCATCCGGGAATACACGTCGTTCCACTAATGCCACATCTAATTCAATTAAATTACACCATTTTTCTTCAACGGTTATCCATGCTTCTGTTGCCATTTAATCCGCCTCCTTTGAACATGAAAACGGCAAACGTGTGTGCTTTTGCCCTGTTCTAAGGGTAGGATTTTTGGGCGCTATTCCGTAGTGCTATTTGTCATATATTGGCAAGACAAAGCTCACTGATTTGGACGTATATATTCACAACCCTTTACAGAAGGTCTATAATAAGAGCCTGGAGGTATTTCCTTTGTTGCTTCACCCTTCTCAGCCTCCAACCCTCGTTCATACTGGCTAGCCCGGTATTAACTTACAATTAGATAGCTCGTGCCGGGCACCGATTGAGAAAGGAAGGTATTCGATGAGTAATAATGTATTGGAGAAACCGACCGTGGTGAAAGACGGCCGTCCTGTTGAAGAGTCGCTCAATCCTTTCGCGATTGCTCAGGCTCAATTTGATCAGGCAGCGAAACTGTTGCAGTTGGAACCGGCGATGCACGCATTTTTGCGGAAGCCGATGCGGGAGTTTCATTTCACGATTCCGGTCAAGATGGATAGTGGCCGAACCAAGGTCTTTGACGGGTTCCGGGTGCAATATAACGACGCCCGAGGCCCGGCCAAGGGTGGCATTCGCTTTCATTTTGAGGAAACGATTGATACCGTCCGGGCTTTGGCGGCCTGGATGACCTGGAAGACAGCGACAGTCGATATTCCGCTGGGTGGGGCCAAGGGCGGCGTCATTTGCGACCCGCGTATGATGTCTAACGCCGAGTTGGAACGGTTGAGCCGGGGGTATATGCGGGCGGTGGCCCGGTACATCGGCCTGACAAAAGATGTCCCGGCCCCGGATGTCTACACCAACCCCCAAATCATGGCCTGGATGATGGATGAATACCAGATGCTGGTCGGCCATCAGGAGCCGGGCGTCATTACGGGGAAACCGCTGGAAATTGGCGGCGCAGTCGGCCGGGAGGATGCGACGGCGATGGGCGGAGTTTTCACGGTGCGGGAGGCGGCCAAAGTGTTAGGGCTTGATTTGAAGGGNNTGTCAGTGATTCGCGGGGTGGCATTGTCAATGAAAACGGCCTCGATTTTGAGAAGACGGTAGCCCATAAAAAGACGACCGGCTCGGTGGTCGGTTTCCCGGATGCTGATGCCGTCAGCAATGAGGAGTTGCTGGAGCTGGATGTATTGGTCTTGTTCCCCGCAGCGCTTGAAAATGTTATCACCCGGCGCAATGCGGCGAATATTAAAGCGAAAATTGTAGCCGAACTGGCCAATGGGCCGACGACGCCAAATGCGGACGAAATTTTGTTTCAGAACGGAGTGTATGTGATTCCCGATTTCCTGTGTAACGCGGGCGGCGTGACTGTTTCTTACTTCGAGATGGTCCAGAATGCTTATCAATATTACTGGGACGCAGAGATGACGAATGCCCGCCTTGACGGGAAGATGACCAACGCCTTCCATGCGGTCCACAAAACGGCCGAGACCAGGCAGGTCAATAACCGGGTTGGGGCGTATCTGGTAGCGGTTGATCGGGTGGCTCAGGCAGTCCGGTTGAGAGGCTGGGTTTAAGCTCACTGGTCGCCGGGCTTTTTTGATGGCCCCTTAAT
>JABAOG010000826.1_pt1 | contig 12763 bp, 11 predicted proteins | sample 7062131 | NCBI WGS metagenome assembly JABAOG01 (sample SAMN14538629, study PRJNA623070) | marine sediment metagenome | biome: marine biome [ENVO:00000428]; feature: marine pelagic biome [ENVO:01000023]; material: deep marine sediment [ENVO:00002113] | place: India: Arabian Sea | collected... | reverse complement strand
TCCATCCCGATGAGCCGGACGAGCTGCGCGCCGCGGCGGGGGACGGGTACTTCGAGAGCCCGGACGGAGGCGCCACCTGGGAGACGCCCCGGGCGGGCCTGGACGTCGGCTACCTCCGGAGCATCGCCATCGACCAGGGTCGGCCCGACGTCGTCGTGGTGTCCGCCGCCTCGCACGCGCACGCCGCGTACGTGGCCGGCGCGTCCGACGGGCGCCTCTACCGCCGCGAGGGTGGAGGGCGTTGGGAGCGCGTGGTGGATGGCTGGCCGGATCCTCCCGACACCATCGCGCCCCTCGTGCGGGCGGGAATGGAACCGGGCGAGCTCTGGGCGGCCGACGAGCGCGGCGTCCACCGTTCGGACGACGGCGGCTCGAGCTGGCGGCAGGTCGCCGCCTTCCCGACGACGCCGCACCATCTCCGGGGACTCGCCCTCGTCGGTTAGGCTACGCGACCCACCGCCCGGCGCGGGGCTCCGCCGCGGTGCCGAGCGCCTTCACCCGCTCCGGTCGCCACCCTGAGATGGGGGCCGCATGACGACGACGCGCGCCTCGACCTCGCCGCCGGTTCCGGTGAGGCCGTTTGCGCCATCGAGGCGACCGTGCCTCATCGTGAGCGTCGGAAAACGGTTCGCTCACGGACGCAGCGAAACGTCCGTGGAGCAGATGCGACAGCACATCACCCATTCGCGGGAAAAGTGGCGGCGCCCGAGAGGCGGTCCACCCGATCAGTCCCTGTACGGATCGAACTCGTTCGCGCCCGCCATGACCACGANNTGTGCAGGACCTCGATCGTGCTCCCCTGCGCCGCGAGCACCTCGGGCAGCCGGCGGTAGACGTGCGGGCTCTCGTCGAGCCCGCCGCCGCGGAGGACGACGCCCTTCTCGCGGACCCAGCCCTCCATCATCTCGGGCGACACGCGGCCCGGCCGGATCACTTCGCCCGTCTTGCGGTTCCGCTTCCCGGCCGCGGCGGTCCGGCTCATGATACGCCCCGCGCCGTGCACGGTCGAGAAGAGCGCCTCGCGCTGGTGCGCGAGCGTCGCCTCGTCGGCGGACTCCGCGGGCGTGCCGCGGACGATCACGGCGTCGTCGCCCATGGACCCGCCGATGAAGCCCTTCTGCCCGGGGAACGCCGGCGTCGCGCCCTTGCGCACGACCACGTACTCCTCGCCCTCGTGCGTCTCCTTCCAGGCGAAGTTGTGGTGGTTGTGGACCAGCTCCAGCTCGCGGCCGCCCAGGATCCGGACGACCTTGCGCGCGACCCACTCGCGCCCGGCGTAGGCGTACCGCCCGGCCAGGGTCATGAGGTGCCAGTAGTCGTGGCCGAGCGGCTGATCCAGCGGCAGCAGCACCTCGGCCTCGGGCACGCGCTCACCCCACCGGGCGCCCTGGCCGAGCGCCAGGAACCCGGAGGCCACGGTGTGGCCGAAGCCGCGCGAGCCGAAGTGCACGCCGACCCAGATCGCCCCCGCCTCGTCGACGAAGACGTCCACGTAGTGGTTGCCGCTCCCGACGGTGCCGAGCTGGGCGCGCGCCTTCTCGCGAAGGTTGCCCCGGTGCTTCGGCGGCACCGCGCCCCAGGCCGGGTCCTCGAAGAGCGGGTGGTCGACCGGTGCGTCGTCGGCCCGGTTCTTCCGGCCGACCCCGAAGCTGACCCGGTCCTGGATCTCGTCGGCCAGCGCGTTCAGATGCCGGCCGAGCTCCGCGTCGGTCGCGCCCAGGTCGGCAAGGGCGAGGTCGGTGCGGATCGCCGCGTTGCCGCACGCGATGTCGAAGCCGACGCCCACGACGCTCACCCGGTCGCGGTACGCGGCGACGCCGCCGATCGGCATGACGTAGCCCAGGTGGCCGTCGGCCATGAGCGCGGCCTTCTCGGCGCGGCTCGCCACGTCCCGGAGCTGTGCGAGCGTGTCGTCCTCGTGCTCGCCGAAGATCTTCATGGTATCCTCCCGAATCAATCATCGTCCTCCCAGGGACGACGGTCGGCCTTCTCTTCCTGCCTCCTCGCCCGGTGGAACGCCCGCTCTGCCGCCCGTTGCCGTTGCGTGCACTCGGACACGTAGTGGATCATCCGGGTCCGGAGGCAGACCCTCGAGCCGTTGATCTCCGTGAAGCGGACCCATCCGGGGCTCGGGCTCCGTTCGAGCGTCCGCATCAGCTCGATCGCCGTCGCTTCCGAGACGTAGAAGGAATCGAACTCGGCGGAGACGATGAAGAAATCGCTCTCGGGCGTTCGTTCCTCGGGCTCCTCGAAGTAGTCTTCGAGCCTGTTCACCATGATCGCACAGTGGGTGATGGTATCGCGGCCGATGCCGACGCACACGCGTATTCGCGAGCCGGGATGCCCCCGGCGGCACGGCCCGACGATCGGTCCCGGGCTAAGGGAGTCGCGTGTTTCCTTGCCCGAACCTCACGCCCGCCGGCCGCCGGGGGCACCGGCGCGTACGGTGCTCATCGATCACACGGCGCGTCTCAGGGTCGCCAGCGAGCAGAACGCCCCACCCGGCTCACAGCGCAGGTGGGGCGTCGTGCTCTCGCTCCCATGGGTGGGACGGCCGGCGCCTACGGCGCTCCACCTCCCCCCGTTCCTGCGCACGTCGTTCGCGTGGGCAGCCCGTGGCTGCCGTACGCGCGGCCCCGTCTCTCGAAATCGCGGCCCGATGGCGTGAATGCCCGCCTGCCCGTACCTGCGGCCGGCCGCCCGAACACGGCCCGAGCCTCCCCGGCACACGCGTTCCGGCCGATCGGGGCGACGAGGCCCACCGGGCGGCTGACGGATGTGCCGGGGCCCATCGCCCGCGGGTCATCCGGTTGCGTGATGCGGAGGTCGCTCATGGGCACGCCGTGACTTCTCCCCGGTCCGGTCTCACGCCACGACGCCTTGCCGTGGCCTCCCCAGAAAAACGAAATCGCGCCGCCGATGCTCTCCCGCAGGCCGATCCGGCATCTGCGCTCCCGCCACCGCGGTCCGTCCGGGACGGCGGTGGCGGGCGATGTGCATCGGGACGCGACTCCCTGAGGTCGGGAAGGGTAATGACCGGCCGGCGAGGTGTCAAGGGCGTCGTGAGATGCGCGCTTCGGTGAACGCGACGCCCGGCGTGCCGGCATCCGCCGATCCGTGGCATGCCGGTCCGGCCGCGAGACCGCGTACGTCAACGGCGCCGACGGGCGCATCGAAGTCCGAATCGCCCAGCCGTTCGAGTTCGCGCGTTCGGGAGCTGCGCGCCCGGCGCCGACGCGGATCGCCGCCCCCCCGGCCCGCGCCCCCACCACCCCTCGGCGCCACTCCCCCTCCCCTTGACATCTACAGGACCGCCCGTCCATATTCCCTCGACAGCTACAGCAATCCACCCGACGGAGCGGATCGTGGTCTCTCGCCCGCACAAGGACGCCCTGCGGGGCTCGCTCGACCTGCTGGTCCTGAAGACGCTTTCACTCCAGCCGATGCACGGCTGGGGGATCGGCCGGCGCGTACAGCAGGTTTCCGGCGGCGTGCTGGAGGTGAACCAGGGCTCGCTCTATCCGGCGCTCCAGCGGCTGGAGCAGCAGGGCTTGATCGCGAGCGCGTGGGAGACGACGGAGAACAACCGGCGGGCGCGGTACTACCGGCTCACCGCGGCGGGGCGGCGGGCGCTGGGCGAGGAGCTGGAGAGCTGGCGCCGTTTTGCCGCCGGACTCGATGCGGTGCTGCGCACGAGCTGAGCGGACGCCTCGCCCCCGGATCGAACGTGGCGGAAGTCCGCCGCGACACCTCCACCGGAGTAATCCCATGAGCTGGCTCGAAGGCACTCGTGCACGCCTGCGCCTCCTGTTCGCGCGGCGTGCCGCGGAGGAGCGGATGGAGGAGGAATTCCGCTTCCATCTGGAGCTGGAGGCGGAGCGGCTCGCGCGCGAGGAGGGACTCGGCTCGGAGGAGGCGTGGCGGCGTGCCCGCGTCGCGTTCGGTGGGCAGGACCGGTACAGGGAAGAGATGCGAGAGGGGCGGGGGCTGGCGTGGCTCTCGGNNCTGGCGGCGTCCTGGTTCGAGTTCATGACCGATCTGACCCGGCCGCGGCTTCCGCTCGAGGATGGCGATCGGATCGTCGCGCTCCGGAACCGGGATCTCGCGACGGCCGATCGGGACTTCTCCAGCGAGCCACGGTCGCTGCACGATTTCGAGACCTGGCGGGACGAGGTCGAGTCGGTCGTGGATCTCGCCGCCGCGTCGTCGATCGAGTACAACGTGACGACGGAGGACGGCCGCCTCGCGACGCTGAAGGGTGCGCAGGTCACTCCATCCATGTTCGGCCTCACTCGCGTGCGGCCCCTGCTCGGACGTACGCTCACGGACGCGGATGATCGCGGGGGCGCTGCGCCCGTGGTGGTGATCGGGTACTCGGCGTGGCAGCGGTTGTTCGACGGGGACCGATCGGTGATCGGCCGGACGGCACGACTGGGATCGGAGCACGCGACGGTCGTCGGCGTGATGCCGGAGGGCTTCGGCTTTCCGCTGAACCACGAGTTCTGGATGCCGCTGCGCGAGCGCGCGGTGGACTACGGGCGGCGCGAAGGTCCGCGGATCGTGATGGTCGGCCGCCTGGCGTCGGGGGTCACGCTGGACCAGGCACGGGCGGAGCTCGCGACGATCGGGCAGCGGTCCGCCGCGGAGTTTCCGGAGACGCACGAGCACCTGCGTCCCGAAGTCAGCCGTTTCGCGCGGGGCAACAGTTGGGAGGGTCGCATAGCCGTCGCGCTCAACGTGCCTTTCCTCCTTTTCCTGGTGGTCGTGAGCGCCAACGTGGCGACGCTGCTCCTGGCGCGGACGGCGGCGAGAGAGAGCGAGATCGCGCTGCGCAGCGCGCTCGGCGCGAGCCGCCGCCGGATCGTGCTCCAGCTCGTGGCCGAGGCGCTGGTGCTCACGTCGCTGGCGGCGGCGCTGGGTCTGGCCGGCGCGCGCTGGGGACTGCGCCGGGGCATGGACCTGTTCTGGGAGGTCCAGCAGATGAGGCCCCCCTTCTGGTGGGATTCCGGCCTGTCCGCGCCCAGCATCCTCTACGTGTGCGCCCTCGCCGTTCTCGGTGCGCTCATCATCGGCGGCATCCCGGGGCTCCGTACCACGCGTCGCCGGCTGTGGCACCATCTCCCCCGGTCGGGGGCCGGCGGTTCCGGCCTGCGGTTCGGGGTCGTCGCGACCGGCGTGATCGTCACGCAGGTTGCGCTCTGCGTCGCGTTCATTCCCGTGGCGATCATGAACGGCCGGGCCCTGCTGCGGGACCGGCGGGGCACCGATTTCCCCGCCGAGGCGTACCTCGCCGGTCGGCTGACGCGCCCGAGCGATCCGTCCGCGGAGGGCCGCGGCGCGCGGACCGGACAGCCGGACGACGGGCAACGAATCGCGGGGCCGTTCGACGAGGTGCACCGCCGCCTCGCCGCCGAGCCCGGCATCCTCGCGGCGACCCGGGCCAGCCGGCTCCCCGGCTTCAACCATCCGGTGGCAGCCATCGAGATCGATGGGGACTCGGCGAGGATCGTGCGCGCGCGGCAGGTCGCCGTCGACCCGAACTTCTTCGACGTGGTGGGCGCCCGCGTCGTCAGCGGCCGCGCGTTCGGTCAGGGCGACGGGGCGGCGTCCAGCGGCGTCGCCATCGTGGACCAGGCGTGGGCGCGCGAAACGTTCGGCGGACGGAGCCCGATCGGGCGGCGCATACGGTATCCGACGCGGGAGGGCGAGCAGGGGAGCCGCTGGTACGAGGTCGTCGGCGTCGTGGCGGGAATGGACCGCGCCATCGGGCCGGGCACGAGGGTCGCGGTGTTCCACCCGCTGCGGCCGGAGGAGCACGCTTCGGTGCAGGTCTATCTGCGCACCGCGGGGCCGCCCGAGGCGCTCGCGCCGCGGGTCCTCGCCCTCGTCCCGTCCGTGGACGCCCGCCTCGGCATCGCGGACCTGATGCCGCTCGACGACGTGTGGCGGCCGGTGCAGCGCTCCGATGCCTTCTTCGCCGGCGCGCTCGGCGCCGTTGCCGCCATCATCCTGCTCTTCGCGCTGATCGGCATCTACGCGCTCATGTCGTTCGCCGTCGCGCGGCGAGCCCGCGAGATCGGAATCCGTGCCGCGCTGGGCGCCGACCCTCGGCGGATCCTCGTGGCGATCTTCTCGCGCGCGCTGAGCCAGATCGGGCTGGGCGTCGTCGCCGGCGCCGCCCTCGTGAGCCTGACGGTCGCGCGCAGCCCTGAGGGTCTCCGTCTGGTCGGCGGCGTCGCCGCGGCGATGGTCGCGGTGGGTCTCATCGGCTGTGTCGTGCCCGCCGTGCGGGCGCTGCGCATCCAGCCGACCGAGGCGTTGCGTGCGGAGTAGGCCGGCCGGTCACCGGGCCGCTCGAGCCGAGGGGCGGGCTGCAGGATCAGGGATTCCGTCCCGAGATCCCGGGGACGACAACAACGACGCACGCGCGGACCGCGTCGTGCGCGGCCCGGGGTTGCTCGGCGTCGCCTCCGTCCGCATCCTGAGCGAGGAGGTGATCGTGGAGCGGCACGAACGGGCCTCGCCAGCGGTCGGAGACGGCGGCGGCGACGCGACGGCGCGGCTGATCGACCTGAGCCACACCATCGAGGCGGGGATGGTCACGTACCGCGGGCTCCCCGCCCCCGTGGTGTGCGACTACCTGAGCCGCGAGGCCTCGCGGGAGCACTACGCCGACGGGACCGAGTTCCAGATCGGCCGGATCGACATGGTGGCGAACACGGGCACGTACCTGGACAGCCCGTTCCATCGATTCGCCGATGGCACGGACCTCTCCGGGCTGGAGCTGCTTTCGCTGGCGGAGCTGCCGGGACGGGTCGTGCGGGTTTCGGACCCGCAGACGCGGGCGATCGGGCGGGCGGCGTTCGCGGGCGTCGACTTACGGGGAAGGGCGGTCCTGGTCCACACCGGCTGGGCCGCGCACTGGCGCACGGACCGCTACTTCGAGGGGCACCCGTTCCTGACGGAGGAGGCCGCGCTCGAGCTCCGCGGCGCGGGCGCGGCACTGGTGGGCATCGATTCACTGAACATCGACGACACCGCGGATCATCGGCGCCGGCCGGTACACACGATCCTGCTCGGCGCCGGTATTCCCATCGTGGAGCATCTCCGCGGCCTCGAGCAGTTGCCGGCCACGGGCTTCCGCTTCTCGGCCGTGCCCGTGAAGGTCGTGGGCATGGGGAGTTTCCCCGTACGCGCCTACGCCCGGCTCGAGTCCTGAGCAGGAACCCGCTCACGGAACGAACGTCACATGACCGAACGCACGTCTTCCGCGGCCGACGAGCCGCACGCGGCCGCCCTGCCGGGCGACGCCCGCCACGACCGCGGTCGGCCCCCGGATCCCGCCGGGCCGCTCCCCGCTCCGGGCATCCGGCGCCGTGCCGGTGCCGTTCCGCCCGCTCGAATCCCGTGTCCGGTCTTCGATCCGCCTCGCGGAGTGGACGCGTGACGGTCGTCCGGCACTCGCGCGTCTCGACGCCGCTCGGCCCCATGCTCCTGGGCGCGACCGACGAGGCCGTCTGCCTGCTCGAGTTCGCGGACCGGCCGGTGCTGGAGACTCAGCTCGAGCGGCTGGTCCAGCGGCTGGACTGCGTCGTCCTGCCGGGATCGAACGAGGTGAGCCGGCAGTTGGAGCGCGAGCTGGAGGCGTACTTCGCCGGCGCGCTCCGGGAGTTCCGCACCCCGCTGATCACCCCGGGGAGCGAGTTTCAGACGCGGGCCTGGACGGCGCTGCGCGGCATCCCGTACGGCGAGCTGCGCAGCTACGCGGACCAGGCCCGTGCGATCGGCGCGCCGACGGCGGTGCGCGCCGTCGCGCGAGCCAACGGGGACAACCGCATCGCGATCGTGGTCCCCTGTCACCGCGTCGTCGGCTCGGACGGGACGCTGACCGGCTACGGCGGCGGGCTCTGGCGCAAACGCTGGCTGCTGCACCACGAAGGCGCGACGCTCCGGCCGCATGCGGCGCAGACGGAGCTCGCGCTTCGCTGACCTCCGGGACGGACACCCCCTCGGAATCGAGAGCACGACAGGACACGGTCGGAGCGAGTCGCCGGTCTTCGCCGGCCGACTGTCACAGGCCGCCCGGACATCCCGTCAACGTGGTGGTGTATCGATCATCACGCCGAACGGGAGGTGGAGTGTCATGAAGGTACTGATCGCCGGCGCCACGGGAGCGCTGGGAATGCGGTTGGTTCCGCGTCTGGTCGAGGCGGGACACGAGGTCGCCGGGACGACCCGCACTCCCTCGAAGCAGGGGTTGCTATCGAACCTGGGCGCGAAGCCGGTGGTCGTGGACGCCCTCGACGCGGAGGCGGTGGGCCGCGTGGTCGCGGAGGTCGAGCCCGACGTGATCGTGCACCAGCTCACCGCCCTCGCCGGCCGCCTCGGCGGCCGTGGTCCCGACCTGGGTCCGACCAACCGGCTGCGGATCGAGGCGACGGGCCACCTGCTGGCCGCCGGGCGCGCGATCGGCGTGCAGCGTTTCGTGGCGCAGAGCTTTGCCGGCTCGGGCTTGCCGTTCGCACGCGTCGGCCGGCCGGTGAAGAGTGAGGACGATCCGCTCGACACCGATCGCGTCCCGGGCCTGAAGGACGCGATCGACGCAATCCGCCACCTGGAGTCCGCGGTCACGGGCGCCGACTGGACGGAAGGCATCGTGCTGCGCTACGGCAGCTTCTACGGCCCCGGCACGTCCTTCGTCGCGGGCGGCGAGTCCTTCGAGATGATCCGTAGGCGGAAGATGCCGCTGGTCGGCAACGGCGCCGGCGTCTGGTCCTTCATCCACGTCGACGACGCCGCGGAGGCGACGGTGGTGGCGATCGAGCGTGGCGGCCGCGGCATCTACCACATCGTCGACGACGACCCCGCTCCGGTCTCCGAGTGGCTCCCCGCGGCCGCCGCGGCGCTGGGCGCGAAGCCGCCGCTCGGCGTGCCGCGCTGGCTCGCGCGGTGGCTCGCGGGCGAGGCGGCCACGCTCATGATGACCGAAGGGCGTGGCGCATCGAACGCCAAGGCGAAGCGCGAGCTGGACTGGCGCCCCGCGCACCCGAGCTGGCGCCAGGGCTTCACCCAGGCGGCGGGGTAGTGGTGTCGGACGGCCGACGGTTCGACGAGCTGCGCGCGCGTGCCGTCGCCATCGCCTACCGGATGCTCGGCAGCGTCGCCGACGCGGAGGACGTCGCGCAGGAGGCGCTGCTGCGCGTGCATCGGGCGCAGGCCGCGGGCGAGCGCATCGAGTCGCCGCTCGCCTACGTGGCCACGGTCGCGACGCGGCTCGCGATCGACGAGTTGCGGTCGGCGCGTGCGCGCCGGGAGAGCTACGTCGGCACCTGGCTGCCGGAGCCGGTCCTCACGGAGCCGGCGGGCGAGGATCCCGCGCGCCGGGCCGAGATGGCCGAGTCCCTCTCGCTCGCGTTGCTCATCGTGCTCGAGACCCTGTCGCCCGAGCAGCGCGCCGCGCTGCTGCTGCGCGATGCGTTCGGCTACGACTACGCCGAGATCGCCGCCGTGATCGGCACGAGCGAGGTCAACGCCCGCCAGCTCGTCTCGCGCGCGCGCCGCCACGTCGCACGGCGCCGGCCGCGCTTCGAGGTCGTCCCGGAGGAGCGCGAGGAGCTGGCGCGGCGCTTCTTCGCCGCGGCCCGGGACGGCGACCTCGAGTCGCTGGAGGCTCTCCTCGCCGACGACGTGGTGCTGCACGGCGACGGCGGCGGCAAGGTGCCCGCGCTCGCCGCGCCGCTCCACGGCCGGGCGCGCGTCGCGCGGACGCTGGCGAGCTGGGCGCGGCGGGGCTGGGGGCTCGGCGGCGCGACGCTGCGGCCGGTCGACGTGAACGGCCAGCCCGGCGCGCTGGTGCTGGACCCCCTCGACCGGCCGATCGGCGTCCTCGCGCTGGACATCGCCGCCGGCCGGATCCGGACGGTGGCCTCGATCCTCAACCCGGACAAGCTGCGGCACCTCGGGCCGCCGGGCGATCTGCGCGCGGTGCTGGAGCGGCGGAGCGAGCGGTTGGGGCGCCGGGGCCGAGGCGCCGGCCTGAGCGGGGCGCGGGCGCCGTGAGGGACGCGAGCGGGTCCACGCGCCCNNGGCCCGGGGCCGCCCGGATCGTCCACCGCTCCCTCCGTCATCCGTCTTACGCGCCCGAACCCGGGCCATCCACGTCACTTGCCGGATACCGGCCGGGCCCACCCGTGGCGAAGTTTCGGACGGACCGGGACACGGAGGAACGCCGGGATGCGGCCCGAGCCGCCGCACCAGCCCGTGATCCGTGTCGCGGTCGCGATGTCGTTGCGCCCCGCGCGTTCGCACCCGGCGCGCTCGACACCGATCCGCCACGTACGGAAGGAGGAATCCCGATGACTGCAAAGAATCGGAGCATCCCGCGGACGCTCGCGGTGTCGACCCTGGTCGTGGCCGCGGCGCTGCCGGCCGGTGCCCGGGCACAGGAACCGGCCGCCGTCCGGACGCCGCAGGCGCTGCGCATCGAGCACGAGGAGCTTCACGAAGAGCTGACCGCGGCCACGCGGGCGCCGGGCCGGGTCGGCGAGGTCGCCCGTGAGCTCGCCGGGGTCCTGCACTCCCATTTCGAGCGGGAGCAGGAGATCGCGCTGCCGCCGCTCGCGCTGCTCGAGCCGCTCGCGCGCGGCGAAGCGGTGCCGAACATGGAGGCCGTGCTCCCCATGACCGATTCGCTGCGAGCCGAGCTGCCGCAGATGCTGGCGGAACACGAGGTGATCGGCGACGCCGCCCGGCGCCTCGTCGTGGTCGCACGGGAGGAAGGGGACGAGGCTGCGGCCGAGCTGGGACGGAAGATCCAGCTCCACGCGCGAACCGAGGAGGTGGTCTTCTACCCCGCCGCGATCCTGGTGGGTGACCTGATCCGCGCGCGGCTCGACTGAGCCGGCCGGGCGGGGCGGGCGGGGCGTCCCGCACGCGATCGGCACGGCGACCGCGCGCCGCGCGACGCCAGGGGCGTGAACGAAGCGAGCGCGTGCCGCGGTTCGCCCGAGCGTCGTCGCCGTCGGTGACCGAGGTCATCGTCGGGCGGGCGCGCGGGCGCCGTTCGAGCGGCCGACGGCGATCCAGAACGGCGTGCCGGCCATGGGCACGCGCCGCGCGACCGCGCGGCGCCGCGCGTCCACGATGACGACCTCGTTGGCGCCGGCGACGGCGACGTAGACGCTGTCGCCGTCGAGGCTCGTCCGGACTCCGTGGGGACCCTGCCCCACTTCGAGCTGCGCGACGCGTTCCATCCGCTCCGCGTCGATGATGTTCAGCACGCGGCCGCCGATCCCGGTGGCGTACACCCAGCGGCCGTCGGGCGACACGGCGATCCCCTGGTGCGGGGCGCTGAGCGGGATGCGACCGCGCACGCTGCGCGTCTCCAGGTCGATCGCGGCCGCTTCGTTCGTCCCGATCAGGGAGACCCACAGCGTCCGGCCATCCGGGGAGAGGGCCAGGTTGTGCGGGTTGCCGGCGACGGGGATCGAATCCACGAGGGCGCCGTGAGCCGGGTCGATGACGGCGATGCGGTCGCCGCCCTGGACGGTCACGAACGCCCGGTCGGCGGCCCGGGCGAACTCGATGTTGTGGGGCACCGGCCCGACGGGGATGGTGTCGCTCCAGCGCAGGGGGTCGGGGTCGAGGACGGCCACCGTGCCGTCGCCCTCGTTCGCCACGAGCACTCGCCGGCCGTCTGGCGTGAAGCGGATGCCCTTCGGGGACGCCCCGACGGCCACGCTGTCGAGCGCGCGGCCCGAGGCGGCATCGAGGAGGTACGCCATCCGGGTGCCCGTGCTCGTCGCGGCGATGGTGCGTCGGTCGGGCGAGAGGTCGAGGTAGGTGGTGGTGCGGCCGGCGCTCCACGGGCGCCCGCCGAGGGCGGCCACGGCGCCGGAGTCGCGCAGCGTGACGTACGCTTCCGGCGCTGCCCGGGGTCCGGTCGGCGCCGCGCCGCCCCGGTCCCCACCGCCATCGGTGCTCGCGGGTGCCCGATCCTCCCCCCGGCACCCGGCCAGCAGGACGAGAGCGGAGAGGAGGAAGCGGGAGCGACGGGTCTTCGTGGAGAGTGCGGGGGGTTTCCGGGTCACGGAAGCTCCTTCGCCGAGGTGTTCGCGGCCGCGCCGGCGAAGGTCCACGATGGAACCGCCACGGGCCCGGCTCTCGCCCCTTCGGACGCCACGAGCGGCCGAAGCATTCCCGGCGAAAGGCCGGCAGGCCGCCGCGCGCGCATCAGGTGGGAAGGGCCGCGAGCTCGTGCGGCGGTACGTCGCCCACCAGGAGTGACCCGCTGCGGGCACCCGGCCAGGCGACGAGGCTCTGGGCGCCGTCGGCGACGACGAACCGTCCGGCCGCGGCGACGGCGTCGCGCACCACCGGCTGACGGAAGAACAGCTCCTCGGAGATCACGTACTGGATGACGACGCGATCGCCCCAGCGGTAGGCCAGCGCGGCCGCGGGCTGGCCGCGGATCTCGGTGGTCCAGGCGCTGATCAGTCGGAGCCCGGGCGCGTCCAGCGGGACGACGGGAAACGGAACGCGTGCCTGCACCTCGGCGAGCGCCGTGCTCCCCCGGGGCAGCTCCCTCCCCGCCAGCCTGCGGTAGTCGGCCAGCGCCTCCTCGACCATGGGGAGGCGGACCACGAGGCCGCTCTGCACCTGCGCCTGTCCACCGGGCGCCGGGCCGCGCACCCGCGGCCGGGTCGGGGGGAGAAGGAGCAGCCCGGCGAGGGCCGCGGCGAGCACCCAGCCCGCCCAGGAGGCG
>JABAOG010015121.1_pt1 | contig 12773 bp, 10 predicted proteins | sample 7062131 | NCBI WGS metagenome assembly JABAOG01 (sample SAMN14538629, study PRJNA623070) | marine sediment metagenome | biome: marine biome [ENVO:00000428]; feature: marine pelagic biome [ENVO:01000023]; material: deep marine sediment [ENVO:00002113] | place: India: Arabian Sea | collected... | reverse complement strand
GGGCGGTGATGCGGCGCTTCGCGCCGGGGGCGGCCCTGCGGGCCGCGGCGGCCGCTGCGCCGGCGGCCACCACCCCCGGCCCCGCCGCCCCCGGGGCCTGCGGCCCCGGCCGCGGCGCGGCGCCGGGGGCGCCGCCGCGGCGCAGCGCCACCCACCCGGTCCGATCCTTGCAACTGCGCCGCGTTTGCATTGCCCGCCGCATCCTTTTAGGTTCGCAATTCACGATCGTATTGCGACTTACGTTTTCGTTGCGCTCCTCCTACGCGGCGCTGTAGATGATAGAGAATCCCATCCGGACGCGATCGCACGACGCTCGACTGATCCTGGCGACCGACCTCGACGGCACGTTCGCGGGCGGCCCGGCGGCGGACCGGCGGCGGCTTCAGCGGGTGCTGGCCGGGCGCGCCGACGCGCTGTTGCTCTACGTGACCGGAAGGAGCGTGGCGGCGACGCGGGACCTGATGGCGGAGGCTCCGCTGCCGGCGCCGGCCGTGCTGATCGCGGACGTGGGCGCGACGGTCGTCCGCGGCGAGGACTTCGAGCCGGTCGCGGCGATCGAGGCGGAGCTGGAGGCGCGCTGGCCGGGCGCGGGCGTCGTCCGGGAGCGGCTCGACGGGCTCGACGTCGTCGCCGAGCAGGCGCTCGACGTACCGCGTCGGGTCTCGTATCGGCTGGCCGATGGCGCCGCGATGGACGAGGCGGTCGGGCGGGTGCGCGGGCGGCTGGACGGACTCGAGGTCGACGTGATCGGCTCCGCCGGCACCTACGTGGACGTGCTGCCGGGCGGGGTGAACAAGGGGACCACGCTGCGCCGGGTGCTGGCCTGGCTGGGCCGGCCGGAGCACGACGTCGTGGTGGCGGGCGACACGTTGAACGACCTGGCGCTGTTCGAGACCGGGCTGAGCGGCGTCGTGGTCGGCAACTGCGAGGCGGGCCTGCGCGAGCGGGTCGGCGGGCGGGACCACGTGTACGTGGCCGCGGGCCACGGCGCGGCGGGGATCCTCGAGGGTCTCGGGCACTTCGGCTGGATCGAGGAGGTGAGCCATGGCGAGTGAGTTCATCATCCTGTCGCATCGGGAGCCGTACGCGGAGGTCGAGACTCCCGGGGGCAGGGAGCTGCGGCGGAAGACGAACGGCGTCTTCACGACGCTGGACAGCGTCATGCGCGAGAAGCGCGGGACGTGGATCGCCTGGTCGGAGCGGGAGGAGGGCGTGCCGTTCGCCGAGCGGATGCGGGTGCCGGCGCCGGACGATCCGCGGGCGTACGACGTCCGCCGCATCGGTCTGGACCCGGAGGAGGCGCGCAGCTTCTACTACGACTTCACGTCCTCGGCGATCTGGCCGGTGCTCTTCTCGCTGCTGGACCGGGCGCGGTTCACGCAGGCCGCGTGGGAGACGTACCGGCGGGTGAACGCGGCGTTCGCCGAGGCGGCGTGCGAGGAGGCGGCGCCCGGCGCCATCATCTGGGTCAACGACTTCCACCTGATGCTCACGCCGCGGCTGATCAAGAAGCGGCGGCCGGACGTGACGATGGCGCTGTTCCTCCACACCACGTTCCCGCCGCCGGACATCTTCGGCGTGATCCCGTGGCGCGACGACCTGCTCGACGCGCTGTTGCACCTCGACCTGATCGGGTTCCACATCCCCTCGTACGCACTGAACTTCGCCAACACGGCGGAGCGGTTCATGGGCGCGACGCCGACCTCGGTGGTCGGCACCGACCTGGTCGAGAAGGGCCCGGCGGTCGCGGTCTCGCGCTACCCGCTGTCGCTGCGATACGGCGATCGCGAGATCGCGCTCGGCGTCTACCCGGTCGGCGTGGACGTCGAGTACTTCGGCCGCCTCGCGCAGGCGCCGGCGACGCGCGAGAAGAGCGACGAGATCCGGCAGCGCACGGGCGCGAAGAAGCTGATCCTGAGCGCCGAGCGGCTGGACTACGTGAAGGGCGCGCTCGAGCGGCTCGACTGCTTCGAGCGGTTCCTCGAGCGCCACCCGGAGCGGCACGGCGAGGTCTCGTTCGTCCAGATCGCGGTGCCGACCCGGACCGGGATGGAGGAGTTCCAGGACATGCGGCGCCTGACCGAGGAGGCGGTCGGCCGCGTCAACGGCCGGTTCGGCACGCTCGAGTGGCAGCCGGTCATCCACTTCTACAGCTCGTTCCCGCGCGAGGAGCTGGTCGCGTTCTACGTCGCGGCCGACGTGCTGTGGGTCACGCCGCTGCGCGATGGGCTGAACCTCGTCGCCAAGGAGTACATCGCCTCGCGCCAGGGCAGCGACGGCGTGGTCATCCTCTCGGAGTTCGCCGGCGCCGCGGCCGAGCTCGAGGGGATCGTGCTGACCAACCCGTACAGCCCGGACGACATGGACCGGGCGCTCGAGACCGCGCTGACGATGCCGGAAGGCGAGCGGACCGCGCGCATGATGCGGCTGCGCGACCGCGTGCTCTACCACGACGTGCACCGCTGGTCGAACGGGCTCCTGCGCGACGTCGAGCGGGTCAGCCAGGCGCGGCATCTCACGACCGCGACGGCGGGGTGAAGGGCGCGCGGACGCCGGCGGACGGGCCGGCCGCGGCCGCGCCGACGTCCGCGCGCGAAAAACGACCGTCACAGGAGAACGAACCGAAGCCGGAAACGTGAGGGAACTCACCGCACTCGACTGGTCCATCGTCGCGGGGTACCTGGCCGTCGCGCTCGCGGCCGGGGTCCTCGTCTCGCGCCGCGCGGGCACCTCGATCGAATCCTACTTCGTCGCCGGCCGGCAGCTCCCCTGGTGGTGGCTCGGCACCTCGATGGTCGCCACGACCTTCGCGGCGGACACGCCGCTGGTCGTGGCCGGGATGGTGGCCGAGCACGGCATCGCCGGCAACTGGTTCTGGTGGTCGTGGGCGGTCTCCCACGTGTCCATGGCCGTGGTCTTCGCCGCGCTCTGGCGGCGCTCCGGCGTGCTGACCGACGCCGAGCTGGTCGAGCTGCGCTACGCCGGCCGGAGCGCCACGCTGCTGCGCGGGTTCAAGGCGATCTTCTTCGCCGTGCTGATCAACGGCATCGTGCTGGGCTGGGTGATCCGCGCGATGTCGAAGATCGCCGAGCCGTTCGTGCACTGGGAGGCGTGGCTCGGCGCCGCACGCTTCACGGCGGTCGAGGCCGCCTGGCCCGCCTGGCTGCTCTTCGGCACCCTCGACGACACGCTCACGGTCCTCGTGCTCTTCGCGCTCGTCGTGCTCTACTCGACGCTCGGCGGGATCCGCGGCGTGATCCTGACCGACCTGCTCCAGTTCGGCATCGCGATCGCGGCCAGCGTGCTGTTCGCCGTCTTCGCGGTGAGCGCCGTCGGCGGGATCGACGGGCTGCTGGCCGGGCTGGCCGAGCACTACGACGACCCGGCGCAGATCCTGGCCTTCGTGCCCGCGTCCGACGCGGCGTGGCTCCCCGTCCAGGTCTTCCTGGTCTACCTGGCCGTGCAGTGGTGGGCGCAGTACTTCAGCGACGGCAGCGGCTACCTGGCACAGCGGCTCTTCACCGCGAAGAGCGACGCGCACGCCGAGGCCGGCGGCCTCTGGTTCTGCGTCGCGAACTACGGGCTGCGCACCTGGCCGTGGATCCTGATCGGGCTGGTCGGCCTCGTCGTCTTCCCGCTCGGCGCCGAGGCGACGGGCGACGCCGCGGCGCTGGTGGCCGCGGACCGCGAGATGGCCTACCCCGTGCTCATGGCGCGGCTGCTCCCCGCCGGCGTGCTCGGGCTGCTCTTCGCCAGCCTGCTCGCCGCGTTCATGAGCACCGTCGACACCCACATCAACTGGGGCACGAGCTACCTGGTCAACGACATCTACCGTCGCTTCGTGCGGCCCGCCGCGCCGCAGCGCGAGCTGGTCGTGGTGAGCCGCCTGACCGTGGTCGGCCTGTCGCTGCTCGCGATCCTGATCGCGAGTCAGATCGCCAGCGTCGAGAAAGCCTGGAAATTCTTCATCGCGCTCGGCGCCGGGCTCGGGCTGCCCGCCATCCTGCGCTGGGTCTGGTGGCGCGTGAACGCCTGGACCGAGATCGCCGGTATGGCGGTTGCAGCACTGGCGGCGCCCGTGCTCTACGCCCTCTATCCCGACACCCGGGACGAGTACCTGCTGGTCATCATCGTCGCGCTGGCGACGACGGCCGCGCTCGCGGCGACGTTCCTGACGCCGCCGGTGCCGCGCGATCGCCTCGAGCGGTTCTTCGAGCGCGTCCGGCCGCCGGGGTGGTGGGGCGGGCTGGGCGGCGCGGCGTCCCGCACCGCCGCCCGGCGCATCGGCCTCGCCTGGGTGGCAGGGAACTGCGCCGTCTTCGGCCTGATGTTCGGCGCGGGCCACCTGCTGCTCGGCCGGCCGGCGCTCGGGGCGGCGCTCGTGACCGCCGCCGCGCTCGCGGCGTGGCTCACGCTCGCGGCCACGCGCGCGGCGCGGGTCGCGCTCGGCGTGGCCGACACGGCCCCGCAGGAGGCGCGGCCGCACCTCGAAGGCACGGCCGTCGTGGATACGTGATGAAGTACGTCATCATCATCGGTGCGGGCGCCAGGGGCAACCGGGTCTTCGCCGATCTGATCTCGACGCACGACACCGGTTTCTCCCTCTGCGGCGTGGTCGAGCCCGATCCGCTTCGGCGCGCGGCGTTCCAGAAGAGGCACGGGATCCCGGCGCAGCGGGCGTTCGCCGACGTGGACGAGCTGGTGGCCGTGCCTCGCTTCGGCGACCTGGTCTTCATCTGCACGCCCGACCCGACGCACTTCGAGGTGTGCAGGGCCGTCTGCGCGCACGGCTACGACGTGCTGCTCGAGAAACCGATCGCGACCAACCTGCCCGACTGCCTGGCACTGCTCGACCTCCAGCAGACGTACGGCAACCGCATCTTCGTGGCGCACGTGCTGCGCTACGCGCCGTTCTTCCGGCGCATCAAGGACATCGTCGATTCGGGCCGCTTCGGCGGCGTGCGGCACGTGCAGCTCGCGGAGAACGTGGGCCACTGGCACTTCGCCCACAGCTACGTGCGCGGCAACTGGCGGCGCCGCGACGCGTCGGCGCCGATCATCCTGACCAAGAGCTCGCACGACCTGGACATCATCTACTGGCTCGTCGGCCGGCACGTGGCCTCGGTGGCCTCGCACGGCGTGCTCGGCTACTTCACCGAGGCGCACGCGCCCCCGGGCTCGGCCGCCCGCTGCGTCGACTGCTCGCTGCGCGACGACTGCCTCTACAGCGCGACCCGGTTCTACCTGAACGACCGCCAGGAGTGGCCGTTCGACGTCGTCGCGCCCGGCTCGACCTCGGTCGCGGCCCGGCGCAAGGCCATCGAGAAGGGCCCCTACGGCCGCTGCGTCTGGCGCTGCGACAACGACGTGTGCGACCTCCAGACCGTGACGCTCGAGTTCGACCACGGCCTGATCGCGAGCTTCGGCCTCTACGCGCACACCGCGGACAACACCCGCAAGATCACGATCCAGTTCGACGAGGCCGAGCTGTTCGGCGACCTGCGGCGCAACCGGCTCGAGATCTCGCACTTCACCGGCCGCAAGGACGAGCTGCTGGTCGAGGAGCTGCCGCTCCCCGCCTTCGCCGACCACCACGGCGGCGGCGACCTCGCGCTGCTGCACGCGCTGAACGAGCACCTGGCGTCCGGCGAGCACCTCGGCCTCATGACCTCGCTCGAAACCTCGCTGCCCAGCCACGTGCTCGCGTTTCTGGCCGAGGAGTCGCGGCGGGCCGGCGGCGCGCGCATCGAGGTGCCGGCCATCTTCGTGCCGGGCCGCGACGCGCGGCGCGCGGCGGGGGCGGGGTAGGGCACGACCTGGACCGTCGAACGGCGAGGCCGCGGGCGATCCACGCCTGGTGGTGGACCCGGCGGTCGACCTCCGCGCCACCCAGCGTTCGCCGAGCCACTCCCAGCCAACCGTCTGCTTGCTGTTGGACGATGCGGCACCGAAGCAGTTCCGCATGCGACGTCGAACCCCGCAGGCATCCCTCCGTCCCGGACCGGACTGCGTGAACACGAGGCGAGATCCCGCGAGACCCCGCGAGGTGTAATGCCACGGGGTGTGAGCGGCCGAGTCCGAGCGTTGACATACCTAACACCACCATGTATAATGCTGCTATGTACACTCGGATTCGGGTTCATGCTGGTGCCGCGCGACGCGTGAGATCATGGAGATCAACAAGGACCTGATCGCCGCTTCCTCGACCCCGCTCGTCCTGGCGATCCTGGCCGAAGAGGACAGCTACGGCTACGCCATCCTCAAGCGGGTTCGGGAGCTGTCCGGAGGGCGCATGGAGTGGACGGACGGGATGCTCTACCCCGTTCTGCATCGACTCGAGCGGCTCGGCCACGTCGAGGCGCGGTGGGAAGTCGCGGAGAGCGGCCGCCGCCGCAAGTACTACCGGATCACGTCCCGGGGCCGGGCTCAGCTCGCGGAGGAACGCAGGCAGTGGCAAGCGGTGGACGCGACGCTGCGGGGCATCTGGTCGGCGCTCCGCATTCGCATCCCGGCCGGCCACCCGGCGTCGGCCGCGCCGCTTCCACAGGGAGCCTGAGCGATGTCGCCTCCGGACCACGCGGCGCGGCTCGAGGAGCAGATCGACCGGTGGCGGAGCTATCTCCGCCGCCGGCAGGCGATCCACTCCGTGGACGTAGCGGAGCTCGAAGACCACCTGCGCGAGCAGATCGCGGTGCTGGCCGATGCGGGCCTCGCCACCGACGAGGCGTTCCTGGTGGCGGTGAAGCGCATGGGCGCGCTCGACGCCCTCTCGCGGGAGTTCGCGCGCGAGCACTCGGACCGCCTCTGGAAGCAGCTCGTCGTCGTCCCCTCCGATTCCGGGGAGCCACGAGCGCGGGCCCGAACGGATGCCATCGTCGCGTTCTGTCTTGCGGTGGCGGCGGCCGTGGCCATCAAGGTGCCGGCGCTCTTCGGGCTCGACCTGGGCCGGGACGCCGGTTTCTACGTCCGCAATGTGAGCTTCTTCGTGCTGCCCCTGCTGACCGGCTACTTCGTCTGGAAACGACGACTCGACCCCCGCACGCTCCCGTGGCTGGCGGCGGCGTTCGTCGTGGCGGCCGTATTCGCCAACGTCTACCCGTTCGCCGCCCACGTGCCGGGCTCGAGCACGCACGACCCGGGCAACACCGAGACGCTCACGGCGCTGCACCTGCCCATCGCGCTCTGGCTGGTCGTGGGCATCGCGTACGCCGGCGGCCGCTGGCGCGAAGTGGCGGGGCGCATGGACTTCATCCGGTTCTCGGGGGAGCTCTTCATCTACTACGCGCTCATCGCCCTGGGCGGCGGCGTCCTGACCGGCCTCATGGCCATGCTCTTCCAATCGATCGGGGTGGACATCGAGACGTTCTTCCAGTCGTGGCTGCTGCCGTGCGGCGCCACGGGTGCGGTCCTGATCGCCTCCTGGCTGGTGGAGGCCAAGCAGAGCGTGATCGAGAACATGGCGCCCGTGCTGACGCGCCTCTTCACGCCGCTCTTCGCGATCGTGCTGCTCGTGTACCTGGGCATCGTGCTTGGGACCGGCCGGGGCATCGNNCCTCTTCACGCCACTCTTCGCCGCCGTGCTGGTCGTGTTTCTGGGGACCCTGGTGGTGACCGGGCGCGGCGTGGACATCGAGCGGGACGTGCTCATCGCCTTCGACCTGCTGCTGGTGGTGGTGCTGGGTCTGCTGCTCTACTCGGTGTCCGCCCGCGACCCCCGGTCGCCCCCCGGCGCCTTCGATGTGCTCCAGGTGGTGCTGCTGGTGAGCGCGCTGCTGGCCGACGCGGTGGCGTTGTGGGCCATCGCCGCGCGCATCTCCGAGTTCGGCTTCACTCCGAACCGCGTGGCCGCGCTGGGCGAGAACGTGATCCTTCTGGTCAATCTGGCGTGGTCCGCCGTGCTCTACGTGAGCTTCCTGCGTGGGCGCGGACCGTTCGCGAGCCTCGAACGGTGGCAGACGGACTACCTGCCGGTCTACGCCGCGTGGGCGGCGATCGTCGTGATCGTGTTCCCGCCGGTGTTCGGGTACATCTGATACGCCATCCGCGTGAACGCGTCACGCTTCCGAGGCTCGGAGGGCCCCGGCCGTGCGGCTCGGAGCCGAACCGATCCGGCGAATTCGATATGACGAGGTGCCGCTGCACGCGTCCACCCCATCGGTGTTCGCCGGGATGCCCATGACCGGGAGTGCTCCGTGATGGAACTGCGCGTCCGCCAGGTTTCGAAGGCCTATCCCAACGGCACGCGGGCGTTGAGGGGCGTCTCCCTCGACGTTCCGAAGGGGATGTTCGGGCTGCTCGGCCGCAACGGCGCCGGGAAGTCCACGCTGATGCGCATCATCGCGACGCTGCAGGAGCCGGACGAGGGGACGATCCGCCTCGGCGACGTCGACGTGCTGCGGCGGAAGGACGAGGTGCGCAGGACGCTCGGCTACCTGCCGCAGTCGTTCGGCTTCCATCCGAAGGCGAAGGCGGAACGGCTGCTCGAGCACTTCGCGGTGCTGAAGGGGATCGAGGAGCGGGCGGTGCGGCGCGAGGTCGTGGAGTCGCTGCTGCGGCAGACGAACCTGTGGGACGTGCGCGGCGAGCGGCTCGGCACGTTCTCGGGCGGCATGCGTCAGCGCTTCGGCGTGGCGGTGGCGCTGCTGGGCGATCCGAAGCTGATCATCGTCGACGAGCCGACGGCGGGGCTGGACCCGGAGGAGCGGGTCCGCTTCCTGAACCTGCTGAGCCGGATCGGCGAGGACAGCGTCGTGATCCTGTCGACCCACATCGTCGAGGACGTCGAGGAGCTGTGCAGCCGGATGGCGATCATCGACCGGGGCGAGATCCTGCTCGAGGCGGAGCCGCTCCGGGCCGTGGACGAGCTGCGGGGCCGGATCTGGCGCCGGACGGTGAGCCGGGCGGAGCTGCCGACCCTCGAGACGGAGCTGCGGGTGATCTCGACGAAGCTGCTGGCCGGCCGCACGATCGTCCACGTCATCGCCGAGACGTTGCCGGGACCGGGCTTCGAGCCCGTCGAGCCGCACCTCGAGGACGTCTACTTCAGCGTGATGGCCGGCCACCACGGGCGACGTGGGGTGGAGGTGGGCGCGGGCGCGGAGGCGGTGTCGTGAAGCTCGGCGAGGTATTCCGCTACGAGCTCGCACACCGCCTGCGCAGCGCCTCCACCTGGATCTACACCGCGATCCTGTTCGGAATCGCGGTGTCGGTCAACCTCGGCGCCACCCCCGGCGCCGCCGTCCACCCCGACGCGCCGGCACGGGTCGCCTTCCTCATGCTGCTCTTCGGCAGCCTCTTCTTCGGCCTGCCGGTATCGGCGGCGCTCTTCGGCGATGCGGCGGTCCGCGACGTCCAGGCCGAGATGGACCCGCTCCTCTTCACCTCGCCGCTGAGCAAGGCCGAATACCTCGGCGGCCGCTTCCTCGGCGCCATGGCCGCCAATGCCGTCGTGCTGCTCGCGATCCCGCTCGGTCTCGCCCTGCCCGTGCTGGTGGGATATCCCGACCCGGCCGCGTTCGGCCCCTTCCGCGTCGGCGCGTACGTGCAGCCCTACCTGCTCATCCTGCTGCCCAACATGGTCTTCGCGGGCGCAGTCCTGTTCGCGACCGGCGTACTCACGCGCAAGATGGTCCCGGTATACCTCGTCGCGATCGCGCTCTTCGTCGGCAACATGATCGTCATCGGCCCGGACGACGACACCGTGAGCCCGGTGCTGTCCGTGCTGACCCCGCTCGGGTTCCACGCGCTCAACGAGCTGACCCGCTACTGGACGGCGGCGGAGCAGAACGCCCGGCTCATCGGCTTTCCCGCCCACCTCGTGTGGAACCGCCTGCTCTGGCTGGCGGCCGCGGCGGCCGTGCTCGCCGTGCTGCACCACGGGTTCCGCTTCGCGCACCCCGACGGCGGCCGCCGCCGGCGCAGGGCGGGCCGAGCCGTTGTCGAGGCGGAGCCGGAGTGGGCCGGTCCGGTGGAGGTTCCGCGGGTCGCCGGCTCGTTCGGCGTCCGCACCACGGTCCGACAGACGCTCGCCGTCACGCGCCGCTCCCTGGCCGAGGTCGTCGCGAGCCGTTGGTTCCTCGTGGTCCTGCTCGCCTGCACAGGCCTCACCATGCTCTGGGGCTGGAACGTGGCGGACACCGTCTTCGACACGTCCACGTGGCCGGTCACCCTCCTGGTGGCCGGCACGGTCCTGGCCAATCGGGCCGTCCCTCTCCTCTACATGCTCATCACCGTCTACGCGGGCGAGCTGGTGTGGAAGGAGCGCGAGGTGCGCGTGGCCGAGATCGCGGACGCGGCTCCGGTGCCGGAGGGCACCGCGCTCCTCGGCCGGTTCCTGGCCCTCGTCGCCATGCTCGTGATGTTCCAGGCCGCGACCATGGTCGGCGGCATCCTCATCCAGGCCTTCCAGGGCCACCACCACTTCGAGCCCGGCCTGTACCTCCGCATCGTCTTCGGACTGAAGCTGGCCGACTACGTGGTCCTCGCCGCGCTCGCGATGACGATCCACGTCGTCGTGAACCACAAGAACCTCGGCCACATGGTCGTGCTGCTGGCCATCGCGTTCACCCGGTTCGCCGGCCGACTCGGCCTGCGGCACCACCTGCTGGTCTACGGAACCGACCCGGGCTGGACGTACTCGGACATGAACGGCTTCGGCCCGTTCGTGGGACCGTTCGTGTGGTTCAAACTCTACTGGGCGGCGTGGGCGCTGCTGCTGATGGTGGCCGCGGTCCTGCTCCAGGTGCGAGGGCACGAGCCCGGCCTGCGAGCGCGGCTGCTCCTGGCCCGCGCGCGGTTCAGGGGGGCGGTCGTGCGCACGGCCGGCCTGGCGGCCGCGTCGATCCTCGTGCTGGGCGGGTTCGTCTTCTACAACACCAACGTCCTGAACGAATACCGTACGGCCGACGAGGTCGGTGCGCCGCAGGCCGAGTACGAGAAGCGCTACGGGCGCTACGAGGACGTGGCGCAGCCGGTGATCGGCGATGTCCACCTCCGTATCGAGATCTACCCGGAGGAACCGGCCGTCGACCTGCGCGGCACCTACCGCCTGACGAACCGGACCGGCGCGGCGATCGACTCGGTCCACGTGTTCGTCGTCCCGGGCATCGAGGTGCGCTCGATCTCGTTCGATCGCGCCGCCCGGCCCGTGGTCGTGGACGAGGAGGTCGGCTACCGGATCTACGCGCTCGGGCGGGCCCTGGCGCCGGGCGACTCGCTGGAGCTCGCCTTCGACGTGGCGTTCCGGCCGCGGGGCTTCCGCAACAGCGGGAACCAGACGGACGTGGTCGCCAACGGCGCCTACTTCGACCGCAGGTGGATGCCGATCGTCGGTTATCAGCCCTGGCTGGAGCTGAGCGGTGACGAGGTCCGGGAGCGGTTCGGCCTGGGGCCGCAGCCCGCGAGGCCTTCTCCTGACGATGCCGACGCCAGGCGACATCGCTACGAGCTGAGGGACGCGGAGCGCGTCCACGTCGAGACCGTCCTGGGCACGGCCGCTGGCCAGATCGCCGTCACGCCGGGCGTGCTGCGCCGGAGCTGGTCGGAGAACGGGCGAAGCTACTTCCAGTACGAGACCGAGGTGCCGACCCCGTTCGGCGCCACGGTCTTCTCCGCACGGTACACGGTGCTCGAGGACCGCTGGAACGACGTCGCGCTGCGCGTATTCCACCATCCCGACCACCGCTACGACCTGGACCGGACCATCCAGAGCATGAAGGCGTCGCTCGACTACTACACCCGGCATTTCGGACCCTACCTGGGCAGTCAGTTGCGCGTCGTGGAGATCCCGCGCTACGGGACCTTCGGCCGCGCGCACCCCCAGACGATCGCCTTCACGGAGGACTACTTCTTCGGACGCTTCCGGGAGGGCGAAGTCGACCAGTCGTTCTACGGGACGGCACACGAGGTCGCGCACATGTGGTGGGGCGGGCAGCTCAGGGGCGCCCTGGTCCGGGGTGTGGCGTTCCTCTCGGAGTCGCTCGCCAACTACAGCGCGATGATGGTGGTGGAGAAGACGTACGGGCCCGAGATGGCCCGCCGTGTCTACGACTTCCACATGGGACGCTATCTCCGCGGACGCGCGTCGATCGGAGGCGAAGTCCCGCTTCTCGACGTCGCAGGCCAGCCGTACATCTCCTACCGCAAGGGCGCGATCGCGCTGTACACGCTGCGCGAGCATATCGGGGAGGAGGCCGTCAACACGGCGCTCCGCCGCTATGTCGACAAGTATCGCGACGCCGGGCCCCCCTATCCCACCTCGCGGGACCTCTACGCGGAGCTCCGAGCCGTCACCCCCGACACGCTCCAGTACCTGCTCACCGACCTCTTCGAGACCGTGACGCTCTGGGACGTCGGGACCGAGCGTGCCGTCGCGGAGCCGACCGGCACCGGCGAGTACCGGGTGACGCTGGACGTCGTGGCGAGGAAGGTGAGGGCCGACAGCGTCGGCAACGAGACCGAGGTGCCGATGGACGACCTCGTCGAGATCGGCGTCTTCGCGCGCGGCGAAGGGGAGAGGGCGCGGCTCCGCGAGCCGCTCTACCTGAAGCGGCACCGCATCCGCAGCGGCGAGCAGACGATCCACGTCACCGTGCCGCGGGAGCCGGCCCGCGCCGGCATCGATCCCTACCGCAAGCTGATCGACCGCCGGGGCAACGACAACGTCGTCGGGGTGGAAGCGGCCGGGGCGGCTCCGTCCGGCTAGCGTCGAGATCCACCCCCGTGTGTTCGGCCTGTCGTTCCGGGCTGTGCTCCGCAACTCGGGCGGCGGAACC
>JABAOG010017416.1_pt1 | contig 12777 bp, 13 predicted proteins | sample 7062131 | NCBI WGS metagenome assembly JABAOG01 (sample SAMN14538629, study PRJNA623070) | marine sediment metagenome | biome: marine biome [ENVO:00000428]; feature: marine pelagic biome [ENVO:01000023]; material: deep marine sediment [ENVO:00002113] | place: India: Arabian Sea | collected... | reverse complement strand
GGCGATGGCGTTCCCGATCATCCCCTGCAGCCTCTGCGGCTCCCAAGAGGGCCTGCAGCGCCAGGCGGTCAAGGCGATGCTCGACGAGTGGGAGAAGAAGAGCCCCGGCCGCCGCCAGGTGATGTTCCGCGCGCTCATGAACGCGCGCCCGAGCCACTTGGCGGATCCGAGGCTGTTCGATTTCGCGGGGCTCCGGCCGGCGAGCCCGGATCCGTGAGANNCCCGAACGCGCCGACGTTGATGAACCAGACCGCGGTGATCCGGCTCGGCAGGGGGCCGCCGACGGCGCTCGCGTAGTCGGCGGCCACGTTCCGCGCGTGCGACCGCCATTCATGGAGCCCCTCCTCGCCGCTTTCGATCACCAGGTGGGTCTCGCGCTCGTCCCACCACGGCAACGGGCAGGGGAAGCTCTGCCCGGCGTCGAGGCGCGCGCTGCGCATCCAGGTGAGGTCCCGGCCGTTGTCGAACTGGAGTGCGATGCTGATGTAGTCGTGGAAGCGCGCCTCCGTCTCCGGCCCCAGAGCCGGGGCGCGGTCGTAGACCCACTCGAACGAGAGCTCGGTGTCCGCCGCGAGGGGAATGTCGACCGGCTTCTCGATGATGCCGCCGAACGCGTTGGGCAGGCCGCGGACGCCCGTGCGGGCGCCGTCGCTCCACGCCTCGAAGACCCGGCCGCGGCCGGCGTGCCAGAGGTGCTCGAAGCCGTCGGGCAGCACGGGGGTGGCCGCGAAAGCCGCGCCGGCGCGCGCGAACGCGTCGCCTGGATGCCGCGACAGGGCGGCGAGGCCGTTCATGGGATCGCCGCGCCACGCCACGATCGTCGCGGCGGCGGCGACGCGGGCCTCGGGCATGGACTCGAAGCCGCCGGCCAGGACGCCCGAGGGGGCGTCCCAGTAGAAGCCGACCGGCTTGACCGCGACCTCGATCGCGCCGCTCCGGGGCGCACGGAACGTGTCCTCGGCGCCGGAGACCCTGACGACGGGGCCCTCGCCCCCGAAGCGAAGCCACAGGAACTGACGGGGCGTCTGCGGCGAGCCGACTCCCAGGTCGACTTCGCCGTGGCCGAACACGGTGACGTACCGCCCCTCCTCCACCTGGAGCCCGGCGGGCGTCCAGCCGTCGCGCAAGGACGTGAGATCCACGCCCCCCCATGCCGCCACATCGGCCGGCCGTTCCGCGAGCGCGAGCCGCACGTCGACGAGCTCCTCAGCGCCCGGCGCTGTCGAAAGCCACACCCACAGCCCCGCGACCCCCAGGGCGAGCCCCGCCAGATGACGCGCAATCGAGCTGGACATTGACCTCGCTCCCTCCCCCGCGGTGGTTCCTGCGGCGCTCGCCGAGGACGGACAGTGCGGAAGGGAGCATGCGGCGCGCCGCCTGAACTCGCGCGCGGGCGCGCCTTAAGCTGTCTGAATCGGTCTGAAGACGCAGCGCCTGGAGCCGTCGCGCTGGCTCCCGCCGCCTCCCGCGCTAGACTGCCCGGCGAGCCGCGCGGACGACGCGGACGACAGCGCATTGGGGCTCCGCCATGACCGTTCCGATCACCGCCCGCGTGGCCGAGCTCGGCACCGAGACCGCCTTCGACGTGCTCGCCCGCGCGGGCAAGCTCGCCGCGCAGGGCCATCAACCTCGGCATCGGCCAGCCCGACTTTCCCACCCCGCCCCACATCGTCGAGGCGGCGATCAAGGCGCTGCGCGACGGCCATCACGGCTACACGCCCGCCAACGGCATCCCGCCGCTGCGCGAAGCGGTCGCGCGCGACATCGAGCTCCGCCGCGGCGCCGCGGTCTCGCCAGACGACGTGGTGATCCTGCCGGGCGCGAAGCCGGCGCTGTTCTTCGCCGCGGTGATGTTCGGCGAGCCCGGCGTGGAGATCATGCACCCCGACCCGGGCTTCCCGATCTATCAGAGCGCGATCGCGTTCTCCGGCGCCACGCCCGTGCCGATCGCCTTGAAGGAGGAGAACGGCTTCGCCTTCTCCGCCGACGACGTGATCGCCAGGCTCACCGAGCGCACGCGGCTGATCATCCTCAACAGCCCGAACAACCCCACCGGCGGCGTGTCGAAGAAAGAAGAGCTCGACGCGCTGGTCGCCGCGCTCGCGGACCGGCCCGACATCGCGATCCTGTCGGACGAGGTCTATTCCCGGCTCGTCTTCGACGGGGAGGAGAGCCTCTCGCTCATCGCGTACCCGGAGATTCGCGACCGGCTGATCCTGCTCGACGGCTGGTCGAAGACCTACGCCATGACCGGCTGGCGGCTGGGCTACGCGGCGATGCCCTCGGCCTGGGCCGATCGCATGACGCGGCTCGCCATCAACGTCTACTCGTGCCCCAACGCCGTCACCCAGCACGCCGCGATCGCAGCGCTCGAAGGCCCGCAGGACGCGGTCGACACGATGCGCGCGGCGTTCCAGCGCCGCCGCGACCTCATCGTGGAGCGCGTCAACGCCATACCGGGACTCTCGGCGGTCACTCCGGGCGGCGCCTTCTACCTCTTTCCCAACATCACCGGCACGGGGATGACCGCGGCGCAGCTCCAGAACGGGCTGCTCGACGAGGCCGGGGTCGCGGCCGTGGCGGGGACGAGCTTCGGGAAGGCGGGCGAGGGCTTCCTGCGCTTCAGCTATGCGAGCTCGGCGGAGAACATCGCCAGGGCGATGGATCGAGTCGGAGAGCACCTGGCGCGAAGGGGGCGGTAGTCGGCGCGCCGGCGGGCGCTCAGCCCGCCTGGGCCGCGAGGCCCTCATCGGCGTCGCCACACGAGGAGGATGCTCCATGCGCCGCGCGCTCACCCTGCTCGCCCTCGCGTCCGCCGCCGGCCGCGCCGTCCGGGCGAGCGGCGACGCGGAGGCCGCGGCCGCCGCCTCCGGCTGCGCCTACGACGAGGCCGCGATGCTCGCGCTCGACCTCGAGGCGGTCGAGGTCATGGTCGCGTGCACCCACGCCAGGCTGGGCGAAGATTGCCGTGAGCAGCAGACGCGATAGCCCGGGCCAGCGCCGAAGAGCCGGCCGGAACCGCCCGTCGCCGGCGTTGGTTGTGTCGACATGACGCGGCGAGACGACGCCGAGCGGTCGTCGGCGCGGCGCGACGGGAACGGCAAGCACATCGTGGACGTCCTGATCGAGGAGCGCGCCCCGCGCCTCTCGAGCAGCCCGCTCTGGCCGATCGTGCGTCCGCCGCTGAACGCGCTGCTCGACTATCGGGAGGCGCGCGCGATGGCCGACGCGCTCGCGCCGCTCGCCGGCGCGGACGCCCTCGAACACGTCAGCGCGCTCCTCGGGCTCGCGGTGACGACCCGCGGGCTCGAGCACGTTCCCGCGCAGGGCCGGTGCATCCTGGTCGCCAACCACCCCACGGGCGTCGCCGACGGGATCGCCATGTACGACGCGCTGAAATCGCGGCGGCCGGACGTATGCTTCTTCGCCAACGCGGATGCGCTGCGCGTCTGCGCGGGCTTCGACGACGTCCTCATCCCGGTGCAGTGGCCGGCCGCCAAGCGCACGCTGGAGTCCTCCAAGGAGACGCTGCGCCAGACCCAGGCCGCGCTCGAGAGCGAGCGGCTGATCGTGATCTATCCGGCGGGCGAGATCGCGCGGCGCGCCGACGGCGAGGTCCGTGATCCGCCCTGGGAGGACTCCGCGGTCGCCATCGCGCGCAAGCACGACGTCCCGCTCGTTCCCGCGCACGCGTCCGGCCCGGCCCCGCGCCTGTTCCTGCTCTTCGACCGCTTCTCGGAGGAGCTGCGGGACATCACCTTGTTCCACGAGCTGTTGAACAAGAAGCGCGGCGCCTACGAGATCACCTTCGGCCCACGGATCGACCCGGACGCGCTGCGGGGCGAGGCCGACGCGATCACCGAGCGGCTGAAGGCCTATGTGGAGGAGGAGCTCGCCCGCTCGCCGCTCGCAGCGTTCGCCTAACGCGTCGTCAGGCCGAGCTCGTCCTTCAGGATCCGGCGCACGGCGGCGTAGTCCGGGGTTCCGGTCGCGATGCGGGGCAGCTCGTCGACGACGAGCACGCGCCGCGGCACCGCGAGCCGCGACACCCCGTGCTCGCTCGCCCAGGCCGTTAGAGCCTCGCGCCCGGCGCCCACCTGGTCTGTGACGAGCGCGATCGCCTCTTCGCCGTCGGAGCGCTTGAACATCACCGCGGCGTGGCCGGCGTCGGGCCACACCGCGCTCGCGTGGGCCTCCACGGCCTCGAGCGAAACCATCTCCGCGCCGATCCGCGCGAACCGCTTGACCCGCCCCGTGACCGTGATGAAGCCGTCGTCGTCGACGGTCACGAGATCGCCCGTGTCCAGCCAGTCGTCCGCAGGCGGTCTGATCTCGCCGTGCGCCTCGGGATCGAGATAGCCGATCATCACGTTGGGCCCGCGCACCCAGAGCTGCTTGCCGTCCCCGATGCCCGGAACCTCCTCGAGCCGCGCCTCCATGCCCGGCAGCAGCTTGCCGACCGTGCCCGGCCGATTGTCGTCGGGGTGATTGACGGCGATCACCGGCGAGGCCTCGGTGACCCCGTAGCCCTCGACGATCTCCGCGGACGATCTCTCCGCGTAGAGCGCGCGCGTCCGCTCGTCGACGGGCTCGCCCCCGAGCACGACGTAGCGCAGGTTCTCGAACGTCTGCTCGTCCGCCTTGCGGGCGTAAAGCTTGGCGAACGTCCTGGTGCAGATGAGCACGTTCGCGCCGCTCTTGCGGATGAGCGTGGGGATGTGGGCGTAGTCGAGCGGGGACGGATAGAGCACGGTCTTCATGCCGCCCAGGATGGGCAGCAGCGCTCCGCAAGTGAGGCCGAAGCTGTGGAAGGTGGGCAGCGGATCGAAGAACACCCACTCGGGATCGAACGGGATGAAGGCCCGGCACTGCTCGATGTTGGCGAGGATGTTGGCGTGGCTGAGCGCCGCGCCCTTGGGCGCGCCCGTCGTGCCCGAGGTGAACAGAATGAGCGCAGGATCGCGCGGGCTCGCGCGTCGGCGCACGAGCGCCGGCGCCATGGCCCCGACGCCCGCCGCCAGCTTGTCGAGTGCGGAGATCTCGTCGCGGAGGTCCTCGAGATGCGCGATGCTGCTGTGCTCCGCGAGCTTGGCGGCGGCCTCCTCGAGGCCGGCCGCTCTGATGAAGCGCCTGGAGCTCAGCACCGTCCGGACTCCCGCCAGCCGGCAGGACGCGTCCATGGTCGCCGCGTCGGCGCTGTAGTTGAGGAGCACGGGCGTCCGCCCGATCGCGTGCAACGCGAAAAGCGCGATCATCGCGGGGGCGCCCGTGGGAAGCAGCACCCCGACGCGCTCCTTCTCGGACGTGCGGCGCGCGATCGGCGCGCTGATCGCCAAGGCGGCGCGCAGCAGCGCGTCGTAGCTCAACGCCTTTTCGTCACGGTCTTGTAGCACGAGGGTCGAGCCGCCATGCCGGCGCCGCGCGTCCAGCAAGGCGCCGAAGAGCGTTTGATCGACATGCGGGGCGGGGAAGCTCGGCCCCTTCAGCGCGACGGCCACGACGCTCCTTGCTCTGCCTCGGTCTCTTGGCTTGCCAATCCCCGTCGTGGAACAAGGTTCCTTTGGAGAGCGCTACGCGCTCCCGCGCGCGGGTCGCTGCTCGACGGACATCGAGGACCGATCCGACGCGCCGCCGCCGACCCGCCGCGCCCCGACCAGCGCGGGCGCGCGGCGCCAGCTAGGCTTGCATGATGGCCGCGCAGCCCGACCCCCTGGACCTGACGAGGATCACGTCGGCGGAAGCGTGGCGCGCGTGGCTCGAGGGCGCGCGCGAGGCGTTGCTTCCGGAGACCACCGCCTTCGACGTCGCGCTGCAGGTCGGCGCGCTCGCCCTCGCCGCGGTGGTCGCGCGGGTGGTCACGCGCGTCCTCGTCGCCGGTCTGACGGCCTACGGGGCGCGCCCCGGCAGGCTCAAGCTCGCGCCCCGTCTGCCGCGCCACATCGCCCTGCTCGCGCCGCCGATCCTGCTGCTCGTCGCCTTCATCGCCGCGCAGACCGGGCTCGACGCGGCGGGCCGCCCCACGACGCTGGCGCGCATCGCCATCAGCCTGGCGGCCGCCTGGGGGATCATCCGTTTCGCCACNNCGCGCCGCCGCGCTCCTGGCGTGGGCCGGGGCGCTCTTGAACATCTTCGGGCTGCTGAGCCCGACCATCGCCGCGCTCGACGCCGTCGGCTTCACGGTGTCGGGCGCGCGCGTCTCGCTGTGGGTCGTGCTGCGCGCGGCGGTCGTCGTCGCGATGCTGCTGGCCTTCGCCAGCTGGCTCGGCCAAGCGCTCCGTCACCGGATCGACGCGCAGCCGACGATCGAGCCCTCGCTCAAGATCCTGTTCGGCTCGACCGTGCAGGTCGTGCTCGTCACCTTGGCGATCCTCATCGGGCTGGGCGCGCTCGGCATCGACCTGGCGGCGCTGGCGATCTTCTCCGGCGCGCTCGGNNCAGAAGATCATCGCCAACTTCATCTCGGGGATCATTCTGCTGCTCGATCGCTCCATCAAGCCCGGCGACGTCATCGAGGTGACCGACAGCTACGGCTGGGTGAGCTCGCTGGGGCTCCGATACGCCTCCATCGTCACCCGCGACGGTCACGAGCATCTCATCCCCAACGAGCTGCTGATGACCGAGAAGGTCGTCAACTGGAGCTACACTACGAAGGCCGTCCGCGTGCGCCGCACGGTCGGCGTCGCCTACGGCACGGACGTAGAGAACGCGATCGCGCTCGTGATCGAGGCGGCGAAGGCTGCGCCGCGCACCGTCGCGGAGCCCTCGCCGAAGTGCCTGCTGGTGGGCTTCGGAGACAGCTCGATCGACCTCGAGGTGCGCTTCTGGATCAACGACCCGCAGAACGGNNGGCGTCCAGATCCCCTTCCCGCAGCGCGACCTGCATTTGCGGTCGGCCGAGCCCGTGACCGTGCGCCGCGAGGCCGAGGAGCCCTGAGGGCCGGCCTTCAGGCGGAGCGGCCGAAGCGGACCAGCCGGCGCGCGCTCCACAGCATCGCCGCCGTCGCGCCCGCGCCGAGCAGCGCGCCGGCGAGCAGCGTCCCGCCGCCCCCAGCGTTGGCCAAGCCCGACAGGGCGGCGAGCAAGCCCAGCGCGCCCATGATCAAGCCGATGACGGCGCGCCCCGCCCACAGCCCGACGCGCCCCATGACCGACGCGCCCGCGATCGCGACCCGCGCCGTCGCCGCCGCCGCCTTGACGACCGGCTTGACGATCTTCGCGCCGGCGGCGCGGCGGACCAGCAGCCACAGCCCCCCGACAGCCGACCCGATCCCGCTCATCGCGCCCGCGAGCGCGCGCCAGGCGCCGGTCCGCTGGCTCTTTTGATCGGCGTGATCGGCATGCTGGGCGGGGCCGCCCGCGTCGATCGGCGCAGCGACCGCGGCGGGCGCCGGCGGCGCGGCGGCGTGGGCCGCCACCGGCGCTGCGAGCGCGGTCGTGGCGGTCAACGCCAGCGCCAGCGCGACGCCCCGCCCTCGCCGCGGACGTGAGCCTGTCTCGAGCATAACCGTAGCGTCCTTGCGCGACACGGACGCCGTAATGTGAGCATTCCCCGACGACTTGACCAGCGCGGGGATGACTCCCGCGGACGTTGCGGGAAGCCGACGCCGGCTCTCGGCCCCGGCGGCGACGATCCAAGCTGGAGCCGACGGGCGCGCGCAGGCCCCGGGTCATGTCCGCCACCGATCGCGCGATGCCCGGAGGCGCTTTTCCCGGCCGGTCATTCACGAACGCGTGGTCGCGCGGCGCGCGTGTTGCGCGCGGTCGCGCACGCTCTCATATTCCGGCCGAGGGACCTGGAACCGTGGAGGTGACACATGTCGCGCACACTCGCCAGCCTTGCGGCGGCGGCGGTCGTCGCGGCGCCGGCCCTAGCTGCGGGCTACGGCTTCAGCGCCGACTACACCGGGACCCCGATCCCCACGATCGGGACGGTCAATGTCTCGATGAACCCGGAGATCGTGCGAGAGACGAGACTGCTCACGCGCCAGACCTCGGATCACGCCATGTACATCGCGCCCAGCGACGCCGAGGACCTCGTCGAAGATCTCCGCGAAGAGCTCGAGACCGAGCTCGCGCAGACGGGCCTTTACGCGCCGATGGTCGGCCAGCCCGTCGGCACGCTCAACGTCACGATCGAGAAGGCCAGCCCCTCCAATCCCGCCCATACCGAGAACGGGCGGAACCTGGGGCTCGACTTCCGCAGCGTCGGCCGCGGCGGCGCCACCCTCGCCGCCGAGCTGGTCTCGCCCGACGGCGCGCCGGTGGCGACGTTCACTTACCGCTGGGAGGAGTCCACGTTCGATCTCGAGACCGCTCCCCGCATCGGCTGGTTCGGCGCGGAGCGCGCGTTCGACCGGTTCGCCAGCCGTCTCGCGCGCGAGCTGACCTCGAACGGCGGCGGCGCGAGCTGACCGAAAGCATCGCACGATCCCCACGATCGAGCAGGGCGGCGGCCGGAGCGCATCCGGCCGCCGCTAATCTTTGATCTCCAGCACGCACGTCTCGCGCAGCGACGGGCGCGACGCCGCCACCCGCGCCAGCGCGGGAAAGCGCGGCCTGAGCTCCCCCGCGGCCCAGGCGCAGATGCGCTCGAGCGTGGGCCGCTCCAGGCCCTCGATCTCGTTGAGCATCCCATGATCGAGCCGGCTTGCGAGGGCGGCCAGCGCGTCGCTCAGAGCGCCGAGGTCGTCCACCCAGCCGCGCTCAGGGTCGGGGCGGCCGCGCAGCGTGGCGGTGAGCTCGAACGAATGCCCGTGAATCCGGCGGTAGGCTTCGGGGTCGTCCGCGCCGCCGAGGCGGTGGGCGGCCTCGAAGCTCACCGTCTTGGAAATCTCGACGGGGGCGCGCGAATAATCCACGTGCTGGCTCACGGCAGACCGATCCATTTGTGCGTCTGCACGCTCAATCGCCACTTCGGGTGGCTAAGGCAATAGGCCGCCGCCGCACGCGTGTTCGCCTCCCGGTCCGGGCCGTCCATGGGCTGGAGCAGGAACGCGCCGAACGCGAGGTGCTCGAGCGCCTCGGGCGCGAGCCCCGGCTGGGGATAGACCAGCTTGAGCTCGTCGCCTTCGCGCTGGACGAGCGCGGCGCCGGCCTTGGGCGACACGCAGATCCAGTCGAGCCCCGCAGGCGCGGCGAGCGTGCCGTTGGTCTCCACGCCCACGTCGAAGCGGCGGCCGTGCAGCGCGGCGATGAGGGGCGCGTCGAGCTGCAGCAGCGGCTCGCCGCCGGTGCACACGACGTAGCGGCGGCCCGGCACGTCCTTGGGCCAGCGCGCCGCGACGGCTTCCGCGAGCGCCTCGGGCGTGTCGAACCGTCCCCCGCCCGGTCCGTCGACGCCGACGAAGTCGGTGTCGCAGAATCGGCACTCGGCGCTCGCGCGGTCTTCCTCGCGCCCCGACCAGAGATTGCAGCCCGCGAAGCGCAGGAACACCGCGGCGCGGCCCGCCTGAAGGCCTTCGCCCTGGAGCGTCAGATAGATCTCCTTGACCGCGTAGCTCATAGAGCGATCGTCCAGCTCAGCCGCCGCCCACCTCGAGCGGGCGGAGCGGGCTCGTCTCCGATGTCTTCGCCGATCGTCACGGACTCGTCGTCACAGGCGCGCGTCGAACTCCCGCCAGCCCTCGGCGCGCAGCAGGCACGCCGGGCACGCCCCGCAGCCGTAGCCCCAGGTGTGCCGCTGCCCGCGCTCGCCGCGGTAGCAGGTATGCGTCTCCTCCACGATCAGCTCCACGAGCGCCGCGCCGCCGAGCCGGAGCGCCAGCGTCCAGGTCTCGGCTTTCGTGCGCCGCATGAGCGGCGTGTCGATCGCGATCGGAGCGTCGAGCCCCGCCGCGAGCGCGGTCGTCATCGCCTCGATCGTCACGGCCCGGCAGTCGGGATAGCCGGAGTAGTCGGTCTCGCACATGCCGCCCACGAGCCGCCCGACGCCGCGGCGATAGGCGTGCGCGCCTGCGACGCTCAAGAACACCAGATTCCGTGCGGGGACGAACGTCGTGGGCAGCCCCCTCTCGTCGAACGCGATCTCCTGCTCGGCCGTGAGCGCGCTCGCCGCGAGAGCCCCATAGCCCTCGAGGTCGACCACCACGTCGGGCCCGAGCCGGCCCGCCCAGCGCGGAAAGGACTCGAGCAATCTCGCGCGCACGCGCTCGCGCGCGGCGAGCTCGACGGCGTGGCGCTGGCCGTAGCGGAAGCCGATCGTCTCCACCCGCGCGAAGCGGTCGAGCGCCCAGGCGAGGCAGGTCGCGGAGTCCTGGCCCCCGGAAAACAGCACGAGGGCGGCTCTTTGATCGAGCAAACTATTTCGAGCCATGAAGCGCGCGTCTATAACGCCCTCTCACGGAGGATTCCCATGGGCGACATCCGCATCGTTTACACCACTTGGCCAAATCCCGAGAGCGCGGCGGCTGCTGCGAAGGAGATGGTGACCCGACGGCTCGCGGCGTGCGCCAACGTCCTGCCGGGCGTGTTCTCCTATTACTGGTGGGAGGGCGAGGTTCAGGCCGAGACCGAGCTCGTCGTGATCTTCAAGACTTCCTCCGCGCGCGTGCGCGAGCTGGGGGACGCCGTGCAGGAGATGCACCCCTACGACATGCCCGCGTTCGTCTCGCTCGACATCGACGAGCTGCGCTCCAGCAAGGACTTCATGGACTGGGTCGAGCGGATGACCAGGCCCGTGACCGCCTGAGCGGATCGTCCAGCGGCAGGCGCGCTCCGATGAACGGCGCGATGCGGTACACGAACTGTGAATCGACGTTGGCGGCGACGGCCACCACGTAGCCGCTCTGCGGGAAGACCCGCAGCTCCGCGCTCGCGCCGGGCATGCGTCCGGTGTGGCCGAAGCTGGCCGCCCCGCCGACCTCGCTCACGAAGAAGCCGTAGCCGTAGCCTCCCGCCGGCGGGTCGGCGGCGACCCGGGCGCGAGTGGCCGCCTCCGTCATCGCGGCGCCGAGCAGGCGGCCGTCGGCAAGCGCCTCGGCGAAGCGGAGGAGGTCGCCCACCGTCGAGTAGCCCCCGCCCCACGCCGCGCCGCGATGGGGCAACGCACCCTCGGCCGACCGCAGCGCGCCGTCCGCCGCGGTATAGCCGATCGCCAGCCCCGGGACCGCGACGTGCTCGGGCAGGAAGCCCGTCGCCCTCATCCCGGCCGGATCGAGCACGTGCTCCTGCACGTGCTCGTAATAGCTCTCCCCCGTGACCGCCTCGAGAATCGCCCCCAACAGCACGAAGCCGTAGTTGCTGTAGGCGAAATGGTCCCCCGGCTCGAATGCAGGGCCGCGCTCTCCGAAGAGGGTGAGGTAGTCGGCGTGCCCGCGCAGCGCGAGGCGATGCTCGGCGAACGCCGGTCCGAAGATGTCGCCCGTTCCGCCGGTGTGGGTGAGCAGATGCTCCACCGTCACGCGCCGGGCGATCTCCGCGTTCGGATAGTCGGGCAAGTAGGCGCCCAGCGGGGCGGACAGCTCGACGCGGCCCTCCTCCACGAGCTGGAGGATCGCGACGGCGGTGAACATCTTGTTCAGCGAGGCGACGCGGAACCGGGTGTCGATCGTGTTGGCGACCGCGCGCTCGCGATCGGCCTGACCCGCGGCGTACGCGAACACCGGCTCGCCGTGGCGGGCGATCATGACCGCCCCGGAGAACAGGCCGCTCGCGCTCGCGTCCTCGAGCCGCGTCTCGAGCGCCGCGAGCGCCTCGCGCTCGCTCATCCGCTCGGTGGGCGCGAGATCGGCCGGCGAGTCCGCCTCGCGCACCCGCACGCGCGCGATCCCGCCGCTCGCCTCGAGATCGAGCGTCACGCGGGCGTAGTAGGCGTCCCAATCGCGGTCCTTGACGAGCGCGACGATGCGCGAGTCGCTCGCCGTCTCTACGGCGACGGGCTCGAAGCCGCCGGTGAGACGGCGCACCGGAACGAAGGCGCCGGAGGGCGCGCTCAGGCCGGGAAAGTCGCCGCCCTGCGCGTCGCCGCTGTTGAACGCCTCGAGCCAGGNNCGGCGGCCCGACGGTCGCGCACGCCGCGCAGGCGGCCAGCGCCATCGCCGGCAGCATCCGCAAGATGGACGGCATCCCCACCCCTCGCGTCGTGGGCTATGCGGAGGCTTTCCGCACGCCGACGGGGCGAGCGCAAGCGGCCAGGGCGCCTGGCGCTGTCATAGGGCCCGGGGGAGCAGACGGAGCGGCCGATGCTACTCCAGCGGCAACCGCGCGCCGATGAGCTGGAGGAGTCGCGACGCGATCGGGGGGTCGAGGTTGGCGGCGATCGCCACCACGTAGCCGCTCTCCGGGAAGACTCGGAGCTCCGCGTTCATCCCCGGCGCGCCGCCGCCGTGACCGAAGCTGCGCGCGCCGTTCATCTCGGAGACGAGGAACCCGTAGCCGTAGCCTCCCTGCGGCGGCGTCTCGACCTGGATCGTCGTCGCCTGCTCGACGAGCGCGGGGCTGAGCAGGGTTCCGGATTGAAGCCCCTCGGCGAAGCGGATGAGGTCGCCCACGGTCGAGTAGCCGCCGCCGGCCGCCGTCCCGCGGTAGGGCAGCGTGTCGGTGTTCGGGCTCGGCGCGTCGGGCATCGGCGCCCCCGGCGCCGCGGGCCGGGACGTGTAGCCCACCGAGCGGTTGGGCACGTCGAGGTCCTCGGGCAAGGAGTTACTCGCGCTCATGCCGGCCGGCGCGTACACGTGCTCGGCCACGTAGTCGTAGTAGCTCCCCCCGGTGACGGCCTCGACGATCGCGCCGAGAAGCACGAAGCCGTAGTTTGAGTAGGCGAACCGCTCGCCCGGCTCG
>JABAOG010000927.1_pt1 | contig 12795 bp, 12 predicted proteins | sample 7062131 | NCBI WGS metagenome assembly JABAOG01 (sample SAMN14538629, study PRJNA623070) | marine sediment metagenome | biome: marine biome [ENVO:00000428]; feature: marine pelagic biome [ENVO:01000023]; material: deep marine sediment [ENVO:00002113] | place: India: Arabian Sea | collected... | reverse complement strand
CCGGACGGCCGGTACACGGGCGAGCTCGAGTTCTACGCCTACGGTGCCGGTAAGGCCGAAGCCATTCGCGAGATGGCGGCACGGGACGGCCTCCTTCTCGAGGCGTCCTACGCCTACTCCGATTCGGTCACCGACCTTCCGATGCTCGAGACCGTCGGGCACCCGGTCGTCGTGAACCCCGACAAGGAACTCGAAGAGATCGCCGCCGAACGCGACTGGCAGGTCCGCGACTTCGAACGCCCCGTCACTCTCCGCACGCGGCTGGCGACGCTACCGAAGCCCGTTCCCATCATCTCCGGCGCCGCCATCGCCGGTGCCCTCGGAACCGCCGCCGTCTGGTGGGCACTGCGCACCCGGGGCAGATCCTGAAGCGTCCGCCGACCAGCGACACGCCGAGATTCGGCCGCAACTACTGGAAGCTGCTGGTTGCCAGCGTCGTATCGAACTTCGGTGACGGCATCTCCACCGTCGCCTACCCGTGGCTGGCCTCCGCCGTCACTCGCGACCCTCTCCAAATCGCACTGATCGGTGTCGCCACGCGCGTCCCCTGGCTCGTGTTCACGCTCCCGGCTGGGGTCATCGCCGATCGTGTCGACCGGCGGAAGCTGATGGCCTGGACCGATACATTCCGCTTTGCCCTGACGATGGCGGTGGCGCTCACCGTACTCCTCGCCGGGTCCGACCTCTCGGCCCCGGACGACATCGCCACAGGGGCCGGCTCCGAACCGCGACATGCGGTGCCGCTGCTGATCGTGCTCTATGCCTCGGCGCTGCTCTTCGGGTTCGCAGAGGTTCTCCGAGACAATGCCGCCCAAACGCTGATGCCGTCGATCGTGGACAAGGAGATGCTCGAGAAGGCCAACGGCCGGCTGTGGGGCAGCGAGATGGTCATGAACTCGCTCCTGGGCCCGGTGCTCGGTGGATTCATCATCGCCGTCGCCTTCTCGCTGCCGTTCTTCGTGGATGCCGCCACCTTCGCCCTCGCTGCGGCGCTCCTCTTCACGATGCAGGGATCGTTCCGAACCGAACAGGCAGTCGACCGGCCTTCTTTCGCCGCCCAGATACGTGAGGGATTCGGTTGGTTGTGGAACCACCGGCTGTTGCGGGTCATGGGCATCATCCTCGGCGTCATGAATGCGATGTTCTCGATGGCGCTCGCCACGTACGTCCTGTTCGTGCAGGAAATCCTCGAACTCGATGCCTCCCAGTTCGGCGTGCTGATGACGGCCGGCGCCATCGGCGGAGTGATCGGCAGCTTCACGGCATCAGGGGTGAGCAAAGCGATCGGACCGGGATCGTCCCTCTTCCTGACCCTGTTGGGCTCGGGAGTCACACTGATCCTCACCGGGCTCACGTCGAGCTGGGTCGTCGTGTGGGTCATGTTCTTCGTCGGCAGCTTCCTGGCCGTTCTGTGGAACGTGATCACCGTTTCGTTGCGTCAGACGATCATCCCGGACTCGCTGCTGGGTCGAGTCAACAGTGTGTACCGGTTCTTCGCCTGGGGGATGATGCCACTGGGGATGCTGGCCGGCGGAAGCATCGTTGCCATCGTGGAGGCCGTGTGGAGCCGTGATCTGGCCCTCCGAATGCCGTTCTACGTGGGAGGTGCCGTATACGCGCTGCTGTTCGTGGTTGCGCTGCCGGTGCTCAATACCAGACAGATCGAGCAGGCCAAGGCCGCAGCGGTCTCCCGGACCTCGGATCAGACCTGATCGTTGGGCCGATCCATCGGGTCAGGTTGGCGAGAACGCCCCGGGTAGTCCCCGAGCGCCCACCATGCCAGCAACGCCAGAGCGGCCGCACCCAGAGCGAGCGCCGCCCAACCCCACCGCTCCGTTGCGAGGTCGAGGGTGACTCCGTCATCCTCACGTCCATTGCGCGGCGACTGATCGAGCAGCAACTCGGGGTCGACGCCGAGTTCGGTGAGCATCAGCGGCCGCGAGAGCTCTGAACTCCCATCGGGCCAGATCGCCTCGAACACCACGACGAGGTCGGCTCGTTCCACGACGGCGGACCCTGCGAACGCTCCGGTCGCCACCGGGCCGAGGGACACGCTCTCCTGATCGTCGCCCGGGTCGACGACGTGGGCGACGACGCTGGACGGGCTGCCGGCGACCTCGACCGAGATCGCCACTTCGATCTCACCGCTGGATACGGCTGCGGCATCCGCCGACGCGGCGCCGAATGCTCCACCAACCTCCACCGACATCAGCACAACCATCAACATCCACTTCATCACTTCAAACTGTATCGACAACCACACCGAATCGCGTAGCCTGAGCCCATGAGCGAACCGGCCATCAGAGTCGTGCGCGGCGACCTGACTGCACAGCAGGTGGACGTCCTGGTCAACGCCGCCAACGAGCACCTCCAACACGGAGGGGGAGTCGCCGCCGCGCTCGTCCGCGCCGGAGGCGCCGCCATCCAGGACGAATCCGACCGGTGGATCGAAGAGCATGGACCGCTCCAACCCGGCACGGCCGCCGTGACGGGCGCCGGGCACCTGAAGGCCGGCGCGATCGTCCACGTCGCCGGACCGCGCTTTCGTGAAGGCCAGGACAACGCCCGACTGCTGGCAACCGCAGTCCGTGCCGCGCTCGACGCGGCCGNNCTCGACGAGATCCGCCTCGTCGGATACGACGACGCCACGGTCCGTGCCTTCGAAGCCGCCCTCTCATGACGGGCGGACGGGGACCGGGGGTGTTCCGTCGAGCGACCGACCGCTGGGAGCGGGGCCGGATCCCTCCTCCGTTCGACGAGGGCACCACGTGGGAACGCATCACCCAGGCCGACTCCCACATCGGCGTCCGCCGCCGCATCATCTCCCACCTCGAAGATGGAATCCGCATCGATGAACGCCTGGCGCTCGCCGAAGGCGAGTTCCTGGCTCACTGGTCGGGAAGCCTGACGCTCACCCCTCCACCGGAGCCCGTGTGGACCTCCTACGAGTTCTCGGTCGGTGAGACCGCACCCGTCACGTTACAACGGGAATCCGATGCCGGGATACCACGCTTCGGGCTCTACGCCGTCGTCGTGCGCGTCCCGTTCGAAGCAGGTCACCTCAAGAGGATCGAGGTGCTCGACGACCGCACCGGGGACGTCGAAGGAGAATCGCACCTCGTGTCGGTCGGCTGGGATGAGGCAATCAACGGGCGCTGGTGGCGCGTCGATCAATATCATGAAGGCGACCGTCGCGCCTCCTACTGGCTCGATGCCCAGCACCGGTTGATGCGGTCGGACTGGATCGGGGCGGTACTCACGGCGGCGGAGATTCGGTCCGAGGCGCTCGGCGACCTGGAAGAGAGCCTCGCTCCGCTGTTCGAGTCGTGACCCACTCCGGCGCCTGGTTCCACACGACGCTCCGCTAGCCTGTCGCCTCCACAGGAGGTCTCCGTGAGTAGGACGCTGTTCGACAAGGTATGGGACGACCACGTCGTTCACGCTTCACCCGGTGAACCGGATCTGCTCTACATCGACCTGCACCTCGTTCACGAGGTCACCTCTCCCCAGGCGTTCGACGGCCTCCGGCTCGCAGACAGAAAGGTCCGCCGACCGGACCTGACGCTGGCCACCATCGACCATGGGGTCCCCACCACCGGCCGCGAACACGGCATCACCGATCCGCTCTCGAAGCAGCAGATCGACGCCCTCATTCGCAACTGCGAAGAGTTCGGCGTCACGCTCTACGGCCTCGACGATCCCCGCCAGGGCATCGTCCATGTGATAGGCCCCGAGCAGGGCATCACCCAGCCCGGCATGACCATCGTCTGCGGTGACTCACACACGGCGACCCACGGAGCCTTCGGAGCGCTCGCCTTCGGCATCGGCACGTCCGAAGTCGAACACGTCCTCGCCACTCAGACGCTGCCTCAGTCGAGGCCCCGCTCGATGGCGGTCACCGTCGAGGGGATACTGCCGACCGGCGTGACCGCCAAGGACATCATCCTGGCCGTGATCGCCAGGATCGGCACGGCCGGCGGCACCGGTCACGTCATCGAGTACCGGGGGTCCACCATCCGATCGCTCTCGATGGAGGGCCGGATGACGATCTGCAACATGTCGATCGAGGCCGGGGCACGAGCCGGAATGATCGCCCCCGATGAAACGACCTTCGCCTACTTGAAGGGTCGTCCCCATGTGCCGGCCGGCGACCGGTGGGACGAAGCCCTCGCCTACTGGCGTTCACTGGGTACCGACCCCGACGCCGCGTTCGATTCGGAGATCCTGGTCGATGCCGCCGACCTCGAACCCCACGTCTCGTGGGGGACCAACCCGGGCCAGACCCTGCCGGTCTCGGCGTCGATCCCGTCTCCCGACGACTTCGACGACCCGGTCGAGAAGGACTCCACGATCCGGGCGCTCGAGTACATGGGCCTCACGCCGGGGACCCCGATGAGCGAGATCCCCATCGACAAGGTGTTCCTCGGCTCGTGCACCAACGGCCGCATCGAGGACCTACGGGCGGCGGCTCACATCGTGCGCGGACACAAGGTCGATCCGGGCGTCTCGGCCATCGTGGTACCGGGGTCCGGCCTCGTGAAGCTCCAGGCCGAGAGCGAGGGACTCGACGAGGTGTTCACCCAGGCCGGGTTCGAATGGCGAGATGCCGGGTGTTCGATGTGCCTCGGCATGAACCCGGACATCCTGCAACCAGGCGAGCGGTGCGCCTCGACCTCCAACCGGAACTTCGAAGGCCGGCAGGGCAAGGACGGTNNGACACCGATCAGATCATGCCGAAGCAGTTCCTGAAGCGGGTCGAGCGCACCGGATTCGGTGAGTTCGTGTTCTGGGACTGGCGGCGCGCCCCCGGCGGGGACCTCGATCCGCAGTTCGTGCTCAACCGAAAGGAGTATGCGAGCGCCTCGATCCTCGTTGCGGGACCGAACTTCGGATCCGGCTCATCACGGGAACACGCACCGTGGGGACTCCAGGACTACGGGTTCGAGNNCATCTTCTTCAACAACTGCACGAAGATCGGTCTGCTGCCGGTCGTCCTTCCCGAGAAGGTGGTGCAGTACCTGCTGGACCTCGCCGCCCAGGACCCGACCGCAGAAGCCGTCATCGACCTCGTCGACAAGGTGATCGAAGCGCCGGGTCTCACGGTCGACTTCGACCTCGACCCCTTCATCCGCCACCGGATGCTGCAGGGTCTCGACGACATCGGGATCACCATGCAACGGTCCTCGTCGATCGACGCCTTCGAGAAGACCCGTCCCTCGTACAAACCGGCACTCTCCGGCTAGGGGCCCGGTTCCCCAGCGAGCGCCTTCTCCGGCGGCGTCGCCACGGCCGCCGGGCAGACACTGCCAGAGCCACCGATTCCTGCCCACGCAGCGTGTCCCCGGTCGCTCCTCGACCGGGGACACTCGGCGGGTGATTGATCTGGTTTCAGACGACGTCGCGACGGCCGACGGCGACCAGGCCGATGGCGGCAGGGACGAGGGCCCACACCACGATGGCGGCGATCGCCGCTCCAATGCCTGTGACGTTGTCGGTTCCGGAGACGACGTTGGCGAGTGCGTTGGGTACCCATCTCGCCGCCTCTCCGACCGCCTGCACGGCAAGGGGCGGGAGAATGACCAGCAACACGAAGGTGCCGGTGACGGCACCGCCTGTGTTCCGGATCGAAGCGCCGATCCCGGCACCGAGCACGGCACCGGCGCCGCCCGCCAGGGTCGAGGCAGCGAGAACCCGCATCAGATCGATGGTGGAGACCATGAACCCGTAGTCGGTTGTGGTGAGTCCCACCGCCACGAATGCGGCACTCATGCCGGCGCCGACCAGTCCCAGCACGCTACCGGCGATGAAGGCAGCCGAGAACTGTGCCAGAACGGCGTGGGGGCGGCGAGGTGTCGTCAGGAAGGTCAAGACGACGGTGCCGTGGCCGTACTCGCGGGCTACGGCGATGGCGCCGAACAGCCCGGAGATCAGCAGAGCGTTGGCGGCGAAGGCCATCAGCGACTGTTGGTCTGCCCCCGTCGAGATGAAGGTCTTGGAGCCGTCCATGTCGGTACCGAACGCCACCGCCGTGGCGGTCGCTGCGCCCATCACGGTGAGCACGGCCAGAAAAGCGATCGGCATCCTGGTGCTGGTGAGTTTGCGGAGTTCCGCCCGCACGGTTCGTAGCCAGTTCATCGTTCCTCCTTCGAATTGTCGGCGTCTCCGGTCCAGGCGAAGAAGCGATCTTCCAGTGAGTCACTGTGGCGTGACAGCTCATGCAGTGCGATACCGGCCCGGAATGCCTGTTCTCCGATCTCGCCGAGCGAGAGGCCCCGCACCACGAGCGTGCCGGGACGGCCGGCTTCGACAACTCCACCTGCCGCTTCGAGCGTGCCTCGCAGGGCTGCCGGTGAGGCAGACCTGACCAGCGATGCGGATTGCCGCAGCTCGGCCAACGATCCCTGTGTCACCAGCCGACCCCGATTGACGACGACGACGTCGTCGGCGAGCTGCTCGACTTCGCCGAGCAGATGACTGGAAACGAACACGGTGTTGCCTTCCGCTGCCTGCGACCGCAGAAGATTCCGCAAATGGCGGATTCCCTGCGGATCCAGCCCGTTGCCGGGTTCGTCGAGAACGAGAACCGGCGGGTTGCACAACATGGCGGCGGCCAGGCCCAAACGCTGCTTCATCCCGAGCGAATAGGCACCGGCGTGCCGGTCGGCTGCGACAGCCAGGTCCACGAGTTCGAGGACCTCGTCCACCCGTTCCAACGGCGTATCCGTCGCATCGGCCAGGATCCGCAGATGATTGCGCCCGCTGCGTCCCGGATGGAACGCATCGGCCTCGACACTGGCACCCACCGTCCCGGTGGGATCGGGGAGCTCGCCGTAGGTGAGACCGCCGATCGTGGCACGACCGCCGGTCGGAGCTGCCAGGCCGAGCAGGATCTTCATCGTGGTGGACTTGCCCGCACCGTTCGGTCCAAGAAACCCCGTCACACGTCCGGGCTCAACGACAAACGACAGATCATCGACGGCGGCACTGCCACCGTAGGACTTGCTCACATGCTCGAACACGATCGGGAACGACCGGGTGGTGGTCCCTGTGTGCCGGTCCAGTAGCTGTTGCATTGCACCTCCTTGAGTACCTGCCAACAAGGTACGGAAACGAGGTGTCTCGGTCATCGGGCAACGGGGGGATTCGCGGCTCCGCCGTTCGGGGGAACATCGTCGGTGCCGGCCGCCCGGCTATCCCCCAAATGGGGGAGACGGCTCAGTATCCGATATCACCCTCACCCGGCTTCACCAACCCGCTCTCATAGGCGAACGCCACCGCCTGAGCACGATTGGTCAGCCCGAGTTTGGTGAGGATGCTGGAAACGTGCGACTTGATGGTGGACGCTCCCACGAACAGATCCTCTGCGATCTCGTTGTTGCTGAGTCCGGCGGCGACGGCCGAGAGCACCTCCCGTTCCCGGTCGGTGAGCCGGTCGAGCCGGGCAACGACGGATTGATCGAACGACGGCGGCGTCGCGAACCGGCTGATCAGCCGGCGCGTCACGGAGGGTGCCAGCAGAGCACCTCCGTCGGCCAGCGTGCGAACCGCAGCAACCAGGTCCTCCGGCGAGATGTCCTTCAAGACGAACCCGCCCGCACCGGCCCGTAGTGCCCTGTACACGTACTCGTCGGGATCGAACGTCGTGAGGATCAACACCCGTACCGGCCAGTCGGCGGAGCCCATGATCGCTTCGGTCGCCGCAAGACCGTCCATCCCCGGCATTCGGATATCCATCAGGATCACGTCCGGACGGAGCGTACGGGCGATCTCGATCGCCGCTGCACCGTCACCGGCTTCCGCCACAACCTCGATGTCGTCCTGGAGCCCGAGCACGGCGGCGAAGCCACCGCGCACCAGTGCCTGATCATCGATGACGGCGACCCTGATGCTCATTGGTCTCCTATCGGCAGTCGTGCCACGACCCGGAATCCGCCCTCTGGTCGTGGTCCGGCTTCGAGGGTACCGCCGAGCAGAGCGGCGCGTTCCCGCATTCCGACGATTCCCTGACCCGCTCCCGGCAGCGTACCCCCAGCCGTGCCCGTATCCGTCACCTCGATGTCGAGGTGGCCGTCGGACTCCTCGAGACGCACATGGGCGGTTGCCTCCGCGCCACCATGCTTGAGCACATTGGTGAGCGCCTCCTGAACGATGCGGTAGGCGAACAGGTCCACCCTGACGGGAAGCTCCGAAGGAACATCGGCGGTCAGCGAGACGCTCATCCCCGTCTGCCGGAGTTGTTCCACGAGTGTGCTCACCTGGTTCAGCGCCGGTTGTGGGCCCAGCTCGCCGGATGCCGTTTCTGGTCGGAGCACGCCGAGGAGATGGCGGAGCTCATCGAGTGCCCTACGTCCTGCCTCCTCCACCGCACCAATGGCCTCCTGCGCTCGTCGGGGGTCTTCCGACACCATCAGTCGGGCGACGCTCGCCTGCACGGTCATCAGGCTCACATTGTGAGCAACAACGTCGTGCAGCTCACGGGCGATGGCGGAGCGAGCGTCGGCGATCACCCGCTGGGCCTCGGCAGCTCGCTTCCACTCGAGATGCTCGGCGCGCTCCCTCGCTGCAGCCGCCCGGATCCGGAGACGACGACCGACGTACCAGGGCAGCATCGTGACCACCAGTGCCGTGGCCACGTCGGAGGCCGGGTCACGATCGAAGATCTGGCCGGCACCGACGCCGGCGAGGGCGGCGATCAGGGACGCCACACTGATTCTCTCGTCGGGAACGTACCGACCCACGGCGTACAGTGACACCAGGATGTGGAACACCGGGTTGCCCGGATAGCCGAACGACATCCAGGCGACCGTCATGGCAACCGCAATCGCCAACACGGTTGCCGACCGGTGGCGCCTCCAGACCAGCGCGACGCTGCCGAGGGCAAGCATGAGGAACCCGGGTACCGGAATCCCTGAGAATCCGGTCGCATCCTGGGTAGCGAGGTTCACAACACTCGCTCCGAAGACAACGATCGCCACCACCACATCCACCCCGCGAGGCGGAAGTCGCAACGGATCACGGATCGACCAGCCACCCATCGACTCCCCTTCGCTGCCGTGGCGCGGGTCAGTCATACGTGGGCACTTCGGCCGGGACACGGACGGCACCGCGCGGTGTCGATCTTGTCGGTGCGGTTGCTCTTGTCACCTCGGGTCCAGGCTACCGGTGAGGCCCACACGAATACCTGCACGGGCCGGATCCTCCCGGGTCTGCACACCCATCAGCGACGGTCGCCCCCTGAACGGCGATGCACCGTACCCGCGGCGCCGGTGAACACTAGAGAATCGCACTCGACCGGCCGACGGGGAGTCCGACACCCAGTAGTGCAGCGACCCGCGGACGTGTTTCCCTGGCGCATCCGGCAACCGGATCCTGCACATCGACGCCCCGGCATCCCCCTGCCGGGGCGTCGACCTTCAGCGCTCCGTTCCTTTGTGATCCTCGAGCACCTGCGGCAGAATGTCGACACGATCGCTGATCAAGGCGTCCACCCCCAGATCGAGGAGGCAGCGCATCTCGTCGGGCTCGTTGACCGTCCAGACGTGAACTTGCTTGCCCGCCCTGTGGGCTGCATCGACGAACCTGGCGTCGACTACTCTCAAATTCCCGTGGTACACGGGGACCTGCAGTGCATCGGCTCTGATGGAGAGCGAAACACCCATCCGTGATGCCGACCAGAGCGCTCGCGTCTCCCAGGGTCCCGACGAGGTGGCGACCGATCGCCCGACCAGACGGCGGAACCGGGCGATGCGGAGATCCTTGAACGAACCGACGATCACCCGATCATGCAGAGCGAAGCGGTCGATGAACGCAGCGAGCAGGCCTTCGATACCGGACTGTTTGAGGTCCAGGGTGAACAGCGCATCGGGAAAGGCCGTGATCACCTCTTCGAGCGAGGGAATCGTCACCCCGGTTCCGCGATACGGAAACCCCTGGACCGGAGCGTGCCGGAACCCGGCATCGAGTCGACGAAGTTCGGCAAACGTGCGCTGCGTCACGGGCCCGGTGGCATCGGTGGTCCGCTCGAGTGTGTCGTCGTGCACGCACACCAGGATGCCGTCGGCCGTCGCATGCAAGTCGGTCTCGAGGTAGCGGAAGCCCAGATCCACGGCACCCTGGAACGCCGTCATGGTGTTCTCGGGCCACAGCAGGCTGCTGCCCCGATGGGCCATGGCGATCGGATGCTCGTGCTCGAAGAACGCCTTCATGAGTCGACGATCGTACTCGTTGGCGACACCCCGGTTCCATCCGACGGACGGCCCCGGCGGTCTACCCGACGACCACCCGACCGTCCTTGATCACCTTCCACGTGAACGAGCGGTCCGGTCGGTAGGCCAGGTCGGCGGGATGCGACGTATCCAGGACCACCAGATCGGCGACCGATCCGACGCGCAGCCAGCCTTTGTCCGGCTCCTCGAGGGCGAGCGCGCCGCCACGAGTGGCGGCCCAGATGGACTCTTCGACGGTCAGGCCCATCTCGAGCACGCCCAACGCCACGATGAACTGCATGGACTCGATGTTCGACGTGCCGGGGTTGCAGTCGGTGGCGAGGGCGATCGGCACGCCGCCGTCGAGGAGCACCCTGGCCGGCGCCTGGGCAGTGCGCATCGAGAGGGACGCCCCGGGGAGCAGCACGGCCACCACACCGGCATCGGCGAGGAAGGACGCCTGCGACGCGGTGACGTGCTCGAGGTGATCGGCCGAGACGGCGCCGATCTCGGCCGCCAGTTCGAGCCCACCTGTGTCGCCGAGCTGATTGGCATGCAGACGGGGGCGGAGCCCGTGGCGGCGGCCGGCGGCCAGAACGCGGCGAGCCTCATCGACCGAGAACACGCCGGCATCACAGAACACATCACAGTAGACGGCGAGCGGAGCCACCGCCGGAAGCATCTCCTCTTCGATCAGCCAGAGGTAGGCGTCGCGATCGAGCCGGTACTCCTCGGGTACGGCGTGGGCGCCCAGGAAGGTGGGGACTACGTCGATGGGCAGCCGGTTCCCGATCTCGGCTGCCACCTCGAGCATCATGCGCTCGGTGACGGTCTCCAATCCATACCCCGACTTGATCTCGACCGTAGTCGTACCGAGCGACAGCATCCGATCCGCCCTGGCCAGCGACGCTTCGAGGAGGTCTGGCGCCTCGGCGGCCCTGGTCGCCCGCACGGTGGCACCGATGCCGCCGCCACCCGCCATGATGTCTGCGTAGCTCTCGCCGCCCATGCGGCGCTCGAACTCGCCGGCGCGGTCCCCGGCGAACACGAGATGGGTGTGCGCGTCCACGAAACCGGGCAACGCAGCCCGGCCACCACAATCGACGGTGGCAAGCTCGCGGTATCTGGACGGCAGTTCCCGTTCCGGCCCGATCCAGATCACACGGCCGCCGCGCAGCGCGATCGCACCGTCGACGATCGGCCCGTCGAGACGTGGGTCGTTGGTGATGATCGATCCGAGCCCGACCAGGAGGAGGTCTCCCGCCGAACGCGAGAGGTCCTGCTCGCCGGCGATTTCCACGGCCAGCCTGGCGCATTCGTCGCAGATGGCGACGCCGCGATGGCCGGCCAGCAGGTGCCCGACTTCATCCTCGGTCTTGCCGCAGAAGTTGCAGAATCGCCTGGCCAAGATCTACGCCTCGAGCATGGGAATCGACACACCGCGTTCCCGCGCCACCCGGCGAGCCGCCTCGTATCCCGCATCCACGTGGCGCATGACGCCGGTACCGGGATCGTTGGTGAGCACGCGGCTGAGCCGGAGAGCGCCGTCCTCCGTACCGTCGGCGACCACCTGCGCTCCGGCATGGATCGACTTCCCCATTCCGACACCACCACCGTGATGAACGGCGACCCAGGCCGCCCCCGACGCGGTATTGAGCAGCGCATTCAGAATCGGCCAGTCGGCAACGGCGTCCGACCCGTCTGCCATCGCTTCGGTCTCCCGGTAGGGAGAGGCCACGGAGCCCGAATCGAGATGGTCCCGTCCGATGACGATGGGAGCCGCGATGGCGCCCCTTGCAACCAGGTCGTTGAAGGCCAGTCCGGCACGGTCTCGCTCGCCGTATCCGAGCCAGCAGATCCGGGATGGGAGACCCTGGAAGTGGACACGCTCGGCAGCCATGGTGATCCACCGGTGGAGGCCCCGGTTGTCGGGGAAGAGGTCGAGCAGCGCCCGGTCGGTGGCTGCGATGTCGGCCGGATCTCCCGAGAGGGCGGCCCAGCGGAAGGGGCCCATGCCTTCGCAGAACAGATCCCGGATGTAGGCGGGGACGAAACCCGGATAGGAGAAGGCGTTCTGAAACCCTCCGAGTTTGGCTTCACCGCGCAGATTGTTGCCGTAGTCGAAGACCTCAGAGCCCCGCTTCTGGAAACCGACCATCGCCTCGCAGTGCACCGCCATCGACTCCCTCGCCTCGGCGATGTACCGGTCCGGATCGTCGCTACGGAGCTTGGCGGCGGCCTCGACGTCGTGACCACGCGGCACGTAGCCGTTCAGCGGGTCGTGGGCTGACGTCTGGTCGGTCACGATGTCGATGTGGAGATTGCGCCGGAGGAGTTCGGGGAACACGTCTGCCGCGTTGCCTTCCACCCCGACCGACAGCGCCTTCCGGGCGGCGACCGCCTGTTCGCAACGGGCGACGGCGTCATCGAGGGAGTCGGCAACGACGTCCAGATAGCCGGTCTCGACTCGCCTGCGAATCCGTGACGGATCGACCTCGACGCACAGAGCCACACCGTCGTTCATGGTGACGGCGAGTGGTTGTGCGCCGCCCATGCCGCCCAGGCCGGCGGTGAGGGTCAGGGTCCCGGC
>JABAOG010007598.1_pt1 | contig 12798 bp, 16 predicted proteins | sample 7062131 | NCBI WGS metagenome assembly JABAOG01 (sample SAMN14538629, study PRJNA623070) | marine sediment metagenome | biome: marine biome [ENVO:00000428]; feature: marine pelagic biome [ENVO:01000023]; material: deep marine sediment [ENVO:00002113] | place: India: Arabian Sea | collected... | reverse complement strand
CCGGGCATTCTCCGCAAGGGTGCGGCGCAGCCGCCTCTCCGCCCGCTTGCGTTCGGTGACGTCTTTCGAAGCCACCAGCATCTGGTCGACGTTGCCCCTGCTGTCACGGTGCGAAATGGACGACATGACGATGTCGAGCACGCGCCCGTCCTTCGTCACCATCTGGCGGTCGACGTTGGTGAATTCGCCGCGATTGATCGCTTCCTGCAGGCGGGTGCCGGAGAATCGGCGGCGATCCGCCTCGCTGNNCGTCTGGATGTGACCGTCGGCATCCAGCGTGTGCAGCATCGCCGGCGTCGAGCGATACAGGTCCCGGTATTTGAACGCGGCGCGTGCCTGGTCCGTGACCTCGGCATACATGGCGATCGTGCGCAGGAAACGGCCCTCCGGATCGTATTCGATGATCGCGTCGCTGAGACAGTCGACGATCTCGCCGGATTTCGCCACGAAACTCACCGGCTTGCTTTCCAGTTTCCCGGTGCGCCGCAGCGCCGGGCGAAATTCCTCCTCGATGCGCCGGGCGCTCTCGGCCGTTACAAAGTCGAGCGGCAACCGACCGATCATCTCTTCGCGCGTGTAGCCCAGCCGGTGCTCGAACGCGTCATTGACATCGAGGTACCGGCCGTCCTCGTCGATCGCGGTCGCCATCGCCGGCGCCTTGCGAAACAGCCACTGGTAATCGTCGTTCCTGCTCATCGGGCAAGTCTATACGAAATTTCGTAATCATGGTTACGATTTTTCGTTAATTACGATTTTTCGTAATTAAGTGTTGATAACTAACCTTTTGTTTTCAATCATTTTTCGGGGTTGGCACGGCTTATGCATTGGGTATTAGCAATAGATACTGTCCGGCCCGCGAGGGAAACCGGCTCTAACACAAGGAGTGAAGTGATGAAGGACTACAAAGAGGAAGGACTTGCGCTGGCAGGCATGCTGGTCGTGCTGCTCGGCGTCATGTTTGCGGCAGCGGCCACCGTTGCCTGAGCCGGCAGCTGCAAGGAGCCGCGGCGGCCACCCTTGATTTCGTAACGGCTGGCCGCACATCGATCTGGACTGCAGGGGCAATGCCCGGGCAGTCCGAACGAACCCCCTGAGGTGGCTGGCGACCGGGTATCTCTCCCCCCAAACGGCCCGGTCTGCAAGCCGCCTCGCACGATGCCGGCGGGATCGCCGGCGTATGAGGACCAGGAAGGTCCGGCGGCACCCCCCTGCCGCTAACCCTGGGCGCCGGAGTCCGCTCCGTGTCGGATCGGCCCGCTTGATCGAATATCGAATTAAGCACTCCGGCGCCTGTTTTTTCCGTTCCAGGATATTCAGCGCTCGACGCGGTTGCGGTGGCGATCGGCCCGCTTCGCGTGATTCCTCGAGTTCTGATTGCTGATGCTTTCGCGCACCCTGCGCAACCAGAGTCGCGCCCAGGCAAATTCGGCGCCGAGTATGGCCAGCCCGATCGGTATCACGATGAGACCCGGGCCCGGCGTAACCAGCATGACGATGCCCAGCAGAACGACGGTCGATCCGACCGTGAGCACGGCGATGCGGCGGGCGGTCCTGTAGGTCAGATGTGCGGTTTTCCGAATCATAAGGCTCCCCGGCATCGGGTCCACATGCAGATTACCATTTATCCATTCCCTATAATCGCAGCGTCACCGCCGGAGAATGACCGCATGCTGAGCCATTTCATACTGCTGCCGGGCCTGTACTTCGTCTTTACCGAAGTCGACAGGCTTCGCATTCACACGGAACCTGCCGTGGCCGTACTGGTGATGCAGCAGGCCGGGCGCAACCTCGTGCGCCTGCCGGACATCGAGTTCCGGCTCGGCATCTCGACGTACTGCGCGAACAGCGGCCAGCCCGAGTCTTTGTCGATCACTATCGCGGACACGCACAGGACCCTGCGCGCTGCAGAACTGCAGGCCGGGGATACGCTCGATGTAGCTATGCGCATCCCGGCAAGGCAGATCGCACCGTTGGCAATGCGCGAATTCTGTATCGATACGAGATCCGAAAGCGAGTCGGTCCTGATCACTTCCGCGCTGGCGGTGCAGGCGTCACTCCGATGCTCGCGAGGCGAAGAACAGTCGATTGTGTTTGCCGCCGAACCCCTGGACATCAGGGTGGACTGCATCCGCTCCGCCGTCGAGGCAACGGAGCCTGTCGACGACTAGCCGGGGTCTGTGGCCAGATGCTCGCGCAGAAATACGAGTGTCCTGTTCCACGCGTCTTCCGCATAATCGGCATTGAAATTTCTGCCACTCGGGTTGGCGAACGCGTGGCCTGCGCCTTCGTACACGTGAATCTCGTAGTCCTTTCTAAGGCGCTCCAACGCCCCCTCGAAGCGCTGCACGGACTCCAGCTTGATGCCGCGGTCCTCTGACCCGAACAGGCCAAGTATTGGCACCTCGACCGGACTCAGCCTTTCTTCGTCGTCGGTCACCTGGCCGTAGTAGATGACCGCGGCATCGAGGTCCGCTGGAAACAGCATCGCCGTATTGAGCGACCAGCCGCCACCGAAACACCAGCCGAGCGATGCGACCCGCGGCGCGCCCGCCGTCTCGCTCACGAATGCGTACGCCTGCTCGATATTCGAGGTAACCGAGTCGCGGTTCTCGACCGCCCGCAACATCAGCTGCCTGGCCGCCTCGGGATTCGTCGCCGCTTCGCCGCCGAACAGGTCGACCGCGAGAACGATGTAGCCCTCGGCCGCGAGCCTTTCCGCCATCGCGCGAATATTGTCGTTAAGGCCCCACCATTCATGGATCATGATGACCGCCGGAAGCGGTTCGATCATGTCGGACGGAAATGCAAAATGTCCGTAGACGAGCTCGTCGTCGACTTCCGCATACGCGAGACGCTCTGCCGTTACCTCTCGCTGCGGCTCGACCAGGGCGGCTTCGCTGGGCTCGGCCGTATCGTCGGCATGCTCGCGCGCCATGGCCTCGACGTTCTCGACGGCAGCCGCCTGCTCTTCCTCGACCGGGCCCGTATCCGTACGGCCACAGGCGGCCACGGCGCACAGCGTGAGAATCTGGACCGCGAGCATCGCGCCGCGTCCCGGTGTGCAGTAAGTCATAAACCGATTCCGGACATTTTCGCCCAGTGTAATAGAAAACGGGTGGCTGTCGAAGGACTCGCGGCCACATCCGGCGCAGTCAAGGGCCATCCCGCCACTCGTCGTCGTCGTTCCATTCCCGGAGCTTGCTCTTGTCGACCTGCCGCCATTGCTCTTCGCTTTTCCTCACGTTGCGCACCACCTTGGCGATCGCATAGACGACAACGGCAGCAACAAGAACGACCACCGGCCAGAAGCCTTCGGGCATCGACTGCATTCCTCACTGGGACCCGATGCAGCTTACCATCGGCAATGAGAGTAGACTGCGCCAAACGTTTCGAGGAGCCGAGCAGGGATGACCCGTCACGCCTTGCAGACACGGCAGAGATCATGAGCCAACCGCCGCTCATCGACATCCGCAACGCGACGATCTGGCGCGGCAAGACCCGCGTATTCGACAGGCTGACGCTCACCATCGACCGGCACGAACGCGTCGCCATCCTCGGCCCGAACGGTTCGGGCAAGACGACGCTGCTCAAGACCATCAACCGCGAACTGTACCCGGTGGAACGGGAAGGTTCGTGGGTCCGCATCCTCGGTCGGGAGCGATGGAATGTCTGGGACCTGCGCCGGCACATCGGCATCGTCTCTCACGATCTGCAACAGCGTTACCGGCCCGCGACGACTGCGCTCGAAGTCGTTCTGTCGGGCTTTCTCTCGAGCATCGGTGTTCACGGCATCCTTGGGAGCCGCATCGACGATGAGAAGATCGCCGCGGCCCATGACATCCTCGGGCAACTCGGCATCGCGGAACTCGCCGCCACTCCGCTGCGATCGATGTCCACCGGGCAGCAGCGGCGCTGCCTGCTCGGCCGGGCGCTGGTGCACCGGCCGGACACACTGATATTCGACGAGCCGACGTCCGGCCTCGACTTCGCGGCAAGCTTCGATTACCTGGCACGCGTCAGGGCGCTCGCCAGGGAAGGGCGCAATATCATCATCGTGACGCATCACCTGAACGAGATTCCTCCCGAAGTCGGGCGCGTCGTGGTCCTCGACCGGGGCGAGATCGCCGCGGACGGGCCGAAGGCATCTGTCCTGACGTCGGAATTGCTGAGCCGCGTCTACGGTACCCGGATCTCGGTCGCCGAGATCGACGGTTACTTCCTCGCATACCCGGGACAGGACAATTCGTCAAAAACGTGACGCATTACGTTAACTTCCCTGTGAATTGGGCCTATTCTTCACCCATGCTCAGAGTCTTTCGATCGTTGCTGTCCGGCCTGCCGCTGATCGCGCTGCCCGCGGTTGCGGCGGAGACGGCCGTTGCCACGGGGATAACGAGCGTGGGACCGGCGGTGTTCATGTTCACGATCGGCGGTGCGCTCTTCCTGACGCTCATCTTCCGCAAGGCGGCGACCCAGGTCGCACACTACTTCGTTTCGCGGCTCGGCGAGTACCGGATACGGCGAGCACTGGCAGCCCGCAGCAAGGACGTGCTGCACGATTTCATGCTGCCGGGCGCCTACGGCGGCATCGCCAAGATCGACCATGCCATCATGACCGCCGGCGGCATCCTCTGCATCCAGACCAAGCACTACAACGGCGTCGTGTTCGGCGAACCGGATGAACCGCAGTGGACCAACGTCGACGGGGTAACCCGCCGCCGCTTCCTGAATCCCCTGATCCAGAACGAAGGCCGGACCCGCGCGCTGCAGAAGATCGTGCCCGAGGTGCCCGTCGCCAACCTGGTCATATTCACCGGTTCCGTGGAATTCACCTCGGCGCCGCCGAAAAACGTCATTCGTGTCGGACAGCTCGAGAGCTTTATCGCCAAGTTCGTTTTCGGCCCGAGCAAGGTCGAGGACTGGGACGCCGTCTGGATGACCGTCAAGTCGGCGGCCCTGACGGACGACGACACCCGCAAGGACCACGCTTCGCAGCTGAGCTTCACCTGACCCCGCACGACGCGGGTAACTGCCCGATGCTTGAGAGCCTATCTCAAGGTCGTCCATAGAACGATCTTGAGATAGGTTCTATACTCGGGCGCTTTGTTGCCGCCGGACGCGCCGAGCATGCATGAAACCGCAGCCCTGATTTCTTCGCCGATCGGCGTACTGGCCGTTCTCTGCGCCGTCGCCGGATTCTTCTTTTACCTCGAGCGGGCGACGGGGGCGAAACTCTTCCAGTACGTTCCGCCGTTGCTGTTCATCTACATCACGCCGGTCATCCTCAGCAACGTGGATATCGGCGGCGCGTCGATCATCCCCAACAAGTCCATCATCTACAGCGGCCTCAGCACGTTCGCACTGCCGGCCTTCATCGTGCTGATGTTGATCAAGGTCGACGTGCCGGCCGTCATCCGGATCATGGGCAAGGGCGTGCTGGTCATGTTGATGGGCACTGCCGGCGTCATGGCCGGAGGCGTAATCGCCTACATGATCGTCCATCGCTGGTTGTCGGATGATGCATGGACGGGATTCGGCGCGCTGGCGGGCAGCTGGATCGGCGGTACCGCCAACATGGCGGCGACAAAGGAAATGCTCGGCACTTCGAGTGAATTGTTCGGGCTCGCGGTCATCGCCGACAACGCCGTCTACATCGTGTGGCTGCCGCTGCTGCTGATGTCGCGCAACTTTGCGGACCGGTTCAATGCCTGGGCGCGTGTGCCGGAAGAAAGGTTGGCCGCGATGGAAGCGGCCGCCGAACTCCATGCCGAGGAAGAACACCCACCCACGATGCCGGAATACCTTTTCCTCGCTGCGGTCGTCATCGGCATCACCTGGATGGGCATTGCCCTCGCACCCGGCATCTCGCAGTGGATCGGCACGACGATCGAACCGCTTGCGCCCGTGTTCGGTGAATCGACGACGCGCATCCTGCTGGTCACGACGGTAGCGTTGCTGTTGTCGGCGACCCCCGTGTCGCGACTACCCAACTCGACCGCGATGGGCACTGCACTGGTCTATATCTTCGTCGCCGGGATCGGCGCACGGGCCGAGATCGCCGGTCTCGCGCAGGCGCCGGCGTTCCTGCTCGGCGCATTCATCTGGATCTTCATCCACGGCGCGTTCTGCCTGGCCGGCGCCTGGATGTTCCGCGTCGACGTGCACAGCGTCGCCATCGCATCTGCCGCGAATATCGGCGCCGCAGCCTCTGCGCCCATCGTTGCCGCCCACCACAAGCCCAGCCTGGTGCCCGTCTCTGTCCTGATGGCGCTGCTGGGCTACGCCATGGGCAACTACCTCGCACCGCTGACCGGTTACCTGGCGAAGTTCGCCGTCGGTCAATAGGTTACTTGACATGCAGCTTTTTAGCTGCATAATAAAAGGCAACCATTTAGCTGCCTTTTAAACCATGGATGCTGTATTCAAAGCCCTGGCTGACCCCACGCGACGTGAGCTGCTGGACCGCCTGCTCGAACAGCAGGGCCAGACCTTGACGGAACTCGTCGACGGTCTCGGGATGCGCCGGCAATCCGTCGCAAAACATCTCGCGATACTCGAGACCGCCGGCCTCGTCGGCTGCCAGTGGCACGGGCGCGAGAAGCTGCATTACCTGAACCCGGTGCCCATCGGCGAGATCAGCCGGCGCTGGCTGGACCGCTTCTCGGAACAGCGCGCGGCAGCGATCCTCAATCTACGGGATGCACTGCAGGAGAATGACAATGAGTAAACCCGAATTTGTCTACATGAGCGTCATCGCGGCCTCTCCGGAGCGCGTCTGGCAGGGTCTGACGACTGCGGAATTCACGCGACAGTACTGGCACGGCACGCGCGTCCGCAGTGACTTTACGCCTGGCGCGACGATCGAGTTCCTGAACGCTGACGATAGCGTGGGCGTCGCCGGCGAAATACTGACGGCCGATCACCCGGGCGAACTTTCCTACACCTGGAAATTCCTGCGCAACCCGGATGCCGCTGATGATCCCGTGTCGCGGGTGACGTTCCGGCTGGAGCCGATACGCGCCGGAACGCGCCTGACCGTTATCCATGACCGGCTCGAGGCGGACTCGACAACTGCGACGCTGGTTGCCTTCGGCTGGCCGCACGTTATCGCCGGCCTCAAGACCCTGCTCGAAACGGGTGAGGCCGTTGACTTTACGGCGGCAGAAGAATCCGACCAGCAGGCAGCGGCGAGCGCCTAGGCCGCAAGTCGCACAAACTGATGCTACCGGCCCTCTCCTGACGATGCCCGATTCGGAGGTAGATGGTATCTTGACGCAATGCCGACGGTCACGATCCATGACGCAAGACGCTACGTAAAGCGCACGCTAATCGCCATCGCGAGCGTCGTGGCGCTGCTCTCGGCATTGATCGTCTGGGCGTGGCACGAACGCGCGGAAATTGCCGAAACGGGGCTGCATCCGCAGGTCGTGGACGAGGCTCCGGACGAGGCGGTCACCGTCACCTGGCTCGGCGTTACGACGCTGCTCTTCGATGACGGCGCAACGCAAATCCTGGTCGACGGCTTTATCTCGCGTCCGAGTCTTTTCGAATCATTGACGAAGAGGCCCGTGACCTACGACGCGCCGATGATCAATTACGTTATGAACGAGTACCAGATGCGCCGGCTTGCGGCGATCATCCCCGCGCACTCGCACTACGATCACGCGATGGATGTCGGCGCGATCGCGAATCGCAGCAGCGCATCGATCCTGGGTTCCGAGACGACCGCGAATATCGCGCGCGGCGCCGGCGTGCCCGAAGACCAGATCGTCGTCGCCGAGGCAAGGTCGCCGTACACGTTCGGGGATTTCACGGTAACGCTGGTGCCTTCGGTTCATGCGCCAATCGGCCTTCGCGGCGAAGTACCGCTGGCGGGCACCGTGGACGAGCCGCTCGAGCTGCCAGCGCCGATTACGGCCTGGCGGGAAGGCGGCAGTTACTCGATCGTGGTTTCGCATCCGCAGGGCACGACCATTGTGCAGGGGAGCGCAGGCTACAAGCAGGGCGCCCTCGACGATGTACAGGCCGATGTCGTAATGCTGGGTGTGGGGCTTCTCGGGAGCCTCGGACGTGATTATGTGGAGCGCTACTGGCAGGCGCTGGTGACGTCTACCGGCGCTACCCGGGTCTTCCCGGTGCACTTCGAGGACCAGACGCGCCCGTTCGGTGAAATCACCTTGCCGCCGAAGCTGATCGACAATTTCGTAAGGACGGTCGGTTGGCTCAAGGACGTTCGCGATACCTGGGACCGGGACACACAACTGTATCTGCCGGTCTTCGGAGAGCCCCTGGTGCTGTATCCGGAGCAGGCGCCCGACGCCTGAGTCTCTCAAGCCCCGGCGGATTGAAGCGGCGACAGGTCGCCGCCGATCAGGGCCTCTTTCTCGAGCCGGCTCAGGCGCTTGACGCGATGCTCGAGGCGCAACGCCGCGGCACGATCGCCGGCGGGTTTCTCGAATACGAGTTCGACGGGCGTTCGTCCACGCAGGTATTTTGCGCCGCGAACGCCGCTACGATGTTCTTCGAGGCGCCGGGCAACATCGAGCGTAATACCGGTATAGAGACTGCCATCCGCACAGCGAAGAATGTACAGGCTGTAGCTCACGAGCTGCCGTGATCAGGCGTGTCCGCCCTTGAGAGCATCGCCCAGAACGCGGAAAGCGCCGACCTCCACGCTGTTCAGGTTTTCCTGAGTCTCGGCGAATGTCAGCGCCAGTTCGCTCGCCCCGTCGAGCGCATCGACGGCCTGCCTGAATCTCAGCGTCAGCACATTGCCGATGAGTTCCGCTTCCGCCAGCAGGTCGTGTCCGCCGAACTGCTTTTCATTGATTTCGATGTGCATGGATTCATCGAAATCGTCCTCGATCGTGCGCACCAGGAGCAGGTAGTCGTCGATATCGCCCGTCTCCGTGGTCTTCGCGAAAAACAACATCGTGGCGTTGTCGCGCACATCGAAGGCGACCGTGTCGTAATGGCGGCTATCGGCCATCGCGCCCTCCGCAGAAAAATAATGCCTGCAGTCTACGCGACACGGCCTTTGATTTCAGCGATGCGTGCATCCTTCTCCTGCCACAGTCCGCCAAGCCAGCGATGCACATACCGCCGAAATTCACGGTCGTTCTGATAGTCACCGGCGACGAGCTTGCGATCGATGGGCAGCACCCTGACGTCCAGGGTCACGTTGACGCGATCACCGCAGATCATGTCCCAGAACTTCGGCGGGCCGTCGGCATAGACGAGCGTGACGTCGAGGATGGCGTCGAATACTTCTCCCATTGCCGACAACGCGACGGCGATGCCGCCCGCCCGCGGCAGCAGCAGGTGCTGGTAGGGCGAATTCCTGGCAGCCCGCTTCGCTTCGCTGAATCGGGTGCCTTCGACAAAATTGATGACGGATGTCGGCGTATGGCGAAATTTCTCGCAGGCCTTGCGCGTCGCTTCGAGGTCGGCCCCCTTCTTTTCCGGATGACGCGCCAGGTAGGACGGCGAATACCGCTTCATGAACGGCATATCGAGCGCCCAGAACCCGAGTCCGAGCAGCGGGAACCAGATAAGTTGCTGCTTGATAAAGAACTTGAGGAGCGGAATACGCCGGTTCAGCGCCACCTGCAGCACCACGATGTCCACCCACGTCTGGTGGTTGGCGAGCACCAGGTACCAGCCGTGCCGGTCGAGGGACTCGGCGTCGTCGGCGCGCCAGTTTCGGGAGCCCGAACCCCGCAGCGCGAACCCGTTGACCGCGATCCAGTTTTCCGCGCACCACATCAGCCAGCGCGTCAGTACCCGGCGCAGCGCGGTGACCGGCAGGAGCAGCTTCAGTATTCCGAGCGTCATTATCGGCACGAACCAGAACACCGTATTGATGGTCAGCACACCGAAGGTCAGCACGCCGCGCACCTGCCTGAGAAACGACCTCACCCAGCACCTCGAAACCCGCGATCGAAGTGCCGCATTTTAGCCCGAACCGGCACCCCAGCGTGGCTTGCCCACACGATTCCCTTGGAGTAACGTGAAACAGCATTTCACGGAACTCGAGGACAGATGATCACATTGTCGATCAACGGTGAGCCGCGGACGCTCGATGTCGATCCGTCGACGCCGCTGCTGTGGGTCATCCGCGACTATGCCGGGCTCACCGGCACGAAGTTCGGCTGCGGCATCGCGCAGTGCGGCGCGTGCACGGTCCACGTCGACGGCAAGCCGGTTCGCTCCTGCGTAACGCCGGCTTCCGCCGCCGTGGGCCGGCAGATCACGACCATCGAGGGCGTCAATGGCGGCAAAGGCGGCCTGCACCCGGTACAGCAGGCATGGATCGACGAGCAGGTACCGCAATGCGGCTATTGCCAGTCGGGGCAGATAATGGCCGCCGCCGCGCTGCTGGATCGGGTCCCGTCACCCACGGATGCCGATATCGACACGGCGATGTCGGGCGTCGTGTGCCGTTGCGGCACCTATCCGCGAATCCGCAAGGGCATCAAGCGTGCCGCCGCCGCGATCGCACAGACGCAGGCGCTGGAGACCGACAATGGGTAAGTGGACCCGGCGCGCATTCATTACGGCCGGCGTCGCCGCGGGCGGCGTGGTCGTGTTCGGTGTCGCCATCCGCCGCGGCGATCGATCCGACAAGGTCAGGGGGCTCGTCGCTGCTGACGGCGAGTCGCTGTTCGACGTCTGGCTGAAGATTGCGCCCGACAACACCATCACGGCGATCATTCCGCACGCGGACATGGGACAGGGCGTGCACACCGCTCTCGCCATGATGCTGGCCGACGAACTCGACGCGGACTGGTCGACCGTGCGCTTCGAGGAAGCGCCCGCCCACAAGGAGTTCGCCAACTATTCGCTGGCGCGGGAGTTCTCGGCGCCCGGCGCAGATTTTCCGGCCTGGCTGATCGACTCCGTCGACGGCCTGTTCTTCCGCGCCACGCAGATGATGGGACTGCAGATCACGGGCGGCAGCCTCTCCGTGCGTACGACCGGCCAGATCGCCATGCGTGTAACCGGCGCCGCAACCCGGGCGGTGCTGCTGGAGGCGGCAGCCAGCGAATGGCAGGTGCCGGTTTCCGAACTCAGCGCCGGCAGCAGCATGATTCGTCATGCCGCGTCCGGCCGCGAGGCGACGTTCGCGCACTTTGCACCGGCAGCGGCGGCCTTGCCTCTGCCGGACAAACCGTCACTGAAGTCTACAGACGAGTTCCGCATCATGGGCACGTCGCCGCCGCGGTTCGACGTGCCTGCGAAGGTGGACGGCTCCGCAGACTTCGGCATCGATGCAACGCTCCCGGGGATGAAGTATGCCGCCGTCAAGGCGGCCCCCGTGTTCGGCGGCCGCGTCCTGTCCGTGGACGATTCCTCCGTCCAGGACCTGCCCGGCGTTCGCAAGGTAGTGAACCTCGGCGACGCGGTTGCCGTCATTGCAGATGGTTACTGGCAGGCTCACCAGGCGCTGGGCAAACTCTCGGTCGAGTTCAGCGACGGTGGCAACGGCGCCGCTGAGCAGGAAGGCATATTCAGCCAGTTCGCCGACGAACTCGATTCGGCGGCTGCCGAGGGTCGGGAGAAGAAGGATGTCGTATCGGGGGATGCCGCAGCAGCGCTCGACAACGCCGCACAGGTCCTCGAGGCCGAGTACCGTGTCCCCTTCCTCGCGCATGCCCCCATGGAACCGATGAACTGCACGGCCTGGGTGCATGACGACCGATGCGAATTATGGCTGGGCACGCAGAACCCGCTGGGCTTCGCCCAGCAGGTTGCCAAGGCGATCGGCATGGACCAGTCGCAGGTCGTTCTGCACAACCAGTACCTGGGCGGCGGCTTCGGGCGGCGCGCCTTCGACGACTTCGCCATACAGGCGGCACGAATCGCGGCGGATACGCCGTACCCGGTGAAACTCGTCTGGTCGCGCGAAGAAGACATGCGTCACGACCATTACCGCCAGGCGAGTATCAGCCGGTTCCGCGGCGGTCTCGATGCTTCCGGCAAGCCGGTCGCGTGGCACAACCACTACGTCAACAAGCACGACCCCGAGGAAGCGCCGCATATCCCCTACGCCATCGCGGACCAGGCTATCGTCTACAGCGAAAGCGAGACGCACGTGCCCTGGGGGTTCTGGCGCAGCGTCGACCACTCCCTGCATGCATTCTTCACCGAGTCGTTCATCGACGAGCTGGCGGTGGCCGCGGGCCGCGATACCTACGAATACCGGCGCGAACTGCTGGCCGGCGAGCCGCGTTTTACGGCGGTGCTGGACCTCGCGGCGGAGAAAGCCGGTTGGGGTGAACCCCTGCCCGCGAACATGGGTCGCGGTATCGCCATCCACCGTTCTTTCGGAACCATCGTCGCACAGGTCGTGGACGTCGAGATCGCCGGCGGCAAGCCGAGGGCGCGGCGTGTCGTCTGCGCCGTTGATCCCGGCTACGCCGTCCATCCGGACAACCTCGCCGCGCAGATGGAAAGTGGCATTGCCTTCGGCCTGACTGCTGCACTCTACGGCGAAATATCCATCAGCGGCGGCGCGGTTCAGCAATCGAACTTTCACGATTACCGGATGCTGCGGATGGACGAGGCCCCGGACGTCGAGACTTACATCATCAATGGTGGCGGGCTGCTGGGCGGCGCCGGGGAGCCCGGTACGCCGCCTATTGCACCGGCATTCACCAACGCGATTTTCGATGCAACCGGCATTCGTATCCGCGAGTTGCCGGTCAGCAAACACGAACTGCGTCTGAAAGATGTCGAAGACGTGGCCTGACGCCACTGCGGGAGTAAATCATTGAGCAGCGAACGAATCCGCACCCT
>JABAOG010004473.1_pt1 | contig 12802 bp, 9 predicted proteins | sample 7062131 | NCBI WGS metagenome assembly JABAOG01 (sample SAMN14538629, study PRJNA623070) | marine sediment metagenome | biome: marine biome [ENVO:00000428]; feature: marine pelagic biome [ENVO:01000023]; material: deep marine sediment [ENVO:00002113] | place: India: Arabian Sea | collected... | reverse complement strand
ACATGACTATCAATCCAGCCACAATAGCCCACCGTAGCATTGGTTGATTTTCCGTTTTATTTGCCTGGCTTGAAGACCGACCCAGGAGCCGGAAACTCCCGGCCATTATTACAATAAAGGCCAACAATCCGAATAAACCCTGTTCTAAAGCCACATCCAGGTAAAGATTGTGGGCATACGTGAACACTTTCTGAGGAATAATCAAAACGTATTGTGAATAAAGGCCCGCAAATGAATCAAGCCCACCACCAACAAAGGGAAAATCGCCAAGTAAAAACAGGGTGTTATTGTAGATGGCTGCCCGACTGTCTGCACTGGCAGCTCCGGGTAAAAGGTTTGCCAGGCTGATGGGACTGGCAGGTATAAAAAATAAAATAATAGCACCAACTAAAAGGGCCAAGCCAATGCCCAACCCAAAGATAGTTGGTTGTTTGCGGCCAGACTTCTTTGCCAACTGCCGGCTAATAATTGACCAAGCCCATATTGACAAAGCCACTGCGAGGGCAAACCAGGCCGCTCTTGACCCCGTCAGTATTAGAGCAAACACAACCAAAGCTGCCGCAGCGCCAACACCCAATCGAGCCGTTAGTGGCCAATCCCGCCAATCATGAATTGTTAAGGCCAGGCTAAATGGCACTAAGACTGTGATCAACCCGGCTGTTTTATTCGCGTCCAGGGCAGGAAAATTTATGAATGGCCTTATTCCCATCCAAGATTGGGCTAAATTATCCAAAACTCCTATGTATATTGGGTTTGTTTGCCAATCATTGGTAAGCAAAAAGCAAACTCCAATTATTACGCTTAAGACACTGAGCAACCTGGCAACAAACCAGAGATTGGCAAAAGGCTGGTTTGCAAGCGCATAAAACAAGAAAAACGAAGCCAGTAAAAGCCAGAACTTTGCCCAGGCTGCTGGAGAATTATAGGCAGCCCACAAACCAACAATGGCAGTAAGCATAAATAACCAAATTGGGGCAGCTAATGGGTTAGCAATGGCCAACCGACCTGTTTGCCAAAAACGCAATGTCCAGGGAGTTATTACCAAAACCAAAGGCCAGAAACCTATCTGGGGAAATATGATCCATAATGCAGCTGCTGCTGACGTAGCAACGATATCTAGTATTGGCAACCAATCTGGTTGGTCAGTTGACAGAGATAATGTATGTTGACTCACAATAATATTAATAGCGATTTGAGCGAGCGCGGCGGATAAGGACTAGAACAGATACCAAACCAATTGGGATACCGGCCAGGATAGCCCCAACAATGATTATTTTATTTCCCGACAGGGTGCCAATCACAGGCAATGATGGAGCATTACTACCTGGTTCAACAGGAAAAACAATTTCTGGCGTTGGTTCTGGCGTCGCGGTTGGTTGTGGGGTCTCAGTGGGCGTGGGGGTTGGCGTCAAGGTCGGCAGTGGGGTNNTACGGTTGGAAGCGCTCTTTGGGTGAACCAAATTAATTCCGGTAACGTTTCCTCTTCCGGTTGGGTAGTATAAACCACTGCCAGCCGCCCGTCTCCCGTGGCAGCAACTGCCAGATTGTTGGTTCTAAGTACGGGCAGCTGTGCCAAATTCAGGCTTTCCTCTCTTTGCCAACGATCTACCTGCCAAACCCACTGATTTAAAATACCAGATTCGGTGTTGTTTATATTCTCTTCGGTTTTCGCCACGACAATATGTGCCTGTCCGATTATGTCCAAAGCTAATTGAGCCGAACTCATATTGGAAGACTCGTCAACCCGAAACGGTTGGTTCCAAGTCAAACCATTATCTAGTGATTGTTGTTGCCAGAGACTGGTTCGGCCGTTTTCTTGTTCTTGCCAACTGCGGTGAACTACACGCTCCCCATAACCTGTAATTTGATGCCACACAACGGCCGTGGTTTGTTGGGAAAGACTATGAATTTCTTCCGGTTCCGACCAATTATTCTCCTCCCCTTGAGAATGCATATAATATAGCATTGCACTATCGTTATTGTTATCTGACAAGGGGCGGCGCAGCCAGAGCAAATGTTGGACACCATCATCTGCTACATGGAGCTTGGGTTGGTCAACCATGTCCCAACCGGCAGCCACTCCATCAAATATTAGGTCAGGTTCCGACCAACTACCCCCCATGTCCTGGGACGAAACCATATAAACACCCCGGTTTTCATTCAGTGTGATGGCATAGACAACATAAAAAACGCCATCCGGACCAATGACAATCGTTGGCGCAGAGGCAGCAGAGCGAACTGCTGGCAGTGAAATTGGTTCCGACCAAGCTGAGGCAATAAGAGCTTGTTCAACAGCCACCCGGCTGAAATAAATCTCGCCAACGGCACCATTGCTCCAAACCGCTAATATATTTCCGTTGGGGCTAAGAACAACAGATAGTTGCTCAACTCTATTGTTCGGCGACGTAAGAACGGCCGTCGAACGCGACCAATTTGAATTATCCCAGCTTGAATAATATATTGCGGACCCATTTCCCGTCTCTTTAGCCTGCTGCCAAAACAAATGCAGAATATTTTCGTCATCTACCACCAAGGATGGAGCAGAAATTAATTCAGAACTACTTTCCAATGGAACAGGCGCGCTCCAAACAGGTGCTACCTGCAAACTTTCAACTAATGAAGTTAACGAGCGGGAAGTCAGCCAGATATCCTGTCCGGTTCCCTGGCCACAACTAACGACAACCAATTGACTACCATCCAATACTACTGTCTGTCCACAATTATAAGTGACAGAACGAAATACATCTTCGTCAACAAAGGAGGTCAGTTCTGGTTGTAATTGAGGCTCATACCATTCGCTTTCCGACCATACATATAAATATTTGACATCAGCCACATTCGTCAACATGAATAATCCCGCATCACCTGGTAAAAATTCAACACTATTTGGGCACCCTTGAAATTCATTCCAAAAGTTTGGGTCAGTTTGCCAGGTAGCACCCTCATCCTCAGACCATTGGTGAATTTGGTTACAATTATTTCCTTTATGCCCAGCCTGCCAGGTAACGTGAAGTTGGCTGTTGTAATTTGCTACAAGAATATTTCTGGGGCTAACATCCTCGCTGCTATCATCTTCCTGCCGGCGATCAATTTCAACTGGTGTCCCCCAAGTTGTGCCATTATTTTGGGAATGAATTAGGAAAACGCGTTCTCGAGGACGATTATCCCAGGAAATATACAAATCTGAGATATCTAGACTCATATTGAGATGGGCATTGTCTGAAGTCAATAGTCGAAAATATGGTGATTGATATAACTCGGCCGGTTCTGACCATGTTTCTCCACTATCAATTGAGCGGCGATAATACAGTCCAGCAGGCGCTTCAGGTGTATCGGTATTGGTAATGTAAGCTAAATGTAATTGGCCGTTGGTCCCTGTTAATACCTCGAATTTAACAACATCTTGCCCTAAACTGCGTGGGACTATCCAACTCCCAAAATCAGCAAAACCTTCAGTAGGAACAAAGCTTTGAAAAAGCTCCGATTCTTCTCCCAACCAGAAGGCATGAATAAAACCGGCCGAATCAGCCACTAATTGTGGCGCGAACAAAGGCGTCGGTTGACTTGCACTTAATTCAGGGAAATAGGTACGTGTTCCAAAGGGTAACTCCACCGACAAAGGCTCGCTCCATTCCCCTTCGTTCCCCCGAGTATATACGAAAGACTCCTCCAACATATCTTGCCACAGAATGTGAAATTGTTGGTTACCGTCCATCACGATATAAGGCTTAGTTCCTGTTCCTGAGTGTGATAGGTTGATCGGTGTCAGCCACTCACTATCATCTGCCTGTCCGCTGACCAGATAAATAGAGTGCCCAAAAAGCAAGCCAATGAGCAAAACGAATAGAATTGCTCGATTGGCTTGCTTGAAAATTTCCAAAATAGTCTGGTACGCCGTTGGTATCAAGCCCTTATGAAGAGAGTGACAAACCTGAATCGGTGGAAGCCCAACTCAGGTGTTGTAAACCCACATTAAAAGCCGACTTTAAGGTTGAACGATCCGAGATGAGCATCTTGAGATAGGTCATGATAGGTCCAGGCCGGAACGCCCATTCGCGGAACGCTCTTTTTTGCCAGTAAAGCAGCCGTTCGGCCGAGAGATCCGGATAATCCAAAACGGTGCCTTTGTCCATATCGACTTGTTCCCAGCGTGTACCTGCCCGGAACCAATTATTTTCAACAACCTCAAAGAAGAAAGGTGTACCCGGATAAGGCGCTGCTACATGAAAGAGTGCTATATCAAGCGGCAGCTTCTTGGAAAAATCAATTGTCTGCCGAATTGTTTCCTCAGTTTCTCCCGGCAAACCAATAATAAAGTAGCCCCAGTTTTTGATACCGGCTTGTTTGGCCCAACGCAAAGCGCGTTCTGCTTTCTCAGGATAAGCGCCTTTACGTGCATGGCGCAGTATCTGTTCGTTGCCACTTTCGATACCCCAGGAAATTAACCAACAGCCGGCTTTGCCCATTAATTGCAACATTTCTTCATCGACATAATCAACCCGGCTGTTGCAAGTCCATTTGATGTTGATATTTTCCTCAATCATTAATTTGCACAATTCTACGACCTGTTCCCGATTAACCGTGAACAGATCAGCGTACATATGAATATTGTGGATGCCAAGCTTTTTAAGCTCCCACATTTCCTTCACCAATAGCTCTGGGGAACGAAGCCGGGCGCTATACTGGTAGCTAACATGCTTGATGCAATAGGTACAACCTGCGGGACAACCACGGCTGGTAACGATAAAGGTAAATGGCCCTTTAATGAGCGGCATCCTGTACTCTCGGAGCGGCAGCAATTCGTGTTTAGGAATGGGCATGTCATCGAGGTCGGCGATAAACGGCCGAACCCAATTCATTATAATCTCATCCCCATCACGCCAAACCAGACCCTTAATGCCATGCATATCGACCGTGCCATCCTCTTTCAGAGCGGGTTTATAAGTCGGGTCTGAATCGAACAACTTTTGTACCTCCGGCGAACGTTGGTCAATTTTACCTTCAAGATGGTCTAATAAGTCCCGAAGCGTCAAATCCGGCTCGCCCACAAAAACATAATCTAGCGCTGGATAGGGGCGCATTGTTTCACGGGGAATGGGCGTCACATGGGTACCAAAAGCAATCGTCTGTGCGCCTCGGGCTTTTGCCAGGAAACAACCATACATATCATTTTCCAGGGTTGGTGCTGTCACCTGAGTTATATAATACTTCGGTTGACACTCCTGCAGAAGCCGAGCAAATTCAGGCCAGCCCATACGTTCCGCATTAGCGTCGATTACCTTCACCTTGTAGTCTGGGTGCAAAATAGCCGCCATTTGAGCCAATGACACCTGGGGCCAAACCATATTTTCACGTGTTCGACGGCCAACCCGATGCTGGGTGCGAATCCATAACTCCCCATCTGGCGTCGGTGGATTTACCAATACAATATCAACAGCTTTTTCAGAACGAGGGGTTTCCAACAAACCCTTTTGAACAATGTCATCAGCGTTAGGAAAATCGGCCATCCGCAATTTTGGGATACGGCGGGAACCTAAATTTTCTTTGATCGGGTCTAAGCTTTTCTTACTCACGAATAATCCTTCCTTACTTGCAAAGTAGTCGTTATACTAAATAACTTGCAAGTCCTTTTCAATATGAAAATTACGTTGGCTTAACTCATCCAAAACACGCAATAATATCCAATAAATAATCAGTTGTACACCTGTTAAGATTAACATTGCACTGCCTAATAGATATAGCCAAAGTCTGGAAATCTCCCAGCCTTGGATACCTAATGACAAACTAATCACACCGAGTGCTAATCCACCCAAGGCACTTAATATACCTAACCAACCAAATTGGCGATCCAAGGGGGTTTTAAATATTGGCCGTCCAAACAGCCCCTGGCGAACGGGTTGCTCATAAAATAAAGATACCAGGTAATTGAATGTAACGCCGAGACAAAAAATGCCAATCCCGGTTACACCTGAAACCAATGCCAGAAAAATTGCCGCCACAGTCCAGGGGGTAAGGGTTGTCGTTCCACCTAAGCGAATGCCAATTAAGGCCAACAGTACAACCAGGGTAATCGCAATACCGCCCAATCCAATCATTCCCAAAATCCGCACCGGATTGTAGGTTAGGGCCGTCCAAACTATGGAGTGTAAAAAGACAGAACCATCCCGAACAACACTTAATTTCGACCGCCCTAATCGCTCGCTGTAAGGAATTGGCGTTTCAGCCATCTTAATGCCCTCATGAATTGCGCGGGTACTCATCACCGGCGTCAGATTTAGGCCATCGGGCAGCGGGTATATCCGTTCTAATATCTCGCGTTTAAAAACACGCATCCCGCTGGCGCTGTCGGTCACTCGTTGGGCGCCAACAATACTCAATAAAGTAGCGAAGAACAGGTTGCCAATACGGCGCGTAACCGGCATTTGACTTTCGGCTCCTGCCATTCTGGAACCTATAACCAGGTCAGTGCCATTCAGAGCATATTGGCAAAGTTGAGGGAAAAACTCCGGCGGATAAGTGCCATCGGCATCGAGGAAACCTATCAGTTCCCCTTTGGCACGACCAAAACCTGTTTTCAAAGCAGCGCCATAGCCTTTGTTGGTTGGATGGCGAACCAGTTCCACCCCTGGCATACTCTCGACAATATCGGCCGTTTTATCGGATGATCCATCATCCACAACGAGAAATTCAAGCTCATTAACACCCACTTTGATAAGGTCCGGCTTTACCGCCAGCACCCGCTGAGCGATTTCAGCAATACCATCTTCCTCATTATATGCTGGGATTACTATAGATAGTGTTGTCATTTTCTTCCTTCATAAAAACTACGAAAACTCAATGGTAAACGGCCCGATCCAAGGCGCCTATTTGTGTGCCGTCAATTTCTTTTATAACTCTGGCCGGAACACCAGCAACAACCGTGCGGGGTGGAACATCTTTCGTAACCACAGCTCCGGCAGCAACCACCGCTCCCTGCCCCACTTTTATACCGTCGGTTATGATCGCGCCTGCTCCTAACCAGACATCATCTTCAATTACTATTCCTTCGGCCGTAATACCTTGTTCTATAAACGGCCGCTCTGGATCATCAAAAACATGATTTACCGCAATAATTTGGGTATAAGGCGAAGTATAAACACGATTTCCGATTTTAACTCCCCCCTGTCCGCGAATGATTGAATTTTCACCGATCAAACTATCAGATCCAATTCGGATACCTGATTGGGGTAAATTACGAAAATTATATACGTGCAATATCGCCCCATGCATCACTAATGTGCCAGACCCAATCTCGATGCCACCTGGACAGGCATGAAGGTAAGTACCTTCATCAAGATAAACACCTTTTTCTAAACGGATGTTACCTGCAAAACGAATGCGAACATTCTTTTCAATTGCAGCTAAGCCATCCATTTTCATGATGAACCGATAAAAAACACCTCGAATGCCAATCCCTAGAATTGTTGGTATCCAACCAAACAAAAAAAATAACAGTTGTTCAACAATATAGGAACCAAAACCGGCCGCCTGTCGATTGATATAAAGCTGTAAATTTTGCCAGACCGATGGTTGGTCTCGTTGGTTGGTGGTCATTAACAGAATATTATAGCAAACTAAGGAAATTGTTTTCCCAAATAAGTACGCTCCGCCCTTCCGACACTGGAATCTTCTTCGTTATCTTTAATAGGCTTCAACAACCCAAAAAGAAAAATATTTTCTGAACAAGTTTGCAGCGTACATTTCATAGTCTTGTTCCTTAGTTGAAACGTCTCATATTATGAGGCCATTTTTACTGCAGCTTATCTGTAATTCAGTGAATATGTGCAATTACCGTTCAGTTGTAACTAACCCCACTTCCCCAAATAAATAAAGTTACCAGTTAACCTAGTAACTTATTTGGAAAAGTCTCTATGAAAATAGCAAGCCCGGTAATATAAGGTGCCGGAAAACTATTTTGGATTAGCCTTTATAGTAACAAACGATAATTACAAATTAAATTACATTCTTTGAGTTCTTTATAACTTTTTACAGTTGGGAAAATCTAGAGGTGCTAAAGTCTATTAACGCCGCCGCTTCACGCGGGCGCTAATTAATTTGCGTTTTTCTGGTGAGGTCCAGCAGATATTTACGATTCTTTGAGAGATTGGGGGTTACGACTTAATAAGATTAGACAATACTGACCAATGATAAAATTAACTATTTACCTTTGTGCCGCCGCTACATCAGCAACCGTTTCCAGATCCGGCGCCCGGACAATTACCGTTGCCTCCCCGATTTGATAAAGACAGATAACATCCGCCCCCTGCCAGCATAAACCACCGTCAGGCTGCTCGTTCACACCCACGCCAAAAAGATTAGCCGGGTAATTTTCATAAGCGCCGAAAAATTCTTCCCCATCGGCAACCGTATCCCAGACCAGCTTCAAGACCATTACAATCTCTTCCGCTTCATCGTTCCAATATACAGTATAGCGGTCACCGCCCCAACCCGATGCGGCCGATTCGACCAGACCGCCTTCTAACTGTTGGGCCAGATATTCACGCAAATAAAACTCGCCCAGGGTATCCTCATCCAATCGCTGCCAGCCCACTCCCAGTGTATCCGTCAGTGGTTGCATCGTAACAACTTGAGGTTCGTCGCCGGTCAAATACCGTTCTGGATGAATGATCTGCTCCGTAGATTGGGGCAGATTTTCCCAGGCATCATCAACAGTGGCATAACCGCCCTGGGCATAAAGCGCCTGGACAAATTCCAACCCGGCCGTATAGGGAAACTCAAGCTCACGGGCCAAAATCGGGGGAGCACTGTCAAATACAGTCGTATCTATGGAATCAGATTCGGTAAGAATTTCAAGCAGTTGCTCCTGGGTAAAATATCCCTCACTGATATAGAGCGACTGAGCCAGAGTAGCATCTCCTTCAGCCAAAGCCCGAATCGCAAAAGCTACCTCCGAATCTAAAGATTCATCCGATAACAAATCCAGACGGAAATGTTGATCCTGCAAAGCATGAACAAATTCATGCGCATAAGTAAACTGCTCTAAAGCACCGAAAGAAGTTTCCCTACTACTGATGATCACAAACTCGTCCGTTTCCGGATCATAAAAACCGGCCACCTGTTCGGTATACAGGTCAATGGTGAAGTTGTACAGGTCGAAATCTCGAGCCAGAAAGTCGAAGGCGCTCAAGGTTAGGACATCCAGGCGGCCTTCTTCAGGGCTGTAATCTTCCATAAAATCGGCTTCTAACCTGGCGCGAAGTTCTGCCGTTGTCAAGGCTGTTGGGACAACTTCATTTAATTGGGGCAGTCCTCGCAGTTCGACCACATTGGCCTCAATTTCATCCCGCACCCCGGCAAAGGGATCTTCAGCATTTGCTTTAGGTGTGCTGCCCGGATCGGCCGTTGCCGCAGATGTATTCTCAGACGGCGTTGGAGTTTGAGGCGGTGAATTGGTTGGCGTTGGTGGTAATGTGGCGCTCTCATTGCTATTCTGGTTGTTGTCCGGCTGGTTCGCTTCCGGTGCAATAGTGACCGCAACGACTGTGACCACACTGGGAGGACTTGAAACTGACGGGGAGGAGAGAAAAAAGGCCCCACCAAAGAAGGCAATCAGCCCAGCCAGACAGACTAAACATATTGATAAGATGGCACAACCACCCAATAACCAGACCCAGATTGGCACCGATGAAGATTGATTTTCGTTCATAAAAGTCCTTAAAACGTATTGAGATTGATTTAGAAAAAAAGTTATTGGGCTTGAGCCGCGGCAACTGTCGCGGCCGTTTCCAGATCTGGGGCGCGAACAATAAAGGTTTGTAAACCAAATTGATAGAAGCAGGTAACATCCTCACCCTGCCAGCACTGGCCGCCATCATCTTGAAGTTCAGACTCAGTTGCGTATAAACGCCGCAGATAATTAGTATAGGCGGTAGAAAATTCGGCCGGATCATCTTCTCCGTCCCAGGCCAACCGCAGCGCCATAACAAGGGCATCATTGGCCGCATCCCAATAGACAACATATTGGTCGCCACCCCAACCAAGCGCCGCCTGGTCCAGCTCCTCCGGCGATAAATACTGGCTGAGGTGCTGTCGTAAATAAAATTCCCCTAATGTATCCTGTCGAATAAGCTGCCAATCACCATCCAGAACATCTGTCAAAGATGGTACGCTTACCTCGGCTGGCGTATCGCCGCCCAGATACCTTTCGGGGTGAAGAATTTGTTCACTTGATTGCGGCCGATTTTCCCAAATACTATTTACTAAATCGAAACCACCTTGATCAAATAAAAATTGGATGAATTGATAGCCACTTCGATAAGCGAATTCAAATTGTGCCCGCAAGAATGATGGCACCTCATTAAAAAGAGAGAGCGCTTGCTGATTTAGGGTATCCGTCACACTGACCTGCTCCTGTGGTGTAAATGCGTCACTATTTTGCAAGTAGCTAAACTGGACAAAGTTCGCTTCCCCTTCCACCATGGCCCGAAATGCTGTTCGGTTATCTGTTGTTAGGCTCTGGATATCAATCTGCTCCAGGCCAAATTGTTCATTCTGAAGATTATGCATCTCCGAATGGGCTGTCAACCAACGGTTGAAAGCAGGTTGTTCACCCAAACCGGGATTATATATAACAACAGACAAGGTGTCCGGATTGTATGCGCCTATGACTTCTTGTTCTGTCAGACTGCTGGTATACACAACAAAATCAAAATCTTCTGGAATCAACCGGAAAGCCCGGTAGACGATCGCATCAAATTGTGCTTGTGTTTCCATATATGGGCTGCTGCCAAATAACAGCTGCTGGTGAAAATCAACAGTTGTGGTCTGGGTCACTGTCTGTTGAGGTTCGGGGACGGCCGTTTCTTCCTCCGGTTCAGGTAAACGAATAGCGGCAATGCTTGTTTCAACCGCCTGCCGCTGGGCTTCCTGGCGAGCCTCCTCGCTTGGATAAGCGGCCGTTATCATTATCGTTTCCTGGCTCATCCGGCCGTTTGAATCCGTGCTTGTCGCTTGAATAGTATAAACTTCCTCATTCTCAAAAGTCCAATTAAATCGAAAGACTGTTGAGGTCTGGCCCCCCGCCTGATAACTCTGCCAGGACTCCCCATTTAAGGTAACTTCAATACTAGCAACCCCATCTTCCGCATAAGTCGCAATGAAAAAATCGATATTGGTATTTGGGGAGACAACAGCCCCATTATTAGGCGAAAAAATGAATAGCTGGATCGCTGTTTCATTGACGGCCTCTTCAGCCTCCGCCACATTTGTTTCCTGTTGGGCAACTTGTGTTGAAAGGGCAACAATTTGCTCATCTTTATCAGCTATCTCGTTAGACAGGGCGTCACGAGCAGATTCNNTTTTCCGATTCCAATTCGGTTGATTGCTGTTCCAAAACTTGATTGTCTCGCGCCAGGAAGACAACCGCTGCCACCAGAACCAGCAGCGCAACCAGAAAAGCTAATAAAAATGCGGTAGTAGAGGATTGTTTCATAGACCGGTATGCTACACGAGCCAGAGATGTAAATCAAGGCAAGAAAGGGCTGACCACTCTTATTTCTCATTAGATTTGAATTAATTGGTGAAGAAACCGTATAAATGATTGACGTTTAGGTTACAACCTTTTAGGATACCTGCGGTATCAAAAACGCATATGTTCAGGCATTACCGAGGAAAGCTCTATTGATTAACGAAAAGAGCCATGCTCGCAGTCAAATGAGGTCAACGGAAATGAAATTTGTGAAACCCCTGTTTTTGCTTATCGGCATATTGGCATTGGTCGCCCTGGCATGTGGGCCAGGTGTGCCCAATATTCCTGAAGGCGCAGTAGAAACGGTACAATCGGCGGGAGAGCAGGCTGGTGCGGTTGCTGAAACGGCCGTTGCCCTGGCAACCCAGGAAGGCGCCGCCGCCCTTGAAACAGTTCAGGCCAGCGGGGTAACAGACCTGGGCGCCCTTGGAGAAAAATTCGAATCAATTCAGCCCGACGCAAATGGCAATTTTAGCGTCACGATTACTGACACCGAGTTAAATGAGGCGATTCGACGCTCCCAAGAAACAGCAGGAACGGCCGGAAATTCAACCTTGCAAGACCCTGTTATCGCTTTCACCGGCGGCAATATTGTTCTCACCGGTAACGTCACCCAACCCATTGAGGCAGTTCTAACGGTTTCGTTTCGGCCGTCTGTCGTTGATGGCGTTCTTCAATTCGAGGTCGTTAGCGCCACTTTAGGATCGATAACGGTTCCGGCGGCCGTCCTCTCGACCGCTGAAGGCACCTTAAACAGTACCCTCGGTCAAGCTATTAGCAACATACCCGCCAACTTAACCCTGCAATCCATTGTGATGGGTGAAGGGACAATGACAGTATCCGGAACTCGAAATTAAGTGCACGTTAAAAGGCAAAAGCGAGAAAGCTTTCCGGTGTTAGTTAAANNAGTTAAAAGTTTTCTCGTTTTAGACATTCCCATTAAGACATGACTAAGATGAAGAAAAGAACGTTCAGAACGACCAGGATGGTGACGAATATCCTGAAAACGGAGAGCAACCCTCGCCATTCACTCTTATCCAATGTCAGCAGTTTGACAACCTTTTTTAGATTGTTGATGACAAAGGTCAAATAACCGCTTAATGCAACAAAAACGACCAGAATGACCCAGATGATGCCCTGCCGGATCAATTCCAGGGGGCCATTCATTAAGGAATTAAGTCCGGGTATTTTAACTACCGTGAAGTCGGCTCCTTCACAAAAGAAGGCGGGAACATTGAGCGACTCCCGGATCAGGTAATTGCAATTGAAATATGT
>JABAOG010002790.1_pt1 | contig 12822 bp, 25 predicted proteins | sample 7062131 | NCBI WGS metagenome assembly JABAOG01 (sample SAMN14538629, study PRJNA623070) | marine sediment metagenome | biome: marine biome [ENVO:00000428]; feature: marine pelagic biome [ENVO:01000023]; material: deep marine sediment [ENVO:00002113] | place: India: Arabian Sea | collected... | reverse complement strand
GAGATTGCGATCATGCAGGCGATCCGCGACACCATGATCCAAGTCGGCTCGTACCGTCACGATCGTCCGGAGTTGAAACCGCTCTTGACCCGCCGCGTCGTTCGGTCGGAGAAGAAAGGTCAGCAGTCCGTTGCCTCCGCGATTGCGTCCGCTCTGTACGGTGGCATCTTCACGGTGCAGGGCAAGATTCTCCGGGCGGCTCTGAACCACCTGATCCAATCAGCCGGGCGTACGTGTACCCTCCGCGTCCAGAAACGCATCTGGGACGAAGTGCAACCCGTTGGCATCCTGCCGTTCGAGGTGAAGCTGATGTCGGTCCACGATGAAATCGCGACCGTCAGCCCCCGTCGCAACTGTGCCAAGATCACCGCTGCCGTCCAAGCCGAAATGGCGGACCTGACCGAGACGATCCCGCTCCTGTCGCTCGACTGGGGCACCGATGTCGGTAGCTGGTATGGCGTGAAGTCATGCGAAGATGGGCTCGTACGATGCGGGTGGACGCCATGAGTGAACCCGTAGACTGTGCAGACCACGCACTCGCCTTCACGTGCGGCGTCCCGGTGGAGGAAGCCTCGTACCACTTGTGGAACGCTGGCCGCTCCATGTTCCACGATGGGACCACCGACGACCAGATCGCGATCGCCGTGGGCATGTTGGAAAAGCAATTCCGAGTTGCCAAGACGCGGGCACGTACGATCCGCACGTTCGCCAAGAACCACCGCAAGGGTTGCTTCATCGTGTTCACGTCCGACCACGTTGTGGCGGTCGTCAACGGCTTCCTTTGCGACCGACCGGAGAACAGCAACTTGGCAAGAATCGAGAAAGTCTGGAAGATCATTTGACTTTGCCTCACCGTGAGGCATACTATAGTAGACCCAAACCGATAGGAGGAACCCATGACCAACATCCCATTCACCCCTGCACCCGATAACGGTGCCATCCGAGAAGGCGACCTTGCTGCCGCTGCTGCTTTGATCCCGCCCGTCCAGTGCGTGTGCGAAGTGTGCAACGGGGCAGGCGAAGTCTACTACTCACGCGAGTCCCAGGTGCAGTGCCACCGATGCGAGGGAGCCGGATACTTCCTCCGCGAAATGACGAAGCGGGAGGAACACTACTACATTCTCCACCTTCTCACCACGAGGTACCAACTACGATGAAACCCTTTTGCAGAACATTTCAACAAAATGGCAAGTTTTTCTTTGACATCCTCGATGCAGATGATACACTTGAGATAGGGAGCGGAGATACCAGCGTGGTACTCTGCGAGCACTTATTCACCAGCCGAAAGGGGTACACAAGTGAAAGACGAGCGGAGACGGCGGGAGATAAGGCGGCTAAGGAATTCCGTGCGAAGTCTGAGTCAGACCGTCGCAAGGTGTGCGGATTCGATACGGTCACTCAGTGCCGAGCTAGAAAGGCTCGATCTGGACGAGTCGGAAACCGAAACACCCCTGTCCGACCAGCCAATCGTGCTGGTTGACGAAGACTTCACGACCGTTGTCATTACTACCGTACACGGTGTGCGGGACGTTGTCAAAGTACCCAGACCTGGGAGGAACCAATGAAACTACTGGCACTCGCCGCAACCTCGACCGGGGATGACCCCAAGACCGGTTGCATACTCGAAGTGGCTGCGGTCCTGTTCGACCCACAACCCGACCTGCACGAGACTACTCCGAAGCAGCGACGGTGGGCGACCTGGGATTGCATCATCACCAATTCGTACATCCAAGGCTCGCCGAGTCGCTTGGCTGACAACATGGAAGTGATCGAGGAAATCGCCGGGACGTTCCCCGGATACCGTCAACGGCTGGCTCCGTCTCAGGTGGTGCCCAAGATTCGTGAGTGGCTGGTGTCCAACGACGTGTCGAGTGACGCCCCGGTCACCGTCGCGGGAGACTCGTACGACCGGTTCGACCGACCGCACTTGCTGCGACTCCCTGGTTGGACCACGATGATCGAGTCGTCCCTGCGTCCTGCCGTACTCGATGTCGGCTCCCTCTGCTTCCGTCCTGACGACGGTCGCCTGCAAGGGTTGGAGGAATGCCTGGATGTCATCGGTGTCACTTGTGGAGCCCTCTCGCGTGCGGAGGAACGTGCTTTGCATATCGCTACTCTCGTATCGAGGTTCTTTACATGATCTACTTGGCTGTTCCCTACACGCATCACTCCCCGGTGGTGCGACACAATCGCTTTGAACACGTGAACCGCTTTGCTGCTTGGCTGATGCAGCAGGGGTATCCGATCTTTTCCCCGATCAGCCATTCGCATCCGATTGAAGAACACTTCACGGAGACGAAGACCTGGGAGTTTTGGCAGCTACAAGACCTGCCGATCCTCCGTCAGTGCGACCGACTGTTCGTGCTGTGCATCGACGGCTGGCGTGAGTCGGTCGGCGTCACTGCCGAAATCGCGGAAGCGTCCCGTCTTGGAATTCCCGTTTCTTACTACGAACCCATTGGAGGCAATGACTATGCCCGAATCAATCCCGTTCACGATTAACGAGTACCAGAAGCAGGCTCGCAAGACTGCGGTCTACGGGGCACCAATTCTCTACCCTACGCTTGGCCTTTGCGGCGAAGCCGGAGAAGTCGCGGAGAAGGTGAAGAAAGCCATCCGTGACGAGAACGGTTACATCAGCCCGGAACGCCGCGAAGACTTGAAAAAGGAATTGGGCGACGTGCTTTGGTACCTTGCGTGTATCTCCGGCGACCTGGGCATCAGCCTGGAAGACGTTGCCGTTGCCAACTTGGAGAAGCTGGCCGATCGTCAAGAGCGTGGCAAACTCCAAGGCAGCGGGGACGACCGATGAAACGTCTACCAAAGGGCTTCGTCGAGTCATACGCCGACGAAGTCCCGCCGTGGGGACCGGTAGGTTACATCACGTACAAGCGGACGTACGCACGCCTGGACGAGAAGACTGGCAAGACGGAGGAATGGGCCGAACACTGTGCCCGCATCGTCAACGGTCTGCTTGAGCTAGGTGCCCCCTACACTGAGGATGAAGCGTACGAGTTGTTCGACGTGCTGTTCTACATGAAGGGTTCCGTCAGCGGTCGTGCTCACTGGCAGCTTGGGACGCAAACGGTTCGGGACATAGGTGCCGACTCGTTGCAGAATTGTTGGCACGTCGCGTGCCGTGACTTGGAAGCGTTCTGCTTCACCTTCGACGAGTTAATGCTTGGCGGGGGCGTGGGGTACAACATCCAAGCCGAACACGTGTACGAGTTGCCTACGATCAAGTACCGTCCGAAGATCGAGCACGTTGACTCGTCCGACTGCGACTTCATCGTTCCCGACAATCGGGAAGGGTGGGTGGAGACGCTGCGTCTCATGCTCAAGTCTTACACAAAGACCGGGCGTCCGTTGCGGTACTCAACCCGTTGCATTCGACCGGCTGGTGCTCGCATCAAAGGTTTCGGTGGTGTCGCGTCCGGTGCTCACGCGTTGGTCAAAGGTATCACCAACATCGACAAGGTTTTGCACGGTGCTCACCGTCGCAAGCTACGTCCGACCGAATGCTTGGACACGATGAACATCATCGGCTCCGTCGTTGTCGCCGGTAACGTGCGACGTTCGGCACAGATCGCTCTCGGTGACTCGAACGACTTTGAGTACCTGAGTGCAAAGAATTGGGGAAGCGGGCGGATACCGTCTTGGCGTGCGATGTCGAACAATTCGATCATCACGCCAACGGTGTCCGATCTTGGCGAGCACTTCTGGAATGGATACAACGGAAGCGGCGAACCGTACGGACTTGTCAACCTCGACGCGTGCCGCAAGTACGGACGGTTGATTGACGGTCTGAACTATCGCCCCGACCTTGGTGTGCTAGGTGTCAATCCGTGTGCGGAGATTACGTTGGAGGATCGCGAGGCTTGCAACCTTGCAGAGATTTACTTGCCGAACATTACGACGCTAAAGGAATTCAAGCAAGTCGCCAAGTTGCTCTACATTGCGTGCAAGACGATCAGCCGCGTACCGTTCAACAATCCGTTGTCGGAGGAAGTCAGTCAACGCAACCACCGGATCGGCATCGGTCTGACTGGTTGGATGGCGGCTCCGAAGTGGCGGAACGCACAACGGTTGGATGGCGTTTACAAGTACCTCGAACGGTGCGACAAACACTACAGCAAGATCATGGGTTTGAATAACTCGATCAAGCTGACGACTGTCAAGCCGAGTGGTACCTTGTCACTGTTGCCCGACAACTGCCCTCCTGGCGTCCACGCGGCGTTCGGTCGGCACTTGATCCGTCGCATCCGATTCGCTGCCAACGATCCCCTGGTGGACGTGTGCATCGCTCACGGTTACCACGTGGAACCACTGCGGCAGTTGGATGGATCGACCGATCACAGTACGTTGGTTGTCGAGTTTCCAATGTCATACGGACCTGACACAGTGTGCGAGGAAGACTGCACAGTGTTCGACCAGTTGGCACAGCAGAAGTTTCTGCAAACCTTCTGGGCGGATAACTCGGTCAGTGCCACGCACTACTTCCGACCGCAAGAGTTGGACGGCATCCAAGACTGGCTGGCGTCGAACTACTCGGACGGTGTCAAGACCGCGTCGTTCCTTCTCGCGGAGGAACACGGATTCGATCAGGCTCCCTTGGAGAAGATCAGCGAGGATCGGTACAACGACCTGATGGCGAACACTCGCCCGATCACGAGCGTTGACGATTCCGGTGGCTTCGACATCGACGGCATGGAGTGTGCCGGGGGAGCGTGCCCGGTCAAATGACGAAAGAATCCACGATCCAGCGGAGGGTCGCACAGACCCTTCGCGATCATGGGTGGCACGTCGAAGTGCTATCCTGCAACGCCTTCCAGAAAGGCATCCCCGACTTGTACTGCTTCCGCATCTACAAGGGGGAGGAAGTCCACCGATGGGTGGACGTGAAACGTCCGAAGGGTGGAACGCTCACCAAGCATCAAGTCCAGAAGTGGTCATGCTGGGAGTCGATCGGCCTGGGCGTGTGGATACTGACCGGCGAAGGTAACCCCGATCGCTGGCTGATGGGTCCGCCGAATTGGCGTGACTGGTGGAAACCCCGCTACGAGAAGTGGCTGGAACGCAACCCTTGGGAGGTGCTCGAAGACTTCAACGACGACTGCGATGTCAAGTAAATTCCCAGAATTTTCTTGACAAGTCCGGTTTTGCCGGTTATACTTATGGTAGAGGTGGAGCGTTTCCGCCTCTACCTTTTTCGTACAATCGGAGGAAATCATGGAAAATCAGAATCAGGCGGCACACNNCAACTTTCCGCCAAGCTGGTCAGTGACTTGCTCGCTACCGGTATGGCCCCCGCCAAGATCGCCAAGGTGATTGGTCGCAAGCCGACCTACGTCCACGCCATCGCATCGGGGGAGCGGGCTCTGTCGGCACAGCAGATCGTCAAACTCATTCGTCACGCATCTGTCAAGCGTGAGAACGTCCAAGTCCCAGAAGCGGTACAGGAGGCTCACGATGACGTTAGTCAAGACTAAAGCCTCGTGCTTCATCGACTGCCTGGAAGTCGGCCTGGGAGCCAATGCGAGCACCCTGGCACGCGATTACCGGGACATCATCGGTGAGGAAGGGTTGGTGGACATTGACCCCGACACCGAAGGCTACCATCCCTCAATCGTCAACCAAGCCATTCTCGAACGGTTCGGCCAAGGGCTGGCAGAGATTGACGTGGTCCCCACTGGCGAAGACGGCGAGAAGTACAGCGACGATGTCACCCGGTACATCACCGGCTGGTTCAAGCGTCCCGGCTTCCAGTGCGTTGTCACCGGTCCCCGCGTATCCAACGGCGAAGAACACGCAAACGCCTTCCGGCATGGTGTCTTCTTTGAGTCGGACGGGACCGAGTTGGCAGAACCATCCATCCAGATTCGCACCGTGTGGGTTCTGGGCATCCCGGTCCTACAAACAGCGGAGGAACCTGACGATGCTGGTGAAGCTGAATGAAGACGTGGAGAAGCAGGCTCCGTACGACCCACCGGTCGAGGTGACCCGACACTTCACAGACCCCAATCGTGACGCTCCTGCATCGGAGCAGATCGAATTCCTCATGTGGATTCCCGCCGCGATGGTATCCCGGTTCCTGTTTCAATTCCCGTTCTTGCGGGACGAAGCGGACGAACTGTTTTCCATCGGTGTCGAGGTGGTAGCCGAGAAGGTGGCAGACCAGACGTTGTCCGGTTCCATCATCGGCTCGCATATCACCACGCTGTGCATGTACCGCATGGAGGAATACGCAAACTCGTTGGACTCCGTGGTGAACACTTCGACCCGGACCCGTTACACGAACTTCCACCGTGGCAAGGAAACGCCGCGTAACTCCCGGCTGACGCATGACACGTCGATCCAACCGGATAACCACGAAGTGATCCTGGCCGATGCCGTGCGAAAGTTTGGCAAGCCATTGGATGAAATGAACCTGACGGAACGCCGAGAGTTGGCACGTATGCTTGGACTACCCGAAAACAAATTCCGAAAGAGGGACAAATGACTCCGATCTATGCCTCAGAGCGTGCTACAATTCAAGGGTGGTACGCCTACGACGTTCCACGCTACTCCCGACGTGCGTTCTGGGACGGTGGAGTGGGGAAGCGTGACAATGGTGCGACGGGTTTCTGGTGTCCATACACCGGAGTCATCGTTGACGCCCCCGACAAGATCATCAAGGCTATGCCCAACATCTGCTTGGACTGTGCCCTGGACGGCGACGACGTGATTGTCACCGGCTTCCCACGCGTTGGGGAAATCCTTGGTATGATTACCGATGCCTTCTCGAAGGAAGTGCGGTACATCTACGACGAGCCCGGTCTGATCGCGAACTTCATGGATGAAGTGGCGTACGGTGCCGACATGCTTGTGGGTTCGCCCTGCACGATGGTGTCGGTCGAGAAGTTGCCGGAGGATCGTGGTCCCGCCCTGGATTACTTCCGCCAGCATTACCCATTCGGGATTGTTCGGCATCCGTACTCCGCATGGACACCTGTACGGACTGTATTCATGGCAACGAATATGCGTCCTGAAACGACGTACGAGGGGCGAGTTCGGGAAATTTACCACCATGACGGGCTTGATTTGATTGACTTTGTCACGGTGTGGGGTACAGTTGAGAAAGAGTTAAAAGTTGTCCCGCTCTATCAAGGGGACGACGCCTGCGATTGCCCATTCTGGAAGATCAAAGGTCGAATCAAACTTTTCACAGTGGAGGACTTAGTAGTTGGCTATGAATAACCTACGAACCCCGGAGTACCTGTCGCCGTCATCGCTCGCCACGTTCGAGCGTGACCCGGCAGAATTCTTCTACAAGTACATCGTCCCGAAAGACATCCGTCCAGAGCGACCGCCGCAGACTGATCCGATGGCAGTCGGTTCGGCCTTCGACGCGTTGGTCAAGTCTCAGTTGTACCAAGACTTCTACGGATTCTTCCAAGCGGAAGTCGATGGCTACACCCGCCGCAAGCTGGTGGAGTCGCAGTGTGAACCTCACACCCTGCCCGAAGCGTTGGTGATCGCATCCGACTGTTTCGAGCAGTACGTGGAGTGTGGTGCGTACGACGCCCTGTACGACCTGATGACTTCGTCCGCCAAGCTGGGCCAAGCACCCCGCATGGAGTTTGACGTGGAGAAGCGGGTGGAGGGTGTGCCGCTACTCGGCAAGCCTGACCTGCACTTCCACACGCCCGGTGGTTGCCATTTCATCTGCGACTGGAAGGTCAGCGGATCGGTGTCCAAGTGTGGCGTGTCGCCCCAGCAAGGCTACCAGATCGTTCGGTCGATCAACGGTGGTCGCGGCGAAGGCAAGCCGCATATCAAGTACGTCCCCATGTACTCGTGCGGTGTGCTGGTCAACGCGGTGCCCATGAACGATACGACCGACTACTGGGCAGACCAGTTGGCGACGTACGCGTGGTGCCTGGGTGAACGCGTAGGCTCGCAGGAATTCATCTGCCGGATCGAGCAGTTGGCGTGCCGACCATGCCCCGCTACGGACGAAACGGATCGGCTCCGCGTGAAGTGTGCGGTCCATCAGTCAACGGTGGACCACGACTATCAGGTGGACCTGATTAGCCGGTACCAGCGTTGCTGGTATCACGTGTCGCGGGGGCATTACTTCCCCGAACTGACCAAGTCCGACTCGGACGCACAGTGTGAGTTGCTGTTACGCGAATTGCGTAGCCCGACCATCCTGCCGCCCGATCTTTCCAAGAACGACGTGCAACCCATCAGCTTTGGAGGTAACAATGACGTTCAATAAACCACCAGTGGGCGACCTGGGCGACTTCTCGGAGCCGCTCCTAGACGTGCGGACGACGCAAGCGGACGCCACCGACTTCGTGTCCATCACGCCCGTCGAGATTCGATCCCGGCAGTTTCCGATGGACAAAGACGAGATTTTGGAGAACCTCAAAGACGAGAATCTCCATGCCGTCAAGACGATGGTCAACTACAAGTGCCACGCGTGGTGCCTGTTCAGCGTCGTCGAGGGTGGCGACCTAGTCATCCACCGGCTGGCGTGCAAGGAAGACCACGTCAGAGAAGTGCTGAAAAACCTGTTCGACACCATGACCGTGTCGCCCAAAAAGGTCGGTTGCCATATCAGCATGGACTGGCCGGAATACGGAACGGACGACGTTGTGTTCCGTCATCTGCTCGACACCGGGTGGACGACGGCTGGACTACTCAAAGACCACTACGAGGCATACGGCCAGCAGTGGGACGGCATCAAATTGGAGAAGCAGTTTTGAGCGGTAACGATCTGAACGCCGAACAGAAGGCAGTGCCGTGCGTCGAGCCCGCCCCAGAGATTGGGCTCGTCGTGCGGTTCAACGGGCAGCAACAGCCGGTGATCCTCAAGGTGGACGAACCTGAGACACTCAACTTTGGGTCATTCCCGATCGAGTTGGAGGTGGTTCAGGTGATCCGCAAAAAGGTTCGCCCCGCCAAGGCTCCCCCGTGGTACTACATTATCAAGAACGACCAGGGTGTGGTCGCTCGCATCCGTGCCATGACTGAGGAAGATGCCCGCCGCATCTTCTACCAGCGGTCGGACGAATTCACGTCCATCACATCCATCGAACCCGAACTTGAATAGGAGGAAACCATGCGTGGAGAAGGCTACACCCTCAAGATTGAGTACACTAGGACCGGACGCATCCCCAACCGGGGCGTGCGGTCGATCCCTTGGAACTGGTATCCGAGCGGCAGCGAAGTGTTCGACGCCATCCGTCGTCTGCGGTCGCAAGAGCCAGAAGCAGTCGTCACTGGGGCAGCGTTGTTCCAGACTGTTCACGTCGAAACCTACAACATCGGAGAAAACCCATGCGAAAGCTGATTATTTTCTTGACTTCGCTTACCCTCGTGGTAAGTTTGTTTGTAGCACCGGTCGCCGTACCGTGCTGCCACTGTGGTCATACCGTCGAGACTCAACCGAGATTCATCTGGCTGACCTTCCCCCTTCCTAACTCGATACACTGGGAGTGCTCTCATGTCGCAGACTTCACCAAACTCAGATTCCAATCCTACCCCTCTTACCGAGCGGGAGCAACGGATTGTCAGGCTGTTGTGCCTTGTTCCCGATGCCTCGACCCGTGCTGCTCTCATTAAAGAGGTTGGGCAGATTTGCGGGGAGAACCAGTTGCTCAAGCAGCACTCGGAGCGTATGTCCGAGCAGTTGAAGAACGTCGTGCCCGACATCAACCTGGGCATCGGTGCTCTCAAGTTTGAGCTATCGTGTGTCACGAGGGAGCGGGACCACTACAAAAGAATCTGTGACAAACACGGATTTTCTGATTGACTCTGCCCCACCGTGGTGTAGAGTTATAGTGTAAGGCAATCAATCACTCAACTTTGGAGGAAACCATGACCGACCGACTTTATCTCGTGCAGAACAACGGACGCATCAAGAACGTGGGACGCAACTTCAAGTCCTACGACTTTGGAACAGTCAAGCAGTGTGCGGACCTGTTCCTTGGCGACGAGGCTCGCCGCTACGACCTGATCGTGCCCCGGTTGGGGCAGACCGGGACGTACGAGTGGGACTGCAACAAGGTTGTCCTGTACGCCCCGCCGACTCCTGCCGCCCACCAGACCGTGCTACGGCTCTGCGTCCTGGGTCGGGTCCAAGAGTTGCCGGGTTACTGCTTCGTCGTCACCGTGTTGGGGCAAGACCTTGTCGCAGTGTTCGACAACGTCCCCGCCGTGACCGACTTCCTCGCCAGCGTGCCGCAGGAAGCGGCTGACGGTCTGTTTGTCCGGATCGTCCCGTACAACAAGGTGGTGTCATAATGGACTTCATTCGTGCCTACCTCGTGATGGCGTTGCTGATGTCCGCGTACGTGGCTTGGGTTGACCCAGTGCCGCGTATGCGGGGGCTCGCCTTCGACCTTGCCCTTTACACACTCATGGGACTGCTCTGGCCGCTCACGTGGTCCGCAGCCGTACTGATCTACCTAAGCCAACGGAGGTAACCATGACCATTCGATCACAGATTCCAGCCGAGAAGCTGGCTCGCCTGCCCAAGTACGCCCAAGAGTACATCGAAGACTTGGAGCGTACCCTTGCGACCGCCGAAGACACCCTCGACCGATACGTCAACGCGAATCAGGAAGGTGCATTCTCGGTGGACGAACTGGTCTGCCTGGGTCAGACTCGTGGCTTGGAGCGGAAGGTGGACGCCTACCGGATGCGTGTGGAACACGCTGACGTGCATCTGGAAGTGTCCATTGCCCACCCGTTCCATATCGAGCTACGGTGGGCCGCTGGTCCCGACCGACACGGACTTGGCGACGTGTGCATGATCCCATCCAGCTATCAGCACGCCAAGCTGGTACATCCGAAGCGGGCGATCACACGATGACTGTATTCATTCCCCTTGCCATTTCGATCGCGTGCTACTCGTGGATCGCCATCGAGAACCTTTGCGACGGCGACTACCCGCACGCCCTGGCGTGGTTCGCCTACGCCCTGGCGAACCTCGCCTTCGTCTGGTACGAGTACGACAAACTGATGAAAATTGCTTGACTCTGCCATTGTGCGAGCTAGTATTGAGTGTAGAGAGAACGACACCAACATAGGAGACACCATGAGCAACGCCACCTGTTACGAACGATTCACGAGCATCACCGAGCGAGCCATTGTGAACCGACTGATCGACGACTTACTTGCTGCGGGTTACCGGGTTCGAGTCCATGACGGCGAAGAATTCAACTGTGACGATCAGACCACGGAGTCGGGCATCAAGGCGAACCTTGCCACCGCTGGCGACGATCGCCTGTACTTCCGCAAGCCGGGCGTGCGTGGACCGGAGCAAGCCGCGTACGACGGATGGATTTGGCTGATCTGGGGGAACGGCGAGGATGTCATCAGCGACTACACCGCGAACGAAGCCACGGAAGCCATCGTCGAACCGATCCTTGACAACATCTAACCCAACAAGCACCGCTCCCCTGTCCGTTGCAGCGGGTGGGACGACCCAGCAGATCGGAGGATACATGAACAGATTGAAGTGTCCGTAGTACACCCCGAAGATGACGCCAGCCTCTCCCGCCCTGCAAGGCGTTGAGGTGCCGAAGTAACCGAAGGCCAAGGTGAATCGGAATAGTCTAGGGTGGCTCTTGCGGTAGCCATTATCCACCGTTTGTCGAAGGTAATTTCCCCTGAACCATAGTGAGGTGACAATGAAGTACAGCTAGAAACCTGCATCGTTCCATTTACAATCCACGCCCCGGCTCCGACCGGGGCATTTCCCATTCAGTGAGGTAACAATGTCAAGACTCAATTCCTTTTCCTTCCTGCTTGCCGTGGTGGTGCTCGTGTTCGCGATCGCATCCACTGTGAACGGTCAGCGTCCACCCTTCCGCGTAGGCGAAGACGTGGTCACCGTCCACGATGGTGACGTACTGACACCGGGGGAGGGTTTTCCAGGGCCGGTCCCGTCGTGGTTTTTGCTCGTGAAAGTTGAGGCGGGCCATTCCACGTACTTTGGTAGTGGGACGTTCATCACCGATCGTCTCGTGCTGACGTGCTACCATAACATCCGGGGGTTCAAGCCGGATCAGATCACACTCAAGAACGGTCCTGGCGACACGTTCGAGAAGATCACGGTGGCACTACAGTCCCCAAAGCTGGACCTAGCATTGCTGTACGTCGAAGACAAGGTGGTCCCATATCACCGTGTCCTGCCCATATCGGGCGAAGACTTCAAGCCGGAGGGGTCGGTGTACTCGGTCGGGTTCGATCCATCGGAGGATGCCATCTGCGTCTACAAAGGCAAGCTATCAGGCACGTCCTATAGCGAGCGGTGGACAACCAAGCCGGTCTATCATGGTCACTCGGCCAAGGTGGTCCAGGGCATGTCTGGTGGTCCCCTGGTGAATCATTGGGGAGAGATTGTAGGCGTCAACGTGGCTGCGTCTGACGATACGTCTCTCGCGGTCAACCTGACCCGGCTCCAATGGTTCCTCGACCAGTACGACGGCAAACGCCAGGATGAATAAACCCCGCCTCACGCGGGATGGGAGTGCCCTCGTACCCTACATATAGGGGTGCGGGGGCATATTACATATTAGCCATACATATTAGGTACATGCGTGAATCTCCCCGGCGGTCGCCGTCTCCCCCGCCAACCGACAAAACCCGCACGACCCCGCCAGCCCGCAAAATCCGCACGACCCGCAAAATCCGAACAATCCGCAAAATCCGAATAACCCCTACAATCCGGATAACCGATACAATCCGCACAATCGGAACATCCGGAAATCCGGCAAGATTTTGTTTGACCCCGCCACTATTCGGAGTATATTTGAATAGTGGCGGGGG
>JABAOG010013307.1_pt1 | contig 12828 bp, 10 predicted proteins | sample 7062131 | NCBI WGS metagenome assembly JABAOG01 (sample SAMN14538629, study PRJNA623070) | marine sediment metagenome | biome: marine biome [ENVO:00000428]; feature: marine pelagic biome [ENVO:01000023]; material: deep marine sediment [ENVO:00002113] | place: India: Arabian Sea | collected... | reverse complement strand
TGCGTAAATCGACGCTAAATAGTTCGGGTGCAGATCGTAAGCGATGATCTCGGGCTGGATTCGGAACAACCGCTCGTAATGCTCTATACCAGATTCATAAGCCTCCAAGGTCTCATAATTCTCCATATCGCCGATGTGATGACTGATGAAAGCATTATTTTCCTTCGTAAGGCAGAAAGTATTCTTTAATTCAGGACCAGCAGCCAAAATCTGCCTGAAATTCGATTTCATCAGCACAGGAGTAGGGGCGTAGCCACGTGATCTGCGGATGGGGTAGGGATGGTATGTATTGTGTTTTGCCCCATCTTCAACATCGACCATTCGGACGACCGAATCATCACAGCGAACGTGGATTTCACGGTTGTGCGTCAGGAAGGCATCTGCAATGTGCGACAGTTTTTCGAAAGCAACCTCGTTGTGATAAGCTATCGGTTCTTCGCTTATATTGCCACTGGTCATGACCAATGCGATCGGGAAATGATCGCTTTGTTCAAGTAGCAGATAGTGCAGCGGTGTGTACGGAAGCATCACCCCGAGTGTGTGTTGAGCAGGAGCAACATTTTCGGCAATAATTAACCCAGGGATTTTATCCAACAGGACTATTGGTCTTACTTTGGATTGCAAATGTTTCTCAACTTCACCTGTAATTTGGCAAAACGTATGAATAGATTCGATATCATTCGCCATGATTGCGAAAGGTTTGTCCTGGCGTCCCTTGCGCGTTCGCAAACGATCCACGGCATCGGTGTTGGTTGCGTCACACGCCAGGTGGTAACCACCTAATCCTTTGATCGCCACCACCTTTCCATCCTGGATCAGTCTGCGGGTTTGTTGTATCGCCTTCTCCTGTTTAGAAATGATGCTGAATTGTCCTGTGTGTGTGTCAAAATTTTGGAGTTCAACATGCGGTCCACAAAGGGGACATGCGACCGGTTGGGCATGAAATCTACGATCCATGGGGTCGTGATATTCGGTAAGACAATCTTCACATAAAGTGAAACCGGACATGGTAGTGTTTGGGCGATCATAAGGAATGTCCTGAATGATCGTAAAGCGTGGACCGCAGTTCGTACAATTGATGAAGGGATAACGATATCTGCGGTCTTCAGGATCAAAAAGCTCGCGCAAGCAATCTTCACAGATCGAAACGTCTGCAGAAATTGGCTGGTATCCACCTGCCTGAGGTTTGGAGGGGATGATTCTGAAATCCTTGTAATCCTGTAATGCAATCACCTCAGAATGAATTTGAGTAATTTGAGAAAGCGGTGGGGCTTCCGCGGAGATGAGCTGAACGAATTCTTCAATATTCGATTCGGTACCCGAAACGAATATATCCACACCAGCAGAGGTATTGGATACAGTTCCACGAAGTTCCATTCTATGTGCAAGCTGATAAATGAACGGTCTGAATCCAACCCCCTGGACAATGCCCGTGATGTGGATATGTTTTGTGATCATCCTTTGATTGTTGAGCTGATTCTCAAGATCCAATCAATCCAATCATCGATACCCTCACCGGTCTTGCATGAGACCGGGAACGTGACCAGGTCAGGATTAAGTATCTCAACTCCTTCCCGGAAATAATCCATATCAAAATCGATATACGGCAGTAGATCAATTTTGTTGATAACCAGGGCATCGACCCCACGATACATCGGAGGATATTTATACGGTTTATCATCTCCCTCCGGGACCGAAGCAATTAATACATTCTTGTGTGTACCCAGCTTAAAACTGGCAGGACAGATCAAATTGCCAACATTTTCCACGATTAATAAATCGAATTCCTGATCAGATAACTGGTCGAGAGCACCTTTTAGCATGATCGCATCCAGGTGACATTCTCCACCTGTATTGATCTGGATAGCAACAGCACCTGCTTCTGCCGCACGGTCTGCATCGATGCTGGTAGCAATATCACCATCCACAACAGCGACTTCCAGCTTACCCTTCAGCGCACGGATTGTGTGCTCGATCAATGTCGTTTTCCCTGCACCAGGAGATGCCATTAAATTGATCCCATAAACAGACTTTTCAACCAGATATTCCCGGTTGGATGCGGCTATCTGATCATTCGCACTCAAAATTTTTTCAACGACAGGAATCTTCTTTACCATTCAAATACTCCTATTCCGTTTCAACATCAATGCTCTCAAGTCGAAATTCATCTCCTTCGATCGCCTTCACACGAATACTGCCACACTCCGGGCATCCAGAAAGTTCACCTTTTTGAAGCAAGTATTCATTTTGGCATTCCAGGCATTTAAATTTTGCTGGGATGCGCTCAAAATGCAATTGAGCGCCTTCGCATATCGTATCTTTGCTGACGATGTCCCAATAGAACTGCACCGATTCATCGATAACAGAGGATAAATCACCGATGACCAGGGTAAGCTTTTTAACACTGGATGCACCTGCCTGTTCTCCATATTCGAGACACAGTTCTAGAATGCTCTGGGTAATTGGAAGTTCATGCATCAAGCTGACTTTGGATTGTTGAAAACTGCTTTTGCTTGTGGAGTGGTGACGATCAGCAACAGTGTCATTATGATTGCGGAAGAAAGGCACCAGGCGCAGGTAGCTCCAATTACAAATGGCTCCAGAAAGGTGAGATAAATCGAGAACAATACGCCGAACAGACTGAAACCCCAGACCAAAAATATCGCATTTTCCTTCATATTACCGGAAGCAAATCTTTGAAAGAGATAGCCAGCAATAATGAAGATATACCCAATTACTCCTAATACGCCAATAGGTAGTATCCCAAATAATTTGGCATACTCACTCTGCTGGACGGTATTGCAATCGCCCACGGGTCCACATACAGCCTGCGTATTTGTGACTTCCACATACGAGAGATAAATTGCCACTAATAATCCAACCACCGACAAAATCGGAACCCAGATTGAAAGATTTTCTACAGGTTTATCACTTCGGGTGGCAAAAACACGATAAGTTGTTGTACTTACCATCCCAACCATGAAGACCAGAACAAGTACCGCTATAATATTACCTACAAGATCTCTTTGAAAACGCTCCGATAATGTCAGGCTGCTAGAAGAAAATCCGTCATCTATCACCGATGGCTGTGTTGAGCTCGCTGCTTCTTCTTGCGCACCAGTTGAGTTCGGTGTGCTGTTCTCGCCTGATTGTTCTTCGGTAGAAGATGCATCTTCGGATGGTGATTCCGAATTTACCTGAACCAGGATCTCTGCCAGCCCTGGAATTGGTGGCCAGGGGATTCCATCACTGTCAAGCCCATTCGCAATAATTTCGGGAAACCTCTCTGGTATATCCAAAGCTCCTATCAAGACGACATCACCAACGACCAGTGCCGGCACACCGTACTGCTCTTCTGACAATTCATAATGATCATGCATCGCCACATATAGAGATTGGCCTTCTGGAATCGACACATCAATACCCAGGATCATCAGCTGTTCGCCGTATTCTTCTATTAGTGGAGGTAAGTCTTCCGTGATCACCTTATGGCAGTGACCGCAGGAAGGGGAATAAAACAGAACAGCATGAACAACGGGCTGATTTTGAGCGAATACAGATCCTGTAATCAGGAAACTTGTAAATAATGACAACAGCAAAATTTTTGGCAAAATAATGAATTTCTTCATTAATACTCCATGTTATCCTATCGATCTCAATCAAATTATTCAGTTGACATTATATCGCGTGAAAGCAGCAGGGATGTAAATTATTTTGGATGATATTCGTCTTAATTAGGCAGGATTTATTGATTATCAATGGAGCAACCTGATGGATCAATCCTCAAAAATATCCATGTAACCTTTATCGAGTTCGTCATCTGAAAGATGTGCATATCTTTGGGTGATGGCGATGTTTTGATGCCTGGCGAGCTCTTGAGCCAGTTTCAAGTTTCCACCAGAACCCTGCAGGATAGTCGTTACAAAATAATGTCGGAAAGAGTGGGGGGTGATGGTCTGGGCTGCTTCTTCGTCGATCGCTTCAGTGACAATCCGTTTGACAATATTCCGCCCGGTTGCTGTGCTGATTGGTTTGATCTTCTTGCCGGCACCACGGTCATGCCGGGCAAAGGTAGCTAAGGTGGTCAGGGGTTTACCTGTACTACCATCGATCTCGCTTCTGGCGGAAAGATAATCCTGTATTGCCTGGATTGAACGGCTTGAAAAGCGGATGACCGCTTGTTTGTCACCTTTACCGATGATAATAGCTTTCCCTTCGAACCAGTCGATATCACCGCGCCGCAGGTTGCATATTTCATGGACACGCAGTCCTGTATCCGCTAATGTGATGATAAATGCCCGGTCTCGCAGGTCGATTAATCTATATTCTTTGTCTTCCCAGGGTGCATTAATAAGATTTATTGCATATTTTATAGATTTTTCGATATCTTCTTTCGGAAATTGGGGTAAACGCTGACCAGGTCGGCGGGCTCGCTGTTTGATCAGCATGCGGATGCGGTGCATGTTCAGAGAGGTGAGTTCCTCGGCGATCAGAAACTCAAAGAAACCAGTAGCAGCGGTGAGATACAGTCTTTCTGTCGCTGGAGAGAGATTCTTCAATGCTGATGCCATCCAGATGACCGATTCTTCTGATAGCTCGTCTAAATCGCTCTCAGAAGGCTCCAGGTTGTGGTCACTAAGGATTTCGGAGAAAAAGTCCAGGGCATTCCCGTAGGTGCGTGCTGTGTTGTCCGCCCGTGATAGTTTGATGCTGTCCAGGTAATGATTTATTGCACTTTGTATATCCAAACCAGTCTCCTTCTTGCTAAAAATCATTATACCACATGTTTACGCTAATGATACTTATCAAAAGCATAAGAGGTTTGGGCCTATCATCCACCTCCCCAGCGATGTATTTGTATTTTTTTAAAATAAGCACCACCAGTCTGAGGAATTTGGTTTTTTATCTGTTCTGTTACCGGATAACCTGATGGACGGGATCTTACCGAAGATAATCATTCCCCCTACCCTCCATATCTAGTAATTTGAATGGACGAATGTCTGCTGAATACAAATAAGGACTTGCATCAGCTTCTAGTACAGCACTAGAACTAGAATTGATTATAGACCCAACAAGGGAGAGTATAATTTTATCGACTTACGATGTTCATATCTGTTCTAAAGCATATCTACCACTTCATCCGCCTTGGTCGTCCCCTGTTCCTGTTAGGTGGAGTATTATTCCATTTCCTCGGAATCAGTATGGCTTTATATCAGGGCGCAACTATTTCATTACCTGCGCTGATCTGGGGTCAGGTTGCGATCACATCAATACAACTCATGACCCACTACAGCAACGAGTATTTTGACCAGGAAATCGACAGGGCAAATCCAACACCGACCTTCTGGGCTGGTGGTAGTCGAATCCTGGTAGAAAGTCGTTTGCCTGCGAAAGTTTCCCTGTATACATCTCTGGCGTTTATGGGAATAGCATTGATAGCTGTTTTTATGTTGATCAGAATAGTCCTCCCAAACTATATAAGCATCATCCTGATTCTTCTGGGTTTATTCCTGGCATGGGAATACAGTGCACCACCCCTGCGCCTGCATTCACGCGGTCTTGGTGAAATTACGGTGGGATTAATAGTCCCTGTTCTCACACCACTGGTTGGATATACTCTCCAGCAGGGATTTCTTACCCACTTACCAATTCTTAGTGTTATTCCATTATTTTTCCTGCAAATCGCCATGGCTATAACGATAAATCTGCCAGATGCTGTTGGTGATAAAATCACTGGCAAGAAGACCCTGGTCATCGGGTTGGGTTCTTATGCAGCAATGAAGCTGTACATTTTTTTATTGGTGCTTGTTTATTTATCCTTTCCCCTCTTATTATTGTTTGGAATCCCAACAACCGTGGTACTTCTATGTTTACTGCCGCTTCCATTAGCAGCATATCAAATCGTTCGCATTCTCCTCAGCGATTGGATACATCGTCCCTATTGGGATATTCTGGTGTTCAGGAGTATTACATTGCTGATGATCACTGCGCTCTTTCAGGCAATTGGCTTTCTTTCGTCAGTAATCATCTGATCGAATTCATTTCTTCACTATGAAAGATTCGAATATATTCATGGCTGCGGATCAGTTCCCCCACCCCATTTGTTTAGCATGGTTTTCCAATCTGCACTGCGTAATCCATATCAAGAAATTTACATAATTCACTTCAGAGTAATTATAAATTCCATCAGTTTGAGTTCTTTTTCCAAAATATTTACAACATAGAACATATGTGCTAATATGTAGGCATGGATATCGGCACCCTGCGCATGCTCACGGAATACTGCGACCTGGATTATGAGGGGTTAGAGCCCCCTTCCAATCCCAGGTGTATTTATAGAAAACTGGAAAATGATGAAATCTATATCAGTCGAGCCATGCTCCCCAACGGCCGGCGCATGCGTCTCCTGAAGACTTTGATCTCCTCCTACTGTGAGAAGAACTGTCATTACTGCCCGTTCCAGGCGAATCGTGATTTCAGACGCGTAGCTTTCAGTCCAGACCAATTTGCAGCGATTTTCTTCGAGCTCTATAAGTCGGGTGTCGTGGATGGGTTATTTATCAGCTCGGGGATTTCTAAGAGCAGCGTATCCACCCAGGACCGGATCATCAATGCGGTGCGGGTGCTGCGGGAGAATTATCATTATTCGGGATATGTCCACTTAAAGATCATGCCAGGTGCTGAGAGAGACCAAATCCTGGAAGGAATGAAATTGGCCAATCGTCTTTCAGTGAATTTAGAAGCTCCCAATCAAAATAGATTATCGACTCTCACAGATGACAAGATCTATGAAACCGAATTGTATTCTCAATTCGTTCTTGCCAACCAGCTTAAATCACAGTTCGACTCAAGAGCCTATCAAAAGGAATTCTGGCCATCCCTGACAACGCAATTTGTTGTTGGAGCAGCGGATGAAACAGACCGTGAACTGCTCCTGACAACCGAAAAACTATACAAAGACAATAACCTCCAGCGAGTGTATTTCTCTTCCTTCAACCCGATCGAAGGGACTGATATGGAGCATCTGCCACCTTCAGATCACAACAGGATGGTGCGGCTGTACCAGGCATCTTTCCTGCTGAGAGATTACGATTATTCCGCCGATGACCTGGTTTTCGATGACAATGGAGACCTCCCCACCAAGAGAGATCCAAAAGCATTGATTGCTGAGAACGAGTTCAGGCACAGTAAATTGGAGATCAATACTGCCAACCAGGATCAATTGATTCGCCTTCCTGGGATTGGGAAGAAAAATGCTGAAAAGATCACTTCGTGGAGAAGAACCAACCACATTCGTGATATTCAGGAATTAGAAAAACTAAGGATTCCAGTCCAAAAAATTGAAAACTACATCCTAATCGATGGAAAAATCCCCAGACCACGACAGCTCAGTTTTTCATTTTAGATTTAGAAATTACCCCACCTGGGATCGAGAAATTTCTGAATTTCGACCAGGTAACCATCAGGATCCCGAACGAAAAAATGGTAGATCTGGAATTTCTCATTCAGCTTGGGTTCTGTTTCTACAGGCACTTCATAAGCCTTTACTTGCCGAAAGATTTTATCGACATCATCGGTGACCAGAGTCAATATGATATTTTTCTGCCCATCTCGCTCTTCGTCAACTGATCCTTGAGAACGGCAGATGCCAATGTAAGCACCTTGATTCACCCTCAGAATCTTACAGGCACCCTGCTGATCTAAAACTTCTTGAAACCCCAGTACTGACGAATAGAATTCAAGCGATGTCTTCAGATCCCGGACATAGATAAAGGTAATAAATTCTTGTGATTCCATGGATCAATTATAGACGATTGATTGATTTATCTTTCGATGTGGAATTATAATTAACAGGATACTTTCACAGAGGATGATTATTTAAGGAGTATGCAATAGTATGAGCATTAGCCTACAAGCCAGGACGATTAATCCGTCAGCTACATTGGCACTCAATGAAAAAGCCAGGAAGATGCGGTCAAAAGGTGATCCAGTTATTCATCTCGGAATTGGTGAACCCAAAAATAAAGCACCTATCAATGCCATTTTGAATTCAGTTGGTAAACTGCGGGATGGAGACGTCAAATATACACCTACGGATGGATCCCCATCGCTTAAAAAAGCGATCATCCGCTACACGGAAGAAAATTATGACCGGTTGGTTGCTCCAGAAAACATCATCGTCACAAACGGAGCCAAACAATCGCTGTACAACATCATTTATACAATCGTCAACCCTCAGGACGAGGTGATACTCCTGGCTCCATACTGGGTCAGCTATCCAGAGATGATCAAAATGGCATATGGAATCCCGGTGGTGGTAACCCCAGAAGATGGGACTTTCTACCACCGAATGGAAGATATCGAGGAAGCGGTATCTTCTTACACAAAAGCAATCATTCTCAACAGCCCTAATAATCCTTCAGGTGCCATGTATTCAGCGGAATTCATAGCAGAAATTGTACAGTTTTGTGAGGAAAAAGGCATTTACCTTATCATGGACGATATCTATCACAAACTCGTTTTCGATAAAAAAGTGTGGGTGCCAGCATACAAATTCACTAATAAAGACACGGAAAACACAAAAGTTATTGTCGTGAACGGTATTTCCAAGTCGTACGGGATGACAGGTTTCAGGATTGGATGGGTCATTGCTCCAAGGAAATTGATCGAAGTGATGATCAATATCCAAGCCCAGGTGACCTCTGGTGCCTCTGTCGTTCTCCAATCTGCTGCAGAAGGAGCATTAACAGGCCAGCAGAACGTAATCGACAATCTTCAAATGACGATCGAAAATAACAGGAATGTAATGCTGTCGGAGCTAAAAGCTTTCTCGGATCTTGTGCTGACACCTCCTGATGGGACATTCTACTGCCTGCCTGATTTCAGGGCATACAACATGAAATCCACTCAACTGGCTGAATTCCTTCTCGAAAAGACCTATGTCGTCACCGTACCAGGTATTGATTTTGGAATGGAGGGATACCTGAGATTGAGTTACGCAGGATCTGTCAAAGATATTACTGAAGGTGTCGAGAGAATGAGGTGGGCTCTTGATCCAGAAGCACCTAACGAGATTTACATTGGCGACCGCAAGTTAATTCGGGATTGGATGTAGGCTGACACGGAGAATACTATGAATAATTTATTGAACATCAAAACCCCTGCACAAGACCAGGCCGGTGAACTGCGCTCGCTATATGGCCTTGACAATCACGGATTTCGTAATTTACACAAGGTTTACTGGAATCTACCCAGGGAAGCACTCTATGAAGAAATTGTTTTCCGTGGAGAGGGTCATATATCCAATAATGGTCCCATCATTGTTCCATCAGGAAAACATACTGCCCGGGCTGCAAACGATAAATATATCGTCAAAGAGCCCAATTCCGAGGGCAATATCTGGTGGGGAGAATACAACCGCCCGATAACACCGGAAAATTATGATGAATTATTCAGCCGCCTGCAGGGATTTATCCAGGGAAGGGACGTCTTCGTACAGGATTGTTATGCTGGAGCAAATCCAGACTATCGCATGCCGGTCCGGATTATTACTGAATACGCCTGGCACTCGCTGTTTGCCAGAAATATGTTCATCCTTCCGGAAAATGTTGAAGAATATAAAAATTTCATCCCAGACTTCACGATCGTTGCACTGCCATCTTTTAACGCTTTCTCACCGATCGATGGTACTCGGACTTCCACTTTTATCGGGATTAACTTCGACCAGCGTCTGGGATTGATCGCTGATTCTGCTTACGGTGGTGAGATCAAAAAGTCAGTATTTACCATCATGAACTATCTTCTACCCTTAGAAGGTGTAATGACGATGCACTGTTCTGCCAATGAGGGGGATGATGAGGATGTAGCGCTTTTCTTTGGTCTGTCCGGTACAGGGAAGACCACATTATCCGCTGACCCTAACCGCAAATTGATCGGTGATGATGAGCACGGATGGTCAGATGATGGCGTTTTTAACTTTGAAGGTGGCTGCTACGCCAAAGTGATCCAGCTTTCGCCGACTGCAGAGCCGGAAATCTTTGCTTCCACGCAAAGATTTGGATCGATCCTTGAGAATGTCATTTACGATCCAGTTACTCGCAACATTGACCTGGATGATGATGAAATCACAGAGAATACCCGGGCATCTTATCCGCTGCATTTTATTGCTAACGCATTGGAAGATGGGATGGGTGGTCATCCTTCAAACATCATTTTTCTAACCTGTGATGCTTCCGGGGTGATGCCTCCGATTGCCAGGCTGACATCAGACCAGGCTTTATATCATTTTATCTCTGGGTATACATCGAAAGTGGGAGGCACGGAAGTCGGACTTGGAGAAGAACCGGAAATCACGTTCAGCGCCTGCTTCGGTGCTCCCTTCATGGTCCACCACCCGGCAAAATATGCTGACATTCTTAAGAAAAAAATCGAACGCTATAACGTAAATACATGGCTTCTTAATACCGGTTGGGTAGGGGGACCTTACGGTGTTGGTAAACGCATCAGCATTCAATATACGCGAACTCTCTTGAGTGCTGCGCTGGATGGCACCCTACTTGACGTAGAATATTATAGAGACCCAATCTTCGGATTCGAGGTACCGAAATCCTGCCCGGGGATCCCCGAGAGGGTCCTTTATCCTGCTGAATCATGGCCAAGTAAAAAAGCATATGATGACAAGTATCGTCAGCTAGCAGCCAGGTTTATTGAAAATTTCAAGAAATTTAAAGATGAAGCACCTGAGGAAATCCTCCAATCTGGACCAACTCTTCACCGGTAAGCGAATTACAAGCGTTTTGGCTAACATGTGGGGGTAATACTACCTGAAGGTAATATATAAGGACTGCTCAGATCGACGCGAGCAGTCCTATTCAATTCTTTAATCAATATACACAAATCAGATATTAGTCTTATTGATTAATATGGTGCTCACCAATTTAATTAGGTTTTTCCGGGTTCTTCTTCTGATAAGCATTGAAAAGTGCCTCAATCCTTCCCGGAATTCTCCCACGTATTTGAACCCCACCATCCACATGTGCAACCTCATCGACAATGCCTTCTTCATGAAAAAGATTGATCATCTTTCCTTCACTATACGGCAAATAGACAGAAATCTCCTTGTGAGATTCATAGAGCTTACTCATCACTTTTTCTAATAATTTATCGATCCCGATACCATGAAGTGCCGAGATCGCCACGGCATTTGGAAATCCACTTAATGCCTGAATTGCACTCTGATGGTCTGCAAGTCGATCAACTTTGTTGAGGACTGATACCTCGGGAATATGATCCGCCTCAATCTCGCTCAGTGTATCGTGTACTGCACGAGCATGTGATCGCACATTAGGGTGAGTAATGTCCATGATATGTAAAAGTAAATCTGCCTCCCCGATTTCTTCCAGAGTTGCCTGGAAGGCGGCAATCAGACTGGTGGGCAATTTTTGAATAAACCCAACGGTATCCGTAAACAATACTATGTTGCCATCGGGTAATTCGACTCTTCTGGTTGTGGGATCAAGAGTAGCAAAAAGTTTATCTGCAACGTAAACATCGGCTTCTGAGAGCTGATTTAGCAGGGTCGATTTGCCGGCATTTGTATAGCCTACTAAAGCAACAATCGGCAGTTGTGATTTTTTCCGTTTTGTGCGGTATCTCTGACGGTGAGCGCGTACTTTTTCCAATTCAGATTTAAGCTGATCAATTCGCCGGTTAATTTCACGCCGGTCAACCTCCAGCTGGGTTTCACCCGGTCCCCTCAAACCGACACCACCCACTCCTGCTCGTCCACTACCTCCGCCAGCCTGACGCGCAAGGTGAGTCCATGCTCTTGTCAGTCGTGGCAAGCGATATTCGTATTGGGCGAGCTCCACCTGGAGAGAGCCTTCCCGGGTGCTTGCATGCTGNNTCCCGGGTGCTTGCATGCTGGGCAAAGATGTCCAGAATCAAGGCGGTACGATCTATGACTCGGATATCATCTGACACAATCCGTTCCAATTCTCTCTGGTGGCGGGGGTTTAATTCATCATCAAAGATGATAAGATCAGCCGCAGTGTCCTTTGCTAATGCAATTACTTCCTCTACTTTCCCGGATCCAATAAACGTTTTCGGATTTGGTGCTGTCAGGTTCTGTGTAATCTGCCCCACAACCTGAAGTCCAGCAGTATCTGCCAACAATGCAAGTTCGTGCAAAGAATCTTCCAGGGGCAATATACTTTCTTCGTTAAAAATGTCTACACCAACGAGGATCGCCCTTTCTCTTGGGGATTCAGTTGGAGTTGGAATTCTTTTCGCCATATCTAGTTTCTAAAACCTTTTTGTTTATTTTTTTCCTGCCGGGAAAGATTATCCGCCAATCTACCGTTTGATGCTCCCAGGAGTATTGATTATATAATAATTATGAACGCAAGGATACAGATAAAGTCTTAGATAAGTACTACACTAATAGTTTATCAGCCAATAGATCAATGTCTTACCCACCATTTCCAGAGAAATTGGGGATACTTTATCAAGCGTGTCTTGCGTTGTATGCCAGTACTCGTAATCGAAGTCAATCAAGTCAACAGCAGGGATCCCCCTCNNTTCTTCAGCAATAAAAGCCTGATCGAAGCCGAGATATTGGGCAGATGCCCATATTTCCGCACTATATTCTGGTGTTGAGTTCCGCTCGTAATGTATATTCAGATCTTTGTCGCCTATCATATCTACGATTACGACAACTTCTGGAGTGACTGTGAGGTTATCGGCAAAATATGTTGAACCCATGATCCAATCTAGCCCTTCAATTCTTCCGTTATCTTCAGCATCAAAAAAGACCAGCGAGATATTCTG
>JABAOG010011857.1_pt2 | contig 12833 bp, 20 predicted proteins | sample 7062131 | NCBI WGS metagenome assembly JABAOG01 (sample SAMN14538629, study PRJNA623070) | marine sediment metagenome | biome: marine biome [ENVO:00000428]; feature: marine pelagic biome [ENVO:01000023]; material: deep marine sediment [ENVO:00002113] | place: India: Arabian Sea | collected... | reverse complement strand
AAGAACGCACCGACTTCATCGTCATCCACGGCTCCTTCACGCCGCCGGAGATGGACATCGGTGCCGACGAGATCTGGCAGTGGCACCTGGACAAGGGCTGGGAAGCCATTGGGTACCACCTGGTCATCTGCCGGGACGGCACCATCGAGCCTGGGCGGGCTTACGACGAGCGGGGCGCCCACACCCTCGGCTACAACCACAACAGCTTCGGCATCTGCCTGGTGGGCGGGAAGAAGCACCGCCTCTCGGACCACTGGGACTTCAACTACACCCAAGAGCAGATGGACTCTTTGAGGCTGGCGGTCCAAGTCGCCAGCAGCTACTACCCCGACGCCGAGGTCCGGGGACACCGTGAGCTACAGCTCGACCGGGAGTGCCCTGGCTTCAACGTGAAGGAGTACTTCCATGGCCGTTGAGCATCGCACCGAGAGCGAGTTTCTCCACCACAGCCCGTGCGATGCGTGCGGGTCGAGCGATGCCAACGCGGTCTACGACGACGGCCACACCTTCTGCTTCTCCTGCGGGGCCCACGTCCAGAGCGGCGAGGCCCCGGCAGCCAAGCCCAAGCTCCGGCGCGGGCTGCTCCCCACCGGGCAGTACATGACCCTGAAGAGCCGGGGGATCCGGGAGGAGACGTGCCGCCACTTCGGGTACCATGTCGCCAAGCTCGGGGGTGAGCCTGTCCAGGTCGCCCCGTACTACAACGAGAAGGGCGAGCTTGTGGGCCAGAAGGTGCGGACCAAGGCGAAGGACTTCCTCTGGCGGGGGGAGGCCAAGGGCAAGGACGTGCTGCCCTTCGGCGCCCACTGCTGGCCGAGGAAGGGCCGGAAGATCGTCGTCACCGAGGGGGAGATCGACGCCCTCTCGATGTCCCAGGTCCAGGGGAACAAGTGGCCCGTCGTGTCGGTCCCGAACGGGTCCGGCGGCGCGGCGAAGGACGTCGCGCGGAGCCNNGAACGGGGCGGGGGCCGGGGTGCGGAAGTACTTCGCCGCCCACAAGGATTACTTCGAGGGATTTGAGGAAGTGATCCTCATGTTCGACATGGACGAGCCCGGCCGGGAGGGGGCGGAGCAGGCAGCCGAGGTCCTCGGGAAGAGGGCGAAGGTGGCCACGCTGCCCCTGAAGGATCCCAACGAGATGCTCCAGGCCGGGAGGACCGACGAGCTTCTCACCGCCATGTGGCAGGCCAAGGAGTACCGGCCCGAGTCCATCGTCGCCATCTCAGACCTGAGGGACCAGGTACTCACACCCCCCGAGTGGGGGCTGTCCTGGCCCTACGAGTCGCTGACCAATGCCACCTACGGCATCCGCCTCGGGGAGATCTACGCCCTGGGTGCGGGGACCGGGGTGGGGAAGACAGACTTCTTCTCCGAGGTCATCGCCCACATGGTGCAGAAGCACCAGGTACCCGTGGGTGTCTTCTCCCTGGAGCAGGAGCCCAAGGAGACAGCGACCCGCCTGCTCGGGAAGCTCGCCCGGAAGCCCTTCCATGTACCGGATGGGTCCTGGGAGATCGAGGACCTGGAGGCAGCCTGGGATCAGCACCTGACCGAGGACTCCGGGATCTACTTCTACGACAGCTTCGGCATCAACGAGTGGGAGCGCATCCGCTCCAAGATCGAGTACCTCCGGGACGCCTACGGGGTCCAGTACTTCTTCCTCGACCACCTCACCGCCCTGGCTGCGGACGAGGAGGATGAGCGGAAGGCGCTGGAGCGCATCATGGCCCAGATGGGTGGGCTCGTGAAGGCCGTCCCGATCACCATCTTCTTCGTGTCCCACCTGGCCACCCCGAATGGCACGCCCCACGAGGAGGGCGGACGTGTCACCATCCGCCACTTCAAGGGCAGCCGGGCTATCGGGTTCTGGAGCCACTTCATGTTCGGCATGGAGCGGGACCAGCAGTCCGAGGACATCAACGAGCGCACCACCACTACCTTCCGGATCCTGAAGGATAGGTACACCGGGCGCTCCACCGGGCAGACCATCCTGTTCGGGTACGACTTCGACACCGGCACCCTCTTCGAGCGGGCCGCCGGGTTCAACCAACTCTTCACTGACGAGACAGGAGGGACAGATGAAGACTTCTAAAGGTCGCCTGGTCTTCGACGTGGAGACCAATGATCTACTCAACAACGCCACCCAGGTCTGGTCCCTGGTCATCAAGGACTACGACACCGGGGAGACCATGTCCTGCTCCGACTTCGGGAATCACCCGAGGATCGTGGAAGGGCTGGCTTGGATGTCCGAGGCCAACGTGCTGTACGCACACAACGCCATCGACTTCGACCTCCCGGTCCTGGAGAAGCTCTACAAGTGGAGCCCACCCGAGGGGACCCTCATCGTGGACACCCTCGTGCAGGCCAGGAACCAGTACGCCCACGTCAAGGAGATGGACTTCGAGTTGGCCCGGCGCGGAAAGCTGCCGGCAAAGCTGATCGGCAGCCAGGGCCTCGAAGCCTGGGGCTACCGCATCGGCGTCCGGAAGGGAGACTACGGGGACCGGCCCAACGCATGGGACCAGTGGACCCCGGCCATGCAGGCCTACTGCGAGCAGGACGTGGACGTGAACATCGCCCTCGCCCGCTTCCTCCGGAGCAAGCCGAAGAGCCGGGAGGCGTTCCTCAACGACCTGAAGCTGGCCGAGTACCTGGCCCAGCAGGAGCGCAACGGGTGGCCCTTCGACTTCCGGGCTGCCGTCGAGCTTCAGGCCAAGCTGTCCCTCCGCAGGGAGGAGCTAGGCCAGATGCTCATTGACCACTTCGGTGAGTGGGAGGTGGTGGATAAGGTCTTCACCCCGAAGCGGGACAACAAGCGGTACGGGTACAAGAAGGGCGTGCCCGTCACCAAGATGAAGACGCTAGTGTTCAACCCTCAGAGCCGGGACCACATTGCTGACCGGCTGATGACCCTCTACGGCTGGGAGCCGACCGAGCGTACACCTTCGGGGAAACCCAAGGTGGACGAGACAACCCTCTCGGGACTGAGCTTCCCCATGGCCGACGAGCTTCGGGAGTACCTACTGGTCTCCAAGCGGCTCGGCCAACTAGCCGAGGGGAAGCAGGCCTGGCTAGGCTGCATGACGCACGAGGGGTACCAGGGCGGAGTCCTCACCGGGCTCCCCCACATTCACCATTCGGCCCAGCAGGTGACGATCACGCATCGCCACCGCCACGCTGGGCCCAACGTAGCACAGGTCCCGACCGCCCACGCCCCCTACGGGAAGGAGTGCCGGGCACTCTGGACGGTGCCCGAGGGGTGGTGGCTGGTGGGAGTGGACGTGTCGGGCCTGGAGCTACGGTGCCTCGCGCACTACCTGTACCCGTTCGACCAGGGGGAGTACGCCAACGTCGTCCTGACCGGCGACGTTCACCAGATGCACGCCGACGCTATCGGCTGCGACCGCAACACCGCCAAGACCTTCGGGTACGCCTACCTNNAAGCTGGGCTCGATCCTCGAACCCTCCGCCTCGGAGCGCAACCAAGTGCAGACGGGGAAGTGGGGGCGCCAGGCGCTGGAGACCAAGATCCCCGCCCTCGGGGAGCTTCAGCGTCAGGTCAGGACGATGACCCGGAACAACGGGTACCTGGAGCTGATCGACGGGCGGCGGGCCTACGTTCGGAGCGAACACGCCGCACTCAACGTGCTGCTCCAGGGCACCGGCTCGGTCGCCTGCATGAAGTGGATCACCACCTTCGACCTCCGGCTCCAGGGGCACCTCGGTGCCCAGGGGTGGGAGGGGTCCTGGGCGGCCCTCGGGTGGATCCACGACGAGGTCCAGGTGGCGGCTGTGGAGAGGCACGAGACCGACGTGGCAGAGATCATCGTGGAGTCCATCTCCGACGCTGGAGAGGCTTTGGGATTCCACGTCCCTCTTGACGGGGAAGCCTCCAGCGGCACAGATTGGAGCGAGACCCACTGACCGGAGACACTGATGAAGACCTGCAAGCACTGCGGCAGAACGAACGACCAGGTGGAATTCTACCCGCGCCGGAACGCCTGCCGGAAGTGCTACCTCAAGCACCACCGGGAGTGGATGCGGCGGCGGCGGGCCCTCTCAGTCAACCCGAAGGCCACCTGCGCGATCTGCGGGGCCAAGGAGAACCTGGTTGTGGACCACTGCCATGACGGTGGCCACATTCGGGGGATCCTCTGCAATTCCTGCAACGTGGCCCTCGGCTACATGAACGACGACCCCGCACGCCTCCGGNNCCCTGACCGCCTTCGGGCGGCTGCGAAATACCTGGAGGAGGATAATGGAAAACCTGAGGATCCTGGAGCGTGAGCTGTGGAAGCTGGCGGGGGACACTGAGTCCACCCTGAGAGTCCGGAACATGGGGCTCAAGCTGCGCTGCGCTGCCATCGACGCGAACCACCGCTCGACCCAGCCCTTCGTGAAGCCTGACCAGGTGGCGAAGGCGTTGGGTCGAACGCTTTGGTGGCTCATTCTTCTGGCGTCTCGCCTGGGGTACACCCTGGACGACCTCGCCAAGTCCCTCTACGAGGAGAGGTTCGATGAAGAGAGCCCTGCTGATTGACGCCGACATCTACATCTACCGTGCGGCCGTCGCCGCCGAGATGTCCATCGAGTGGGAGTCGGACCTGTGGACCCTCCACGCTGACGCCGAAGAGGCCATCCGCAACTTCGACGGGATGATCGAGCAGGTAGTCCGGAAGCTGGAGGCCGAGCGGTACATCCTGGCCTTCAGCGACAACGCGGAGCCCAACTGGCGCAACCAGTACCTCCCCTCCTACAAGCAGAACCGGGAGGGGGAATTCAAGAGGCGCCCCCTGGTCTACCGCCCGCTCCGGGAACACGGCCTCCGGAACCACCCGTCCAACATCAAGCCCGGCCTGGAGGGAGACGACGTGCTGGGCATCCTACTGACCCACCCCAACATCCTGGGGGAGTACCAGAAGATCTGCGTGTCCATCGACAAAGACATGCGGACGGTCCCTGGGATCCACCACAACCCCACCAAGGAGACCACCACCGTAGTGTCCGAGGAGGAGGCGTACCGCTACTTCCTCACCCAGGCGCTGACCGGCGACCGGGTGGACGGCTACTTCGGGTGCCCCGGTGTGGGCCCCAAGACGGCCGAGAAGTGGTTCGACAAGCACGGCGTGTCCTGGTCCTCGGTGGTAGCCCTGTACGAGAAGAAGGGGCTCACCGAAGACGATGCCCTGGCCCAGGCCCGCGTGGCTAGGATCTGCCAGTGGCAGGACTTCGACTACGTGGAGAGGAGGGTGATCCCGTGGACGCCGTAGCCCTCCCTGACAACAACCCCAAGAGCGTGTACGGGGTGCGTAAAGCGCCCCTGCACCTCAACCCTGCCGGGTCCCTGGTGGACATGGCCTGGGTCTTCAACCTGGGGGCGGAGAAGTACGGCGCCTACAACTGGCGCCAGAACAGTGTGTCAGCCACCGTGTACGTGGCTGCGCTCCTCCGCCACGTCCATGCCTGGTACGATGGGGAGACCATCGACCCTGAGTCTGGCATGAGCCACGTTGCCCACGCCATGGCCTGCGCTGCCATCATCCTGGACGCGCAGCACACCGGCAACCTCATTGACGACCGCCCCCTACCTGGGAAGGCGGGCACGCGAATCCGAGAGACTGAGAGGAACGGATGATCGTCTACTTGGCGGGACCCATGACCGGCCACCCCAACGACAACTACGCCGAATTCGACCGTGTAGCCCAGCGGCTACAGGCCTACGGGTACACGGTCCACAACCCTGCAAACAACTTCAACCGTGAGCTAGGCCTCCCGAAGGAGACCTACATGCGGCACGCCATGCACCAGCTCCTCATGTCCTCAGCCATGATTGTACTACCGNNTGTCCTCGGCCCTGATCGTACTGCCGGGGATTGAAGACAGCGAGGGCGGCGTCATCGAGGTGGCCGTGGCCCACGCCTTGGGCCTGGAAATCTTCCAGTGGAGCGACGAGAAGGACCAGAGGAACGTGGAGGAGGGCCGCGTGCCCCCGCCCTGCTTCGAGCGGGACCCGGACACGCCAGCGCCCGCCGTCACCGTGAACCCGTTCGCCACCCGCACGGGCGGTGATGCCTAATCACCCTTAGGGAAAGGACAAACCATGCCCAGACCCATCATCTCCGAAGAGGTAGTCCTCTACTTCGAGGAGGCATTCCCTGACCGGCTCCCCCGCCCCTCCCGAGACAACGAGCTACCCACTGACGCAGAAGTGGCACGGCTGGTGGGGCAGCAGGATGTCGTCAGGAAGATCCGCACCCTGTACAACTCTTCCATGTACGGTTCCACCTAACCCGAGAGCGCCATGCCCGACACCACCCCCGATCCGGGGACGGCAGCGGGGCGCTACGAAGCCCTCAGAACAGCGAGAGACCCGTACCTCAGCCGTGCTAGAATGGCGGCTGAGGTCACGGTCCCTCACCTCATGCCACCGGACGGTAGCACGGGGACCACTGAGCTTCCAACCCCGTGGCAGTCCATTGGAGCGCGAGGCGTCAACAACCTCGCCGCCAAGCTACTCCTCGCCCTCTTCCCTCCGGGGGCCGGGTTCTTCCGGCTCACCATTGACGACTTCATGCTCGACCGCCTGGTCGCTGAGGCCGGTGGGGAGCAGGAGGGCCAGGATGCCAGGGCCGAATTCGAGAACGCCCTGGCTTCAATCGTTCGCGCTGTCACCTCCCGTATGGAACAGGTGGGTGCGCGTCCATCCCTTTACGAAGCCCTCCGCCAACTGATCGCCTGCGGCAACGCCCTCGTCCACATTGGGGAGCGCGGGAAGCCCCGCCTCTTCCACCTGGACGAGTACGTAGTCAAGCGAGACGGTGAGGGCGCAGTCCTGGAGATCGTGGTGGAGGAGATGCTACACCGGCACTCCCTACCCCAGGAGCTACTAGCCCTCGTGGAGGCTTCCCCCGACGACTTCGAGGAGCCCTCCGACGACGGTACACAGACGATCCCACTGTTCACATGGGTGCGAAGGATCCCCGGCGAGAAGAAGTGGCGCGTGTCCCAAGAGATCGGGACCGCTGGCCACCTGGTCCCGGACTCCGAAGGCACCTACCCCCTGGACCGGAGCCCCTGGCTCCCCCTCCGCATGAGCAAGGTGGACGGGGAAGACTACGGGCGCGGCTTCGTGGAGGAGTACCTCGGGGACCTCCTGTCCCTGGAGTCCCTCTCCAAGGCCCTCGTCCAGTACGCCGCAGTCGCCTCCCGGATCATCTTCTTTGTGGATCCCGGCGGCGTCACGCAGGCCCAAGACATCGCAGATTCCCCCTCTGGGGAGGTCCTGACGGGTGACGCACGCGACGTGTCGTCCCTCACGATGGACAGCTACAACGACTTCCGCGTGGCGTGGGAGCAGTCCCAGGCCATCGAGTCCCGGCTGGAGCAGGCGTTCCTGCTGATGACCGGGATCCAGCGGGCCGGTGAGCGGGTCACCGCCGAAGAGATCCGGCGCCTGGCCAACGAGCTTGAGCAGGCCCTGGGCGGAGTCTACTCGATTATGGCTGAGGAATTCCAGCGCCCGCTGGTCTCCGTAGTCATGAGCGAGATGCAGAAGAAGCAGGAGCTTCCACGTCTCCCGGACGACACCGTCGCGCTTGAGGTGGTCACGGGCGTCGAGGCCCTGGGCAGGAACCAGGACCTAATGAAGCTCGACCTCCTGGTACAGGGGCTGGCCGAAGTCGGCGGACCCCAGGCTGTCCAGGAATACCTGAACATGGGTGCCTACATCCAGCGGAGAGCCGCCGCCCTGTCCATCGACACCGGCAACCTCATTCGCTCCGAGGAGGACGTGCAGGCGGAGCGCCAGAGACAGGCGCAGCAGGCACTGGCCGAGAGAGCTGTAGGCCCCGCCATCGCAAACCAAGGAGGAACGGATGGCGAACGCAGTCCCGAGTAGGCCACAGAAGAAGAGCCCCCCGAAGAAGGAGAAGCCCAAGAAGCACGACGGGCCGAGGATCGGGGAGGCTGGAGAGTATCTCCCGGCGGAGTATGAGACCGCCAATGGGAATATCCGGAGGGACAACTGATGGCAGACCGCATCAACCTGAGGACCGAGGAGCCCGCCCAGGACCCTGGCGTGGCCCNNGTCAACATCAGAGACGACCAGACGCCCACCAACCAGGCCAACGAGGAGGCCCCGAGTGACGACAGCAGACCCCAGTGGCTGCCCGAGAAATTCGAGACTCCCGAGGCGATGGCAGAGGCGTATTCCGCCCTGGAGAAGAAGCTCGGATCCGGGGAGAAGGACAAGGAAGAGCCAGCAGAACCGAGCGCCCCGGCGAGCCTCGACCTGGCAAGCCTAGTCTCCGAGTACGAGGAGAACCAGGGCTTGACGGACGAGACCTACGCGAAACTTGAGGCCGCCGGGCTGGGCCGTGACGTGGTGGACGAGGTGATCGCCTCGCGCACCGCTGGCCAAGACGCGCTCACCCGCGCCGTCTTCGCTGAGGCTGGCTCGCAGGAGTCCTACGAGGAGATGATCGCCTGGGCCAGGACCGGGTACCGCTCGGAGCAGGCGCAGGCATTCGACGCCGCCCTAGAGGCTGGCCCCGAGGCAGCCCGTATGGCTGTCCGGGCACTCAAGGCGGACTTCATTGAGGCCAACGGCCGCGCCCCCTCTCTACAGACGACGGCTCCGAGGGGTGAGGCAAGCACTGGTGTCAAGGCGTTCAAGTCCCAGCACCAGGTGTACGAGGCCATGCGCGACCCCCGCTACCGCACTGACCCCCACTACCGGGAGGAAGTCGCTCGGCGGATCGCTGCCTCGAATCTCCACACAGTGTCATACGCACGATGAACAAGCTTTGGGAGATCCTGTCCGGACCCGTGACGGGGCTGGTGGACTCCGTTGGATCCATCATCGACAACCTCCACACCTCCACGGCGGAGCAGATGGAGGCACGGGCGAAGCTCCTGGAGATCGAGCGGGAGTTTCATCGAGCCGTCCTGGACGCCGAGACCACCCTGGTCCAAGAGCAGGCGTCCATCATCAAGACCGAAGCGCAGTCGCAGAGCTGGCTGACCCGCAACTGGCGTCCGCTGCTCATGCTGGTCTGCATCCTGATTGTAGCAAACCAGTACCTCCTGTCGCCCATCTTCGGGTGGCCCACCACCGTACTCCCCGAGAGGCTTTGGGACCTCATGCAGCTCGGGGTAGGAGGGTACGTAGTGGGCCGGAGTGCTGAGAAGGTAGCACGAGAGTGGAAGACCGCCGGGTAGCCCTCTCTCTCCTCCTCCTGCCCGGCATGGGGGGCCCCCGGTTGACAGCCTGGGGCCCCTCTTCGGGGATGGCATGGGTATCGACCGCTCGGAGGCCGCGCAAGCGACCTGGCGGGACCCCGGTTCGACTCCGGGCATCTCCATAGGGAAAGACGGGATGCGGGCTTTCTAGCCCCACCGACTCCCCCGCCGACGCTGGCCTTGGCCTCCTACGGGAGACAACCCTGGCAGACGCAGAGGATGGGTGAGTGTTCACACTACACTTTCCCTTTTAGTAGGAGCCTATCATGGCTGTTGCTGTCCCTTCAAGACTCGGCCAGGCTGATGGCGCAGGCGGAGACACCGCCCTGTTCCTCGAAGTCTTTGGCGGAGAGGTCCTCACGGCCTTCCGTGAGAACAACGTGTTCATGGGCCGTCACCAGGTCCGGAGCATCTCCGAGGGTTACCAGGCGCAGTTCCCTGCGACGTGGAAGTCCTCGGCCGCGTACCACACTCCCGGAGCGGAGATCGTGGGTACGGTCATCAATCACAATGAGCGGACCATCGCCATTGATGATCTGCTTATCGCCTCGGCGTTCCTTGCGAACATCGACGAAGCGATGAACCACTACGAGGTGCGGAGCGAGTATAGCTTCCAGCTCGGCGCTGCCCTGGCGAAGACCTTCGACCAGAACGTGGCGCAAGTCGGCTGCCTCGCCGCCCGTGCGAGCGCGACGGTTTCGGGTGGATCTGGTGGATCCCAGGTCACCGACGCTGACGCGAAGACCAACGCCGACTCGCTCATCCAGAGCATCTTCGACNNCAGTACTACCTCGTTGTGAACAGCTCCTCGAAGCTCGTTCATGCCGACTACGTTGCCAGCCCCAACGGGGGCGTGGACAGCGGTAAGGTCTACCAGGTTGCCGGGATTGAGATCGTGAAGACGAACAACCTCCCCAGCACCAACGTGTCTACCGGACCCGCTGCCTACCAGGGCGACTTCACCAACACTGCTGCCCTCGTCATGCATCGCTCCGCTGCCGGTACGGTCAAGCTGATCGACCTGGCGCTGGAGAGCGAGTACGACATCCGCAGGCAGGGTACGCTCATGGTCGCCAAGTACGCGGTGGGCCATGGCATCCTCCGCCCCGAGTCCGCCGTTGAGATCATCACCGCCTAACCTCAGACACCGTAGGAGGTGAAACTCATGGCTGCTCCTCAGCAGGTAACCATCCAGATGATGAAGGGCAAGAACGCCCTCGTCTCTAAGCTCGCCAGCACAGACGGCGGGTTCGTCCTCGGCAACCCCGGCCTAGCCATCGACACCAACTTCGATGTCCAGAACGGGAATGCCTTCGACATCGTTTCCGGAGGAAAGATCTACACGGTCGCCTCCGGGCAGAGCTTCGACACTGGTACCTCCCAGGTGACCACGGCTGATAGCTGGGCCGCTGCGCTCCTGTCCATCGACATCGACGGGACCACGACCTACCTCCAGTGGGCCACCGAGGCTACCACCGAAGCCGCTGCAATCGCGCAGCTCGACGGCCTCACCCCCTCGGGGGACGTGGTTGTCGGGTACATCACTGTCCTCACAGACTCCGGTGTAACGTGGACCGCTGGCACCGACGCCCTCCAGGGCGGCACGGGTGGCGGACCCTCGGACGACACCAACTACTACAATGTGTGGGGTTGGCTCAAATAGCCCACGCTCAACCAGGAGACTCTCATGGCTCTGTACCAGCAGACCGATCCGGTTGCGCGTAAGGGTGCCGCAGTCACCTTCGCGCAACTCGCCCTCAGTGATGGGGGCCTGGCCCTCGGAAACGCAGGGCTCGCCATCGACACCAACTTCGATGTGAAGAACGCCAACGCCGTGGACATCGTCATCGACGGGATCTTTGTAACGGTCGCCGCCGACCAGACCTTTGACACGGGGACGACGAAGGCAGTGGACACGGGCAACTGGATTGCCTTCCTCTGCTCCATCGACGCTGATGGCACCACGACCTACGTGGACTACGGAGCGGAGGCCGCAACTGAGGCCCTCGCTATCGCAGCCCTGGACGACGTTACCCCCTCGGGTGAGGTGGTCCTCGGCTATGTCGCTCTGACCACGCACGCCACGAACACCTGGACGGCCGGAACGGACGCCCTCCAGGGTGGGACCGGCGGCAACGTCAGCGCCGACACCAACTACTACAACGTCTGCGGCTGGGTGCAGTAACCCACCGCACGCCTGTAGCTCCCTGCCGGGGGGTGGGGCCTCGCAGCCCTGCTCCCCGGTTTTGGCCCAACCCATACCAGAGACACACCATGACCAAGGTTGAAGCAGTCAACATTATGCTTGGCGCCATTGGGGAAGCTCCGGTGGACGCCATCACCGGGGTCTCCGACCCTGACATCGTGATGGCCGTCCAGATCCTTGAGGAAGCGCAGAGCGAGCTGTGCCAGCAGCCGTGGCGGTTCAACACCGACTTCGACTACGAGATCCCTCAGGACGACACGCTCACCTGGAGCGAACCTGACGGGACCACCACCGAGATCTNNCCCCGAGATCTACGTGTTCCTCGTCCCCTCCGACTTGGCCTCGTTCAAAGTGAGCCAGATCCCGGAGCAGATGGGCAACAACCACATTGACATGGTGGCCCGCCAAGCCAAGCAGTACACCACAGGGACACCCGCCAGCCGCCCAATGGTCTTCTACGACCGGGACTACAACAGGGACGGCTTCCCTCAGAGCGAGCGGGACACCATCTGGATCGACGCCACCTGGGACCAGAGTGACTGGGTATACCTACCCGGCACGGCCCAGCGGCTCATCGCCATCGTGGCGGCCAACAGATTCGCAGGCCGAGCAGTGGGCTCGGAGAAGTTGGTCGCCTTCACCGAGCGCGACCTCATGATCGCGCAGCGTACCTTCCTCCGGGATCAGGCCCCGACTGACCGCATGAACGTCATGCTACAGCCAGAGCTTTGGGCAGCCCACGGGCGCCGGGCCCTGAGCATAGACCGCAGGTACGCGGAGAAGACGCAGAGGAGACCGTAAGATGCCCCTAGTATCACAGAAGGTACCGAACCTCCTGGGAGGGGTCTCTCAACAGGATGAACGCCTGCGGAGGCCCAACCAGGGGGACGTGCAGAACAACGGACTGTCGGACGCTGGTAAGGGCCTCTCGAAGCGTCCGCCCTCCGAGTACGTGGCGCTGCTCGACTCGACCGTCGCCAGCTACGAGACGGCCTGGGTCCACACCATCGACCGGGACATTGACGACAAGTATCGCGTCATCCTCCGGGACGGGGACCTCAAGGTCTTCCGGGTGGACACGGGCGCCGAGGTCACGGTGGTCTTCCCTGAGGGGAAGGCATACCTGGCCGAGACCACACCTGGCCCCAACTTCCGGGCGGTGACGGTGGAGGACACCACCTTCATCTTGAACCAGGAATTCGTGGTGGCCAAGGACACAGAGAAGGAGCCCACCCAGGATCCCGAGGCTATGGTCTGGGTCAGGGAGGGGAACGAAGACACCCTCTACCAGATCGAGCTAGACGGGATCTGGACCTCCTCCTACAAGAGCCCGGACGTGGCCTACCAGCGGAAGTCCGACACCGAGGCCATCGCCACCGCGCTCCTC
>JABAOG010004461.1_pt1 | contig 12836 bp, 4 predicted proteins | sample 7062131 | NCBI WGS metagenome assembly JABAOG01 (sample SAMN14538629, study PRJNA623070) | marine sediment metagenome | biome: marine biome [ENVO:00000428]; feature: marine pelagic biome [ENVO:01000023]; material: deep marine sediment [ENVO:00002113] | place: India: Arabian Sea | collected... | reverse complement strand
CCATCAGAGCAGCGACGGTGAACAGAACCAGGAGCCGGATCTCTTGCCGGTGTCCGCGCATCATGACCCCCTCTGTGCTGCCAGCTTCACCCACAGATGGCTAGGTGGCTAGAGGCTTTCGTCCCTGAGTGTGGCGAGTGATGCAAGCTCGGCGACTGCGTAGTCCAGCGCCTCGTCGGCAGTCATCCCCAGGCCTTCGGCCCAAGCGCTCTCGAAGCGCCTCTCGTCGAGGTGCTCCCGGGCAATGTTGAGCGTTTGCTCCAGCTCGGCCCGATAGGGAGGCCAGGTCGGGTCCAGGTAGGTCTTGCTGTGTTGCTCGTTGGTTGCCAGGAGCGCAGCTGCGACATCCGGTTTCTTGAGAGCGATCGCCACTCGTGCCCATTCCAGGAGCGGCCGGCGCCGGTCTCCCCACAGGACTTCGTCCTGCCGGAGTGGTCGGATGATGTCGTTGAACTCGAGCAGATGAANNTTCCGCCAGTGCTTGTGCGGCACCGTCCAGGTCGCCGGCATGCCGACGGTACGCGCCGAGATTCCGGAGGGCATTGGAGACGGCTTCCGTCGAGTTGAGCTGTCGTCCCCAGTGCAGGGCTTCCTCCTCGAGCTCGAGGGCACGGGCAGGGTCGTTGTCGCCGGCGAAGGAGAGCATCGCGTACGAGTCGAGGGTTGCCCACAGTCCGAGTGGATCCTCGATCTCCCGGAACAGGTCGACGGCCTCGATGAGCCATGGGCGGGCCTTCTCCCAGTCGGCGGAGTCGGCCATGGCAACGTATCCGGCGTTGTTGAGCACCCCTGCCAGGTCCTTCTTCGATCCGAATCGGCGGAACAGATCGATGGTCTCGTCCCACAAGTGGAAGGGTCCAGATCCGAGCCAACTGTCCGGCATCAACCACGGCATCTACTCCCTCGCCGACCGTTCCGGTCGTCGGGTCCCCTCTGTGCGCCAGATTTCCAAACGCAGCTCACCAATCGCTCACAGCACGGCAAGGGCTGGTGGCGCGGCACGACAAGGGCGCGGTCGAACCGAGGAGCGGATACGCGACAACTCATCGGAGCCCCCTCACGTGTGCCTACCGACAGGGTGCACCGCCCAGGAAGGCCATCCAGAGGCGGAAGTCACACGAACCAGACGAGCAGAGGATTCAGTACCGCAGGCAGCTCACCCGCCCCTGATCGTCTCCAGGTCGGGGCAAGGATCGATGTGATAGGTGACACATTCGTCATCGGTGAACCCCCGGGTGACACGTGAGCGAGCGATGTCGAGTAACTCGGGGATATCGATGGTCATCACGGCTGCGGGCCTGTCTTGAGGGATGATGAGCAAGTGATCGCCCCCTAGAAACTCGATATGGCTCAAGGTGTAGTCGCCCAGTGGGATTTCCTGGAGCAGATCGCCGGTCGTCGTGTCCCAGATTCGCCCGACCCCGTCGTTGCTGGCCGAGGCGATCAACGCTCCGTCGCTGCTCAGGGAAATGTCGCGGACGATGCCTGTGTGTGGAAACGGATCTCCGACGTATTCCCAGGTGTCGGTGTCGAGCTTCACGATCCCGAGCTTTGTGTCGGCTCCATAGACGTAGCGGCCATCCGGTGAAACAAGCAGATCCCACCAGCTCCACCCCATCGGAGCAGTGGCGACTTCGGACCATTCCTCAGCTTCATACACGGCGAGTTCCTTGCCTGCGACGTACAGGAGGTCGGAGTCGGGGCTGAACCTGACCACGACGTCGCCGCCGGGCGCCACCGTCAGCCAGGTGAGCCGCCGACCGGACTGAACGTCCCACACGCCGACCTTGTCTCCGTACGCGTAGCTCCTGCTCATCGCCAGCATGGATCCATCCGGGGAGAAGGCGATGTACCACCACTCAATCCCGACGGATCCCGGGTTCTCGGCGCAGTCGGGTCCCGGTGCCCCTGCCTCGTAGTCGTACGTGCAGAGATCCTCCAGTTCGACGAGAACGTCTCCGCTCTCGGCGTCGCGAATCTGTACGGGCCCGATAACGCTTGGTTCCACAAACGGTTGTCCGGCCAGGCGAGTTCCGTCGGGCGACAGCCGCACCGTGGACGCTCCGAACCCCGGGAAGAGATGATCGATCTCGCCGGAGGATGAGCTGAAGATGACGGTTGCCGTCCTCACGCCGTCCCAGAGCCCTGTCGCCACTCGATCGCCCACGACGTTGCCGGCTTGTATACCCGGGTAGCCGGGCAGGTCGAATCCTGAGATCTCACCTTCCGGGCGGGCGGTGAGATCCCATACTCTGATGGAGCCATCCCCTGAGAAGCTGGCCAGTCTGCTGCCGTCGACCGTCATCGACTCCCACCACGTGTATGCGCGGTGCCCTTTCAACACCTGAACCGGCGTACCACTGTCGGCGTCCAAGACCCGTATCGTTCCGTCGTACGAGCTTGCATAGACCTGGCTCTCGTCTTCGCTGAACCGCACGAAAACGAGGTCATTCGGTGTGTCGGTACTCCATAGCTCCGTGGCGGAGTCGATGTCCCAGAGGCTGACCGTCTTCCGGTCGTTGCGAAGGAGACGGGATCCGTCCCGGCTCAGAATGGCGTCACCAAGGCCCGGCGGAGTCTCAAACACCTGTTCTCCTGTTGCCAGGTCAACGACCTTGCCGGGGCCAACACCAGAAGCTTCGCCGAACGATAGGAAACGGCCGTCCTCGCTGAATGCTGCCGGAGTCCCCCAACCCCATCCGGAAGGGACTGGACCTTCATGGCCAAACGTGGTCTCGCCGGTATTCAGGTCGATAAGCCAGATGCTCGCCCCGAGATCCAGGGAGCAGTTCTCGGCCAGGGGCACGCCTGCTCCAACGGGCCTCGCCTCATCGAGGAATCGTCCTGCCTGGAACAGACCGACAATCGGACAGTTGGGGCCCCGGATGTGCCTGATCACGCCGCCGTTCCGCGAGTCGAAGACATGCACGCCAACTTCGGCCGGCGGTGCGGGCCAATCCTCGGGTGCCTCGATCCGGCTCCGCCATGCCACGGTGGCGATCACATGTGACCCGTCGGTATTGAAGTAGGGAACGATCACGGCATAGTCGGGGTATGGCACCTCAAACGTCCAGATCGGCTCATCTGACGCCACCTCCAAGTCCCACACCGCCATCTGGTGGCCAGCACCCGATACCGCCACATACCGGCCATCCGGGCTGATCGAGCCCACAGTCCCCGGATCCATCGGCCACTCATCGGGCCAGGTGATGGTGCGAATGGTGCGATGGCTCTGCAGGGCCTGATGCAACGCAGACACCGACTCGAATGCGGGGTCGGCGCCCTTCGCCGCCTCCATTGAAAGCAGCACACTCAGTTCCGGGTCGTCGTCGAGGACGTTGATCGCGGATGCGGCTAGTCCTCGGGAACGAGCGAGGTCGGCATTGGCTTGTGCGATCTCAGTCTGCTCCTCGGCACGGTCGCGTTCTTGTTCAGCGATGGTCTGCTGTCGTTCAGCTTCTTCCTCCGCGGCAATCGCCCGGTCCCGTTCCTCGGTGGCGGATTCCTCGGCAGCGATGGCCCGGTCACGTTCAGCCTGGGCGTCTTGTTGGGCGTTGTAGGCGACGATCGCCCCGACCGTCGCAGCCACACCCAACGCCAGGATTGCTACCCCGGCGGTCCAGGCGGTACGCATCGTGCGCCGATGCTGGCGGATCTCCTCCGACTCCAACTCGTCCTTCGGCACCCCTCTAATAGCGGCGGCAATGTCGGCGACGGCGTCCCGGAAGCGGCCATGTCGCAGGTTCAGTTGGGCTTCGGTGCGGGCGAACCGCAAATCCACCCAGCGGGGCTCATCGGCAAACACACGTCGCAGCGATTCAGGGACCGCATCGCCCACCACGTCGCCGTCCGCCCAACCGAACTCTCCGTCAGTGACCACCGGCAGAATCTTGTGCGGGTCCTTGTGTTCTCTCCAGTAGTCGATCTCACGGTTCACCCACTCCGACTCTGCGGCTTCGGGTGACAGCAGCAGCACGAACCAATCCGAGTCATCCAAGGCGTCGGTGATCGACGTCCACAGGTGCGGATTCGCCGACAGGGAGGCTTCGTCCCGGAAGATGTGGAGTGCCCGCCGTTTCCACCAGGGTTTGGCGAACCGCTGCAACCCGGCCTGCAGGCGGGGGGCCAACAGGTCGTCGGCGGCGTGCGAGTAGGAGAGGAACCCGTCGTAGGAGGTTGGTCCGGTCTCGGCCATACGATCTTCTCCCTTGCCGACAAACCTACCGGATCCGACCTCCCGGCGACCGTCTCACATTCGACTCACCAACCAGTCACTACCTCTCTGCCTTGGACGCTTTGCCGGCCGCCAACTCGACCGCCTCCTCCAGGCTCAGCGCACGACCCTTCTCGTACTCGGCCTCCCAGGCGTCCGTTAGTTGTGTTAACCGGGGAGGTTGTCCCTGGCGGGCGGGTTTTTTGGGTTGATGTTTGGGTGAGCCCTCTTTGCGAGNNGGGTGAAAGGGTTGGATCAGAACTTGATGAATACCCGGTTGGTCCGGGCTATCAGCCGCAGCAGAAGGAGGAATAGTACAGAGACGAACCCGCCGATGAGAGTCCCGTAGATGTCCTTCCAGTCGAACACTCCTTTGGGTAGGAAGGGTTGCAGGACCTCGTAGAGGATGTAGCCGGCGACCAGGAACCCAATGACGTTGTAGGCCTTTCTTTTCTGCGAGTTGAGGATCGCCAGCGAGAAGAAGACCTGCACGATGATCCCTCCCAGGTTCCCCATGCTGTCGGCGATGCCGAAATCGTTGATGTCGTTCCGGTAGATGTAGGGCCGGTAGACATACCTGCCGGCCTCGGTGAGGACGAAGGCGACGACGGCAGTCAGTAGATAGAGCAGGCGGAACAGGTCGATGGTCCGGAATGTTTCTCGGTCCGTGAAGAGCTGGCCAATGGTTCTGGGCTCTGCCATGTGATTGATCGGCTATGTGTAGAGAATGGGGTGACCCTTCTTGCCGGGTCGTTCCTTTCTAGATTCCTCCAAACCGTAGCTCATCTCAATCCACCGGCCGTCGGACCTGGGGGAGCCGCCCTCCTCTCCGAGAGCGTCACAAGGCTCGCAGCGCTCTTATCCGAAAGGGTCATCGCCCCGGACTGCACTCGCGCGAGCAAGCTTCTGCGACGCTGTTTCTGAAAGCGCCTGACACCAGTACCGCTCGCCCCCCGCAGAGAATCACTCCGCTGACCCGCGGCCGCGGCACTCGGGAAGCCTCCGTACCGGCCGATCCACGGCACCGGCGGGATGGACGTGTCTCATGCGCCCCGCCGGTTGTCGCTCAATCGATTCAACTAGTCGCCCTGGTGGGGTACGACGATGTTGCCTCCTTCGAGTGTCTCAGTGTGGTCGGTCGCCGGACGCTCCATCGACGACACCGGGATGACGACGGAGTCCTTGTCGAGCACCTCGATCCAGATGTGATCTAGTCCGGCGCCCGGCTCCCCATAGTCCTCCACGTACACCACAAATCGGTGGTTGCCGATCGGCTCCTGCCAGCCCGGTTCGAGGTAGGTGGCCTTGCCGCTGAACGACGCCCAACCGAAGTCTGTTCCCTCACCGAGGGCCAAACCGTAGAGGGCGTTGGACTTCACCCGGAACTTCTCGCCGCCTGCGAGGTGGCGAATGAGCAGGAAGCTGCCCTGTACCTTCTGGCCCTTCTTGTTGTATTTCATCGTGTACCCGAAGTTCGTTCTCTCGTCCGTGCCCGGCCAGTAGAACCAGCCTCCTCCCGTGGTGAATCCCAGCGATGGGTCGTACACGATGAGGACGTCCTCCCCGGTCCCGGCGTAGTACCCACCGTCGATGGTGACGGTGACGGTGTACGTGTTCACGGGGACTCCGTCGAACTCGCACACGACCGTGATCTCGCCGGCATAACCGCCGGGATCGACCGAGGTGGTGCACGTCGGGTTGACCGGCGAGCCAGGTCCCACCGGAATGATCGCGACGGCGACGTTGGCCCGGCTGATGTCACCCGGATGGCTGCTCCCGGCCGGGAGGTCGGGTTCCTTCTCAGTCACGTATGCGGTCAGGGTGAACGGTCCGCTGTCTCCGCCGGCCGAAACCACGCCCACCGCCACCGGGTTGGAGGTGTCGAACACGACGACGGATTCTTCGGGAAGGACAACGATGGTCGCGTCTGCGACGGTGACTCCGCCGTAGTCGTCCGACACCGTCGCGCGGACCGTGTAGGTCCCTGCGGGCCGATCGATCTCACCGCCAATCGTCCAAGTGCAGGTCTGGACACCACCGCCGGCGTCGACACAGCTCGGAGCGGAGAGCGTCAGGAAGTTGGGTAGACCAGGATCGAAGGTGGCACCGTCCACACTCCACGAGACGGCGGCGGTGAGCATCTCGGCGATGTTGTCGGTGCTCTCCAGGGTGATCGGAGCGATTTCATCGCTGTACTGGACCGACTGATCGTCCGGCTCGAAGGTGATTCCGGGCGGCACGTTGGTGATGATCATCTCCACCGGTACCACCACCAGCGGGGTGGCCGGGTCGCTGGAGGTGACGCACAGGTTCGCCTGGTACGTGCCGGGCGCCAGCCCGGTGGAGTCGGTGATCACGTCGACCGGAGTACTAGCCCCCGGCGTGGTCGTCCCGATGTCGGGTGCGACGCTCAGCCACGGCACGTCCTCGGCTGTAGCGCAGGCCGCCGCGGTGCCGTCAAGGATGACGTCGTCGAGGGCGATCTGCGCCCCGTCGAGCCCGGTGTACTGCAAGCCGATTCGTACCGGACCTTCCGGCAACAGGGCTGTCAGGTCGAACACGCTCTGCGACCACGCATACGAAGCGGTCCAGTCGTCATCGGCGATGCCGACGAACACGTCGTCGCCGCCGCCGGGATCGCCAACCACGAGCCAGACGTTGAGGTCGCAGTTGTCGTGGGTGTCACGGCACCAGTAGAGACTGCCGAACGACCACAGCGACAGGGATCCTTCACTGAGGGTCAGCTCGGGGCTCAAAAGCCATTCGTCCTGGGTGATGAGGGCCGGGTCGTAGTAGATGGTGGTGGCGTAGGTGCCGCTGTGTGGGTTTGCCGAGAGGAGCTCCCAGGTTTGATTGAGGTTGCTATGGATTCGTGTCCAACCGGCCGGGGGCACGGCTCCACCTTCGAACCCTTCGTCGAGCAGGATGGCGTCGGGTTGGGGCACGTAGCGGGTCGAACTGAGCCCCGCCGCCGTTCCCGCCTCCCGAGCGTCGGCCTCTGTTCCGGCCGAGCGAACCACCGCCGCCGAAACGGTGTCCTCCTCAACCAGCCAGTTCAGGTCGCCGTTGCCGAGGTTCCCGATGGTGAGGACCTGTGACACCGTCTGCCCCGGGGTCTGGCTGCTGCTCAGACTCGCTGGGTCAACGTCGATGACGGGGTTTGGCGTACACGACAATCCGACATCGTCGACCTGGGCGTACCAGTCGTAGTCGTTGCCGGCGTTGGGGTCGTAGTAGTGCCACCGCAGCCGGAGGCTGCTCATACCAGCGAAGGGGGACAGGTCGACGGAGACCTCCTCGCCCGGAGTGTTCCGGAAGGCGCCGTGGTCCTCGTTCCAGCTCTCCAGGGTGGTCCAAGTAGCACCGCCGTCGGCGCTGATATCCACGTTGAGAAAGTCGTAGGAGGCATAGTTCTGATAGTTGGCCCGATAGGTGAGCGATACCTCATCGCTGGGCAGCCAGCCGCTCAGATCGAATGGAGCGGTGCGCAGTTCAGTGTCGAACGGGGCGGCGCCGAACCGATCGCTGGAGGCGGTGGCGGCATCGCCGCCGCCTCCCGTGTAGTTGCCTGTCTCACCCGAGCCGGCGATGTCGGTCCACACCACCCCGAAGCCCTCGTTGTCGATCACCGGCCAGCCGCTGGGAACACCCGTCTCGAAGTCGGCCGGTTCCCCGTTGCACTCGAGGACGAGCGGCCCCTCGACCCGCAGCGAGACCGGTACCGGTAGCACCGGGTGGGCAGAGTCGTTGCTCTCGACGCAGAGGCTGGCCGTGTAGTCACCGGGTGCCAGGCCGGTGGAGTCGAAGGTCACGTCGACGATGCTGCCGTCCAGTGGGACGGTGCTGCCCATGGTGGGGGCAACGCTCAGCCACGGTACGTCGGCGGGCGATGCACAGCCGAGATTGTGTTCGACCACGTTCCAATCGAGCGGACTTCCGCCACTGTTGTTGATGTACATCTGCTGGGTGGAGATCACGTCGGGCCCCTGTGAAGCGGCCAGCAAGGCCGGGTCGACCTCCACTGCAGGCGGACTCGCAACAGCGCACGTGAGGGCGATGTCGTCCACCTGCGCATACCAGTCGTAGCCGTCTCCGAAGTAGCGGAAACGGATCCGGGCGTCGGAGAGGCCCACATAGGCCGACAGATTGAGAGCGAAGTCCTCGGGCGTGTGATCTTCGTCCCAGGACAGCGCGTTGGTCCATCCCACGCCGTCCCACACGTCGACTTCGAAGCGGTCGTTGGTCCCGGCGGTGATGTCGTTGTAGTAAGCCTTGACGTCCACCACCGCGGCGCCCTGACCGCTCAGGTCGATGAGCGGTGTCCACAGTTCGGTGTCGTAGGGGACGGCCGGGAATCCGGCGGCGTCGGAGTCGGCGCAGGCCGCCTCACCGGTGCCGTTGGTCAGATTGGAGATTTCGCAGGCCGGGTCGGCGGTGGTGGTCCATACGATGCCGGTCCCGCCGGTGTTGTCCACCACCAGCCAGCCGGAGGGTATGCCATCTTCAAAGGTAATGACGTCGCCGTTACATACCAATCCTTGAGGTGGCTCGATCGTGAGGGTGACCGGAACCTGTAGCACCCCGGTCGCCAGATCGTCACTGTCGACACACAGGTTGGCCGTGTACGTGTTGGGGGTCAGCCCTGTACTGTCGATGGTCACGTCGATGAGGCTGGAGTCGAGGGGTGCGGTTGTGCCCGCAGTCGGGGACACGGACAACCAGGGGATGTCGGCGGGCGAATCGCAGGCGGTGTCGTCCTCGACGATGTTCCAGTTCAGTGGGCTACCTCCGCTGTTGGTGATCACCATCGAAGCAGGACCTTCGGGCTCCAGTGGTGGAAGCACGACCACTTCGTCTGGACCTTGCGACCAGGCGATCCAGGCTGGATCCACCTCGATCACCGGCGGGCTCGGCGGCACGCAGGTGAGAGCGATGTCGTCCACCTGGGCATACCAGTCGAACCCGTTCCCGAAGTAGCGGAACCGGACTTGCACGTTGGGCAGACCGGCATACGTCGACAGGTTGAGGCTGTAATCACCGATGAAGTTCGGATCAGGATGACCCGGGTAGTAGTCGTTGTCCCAGGACAACTCGTTTGTCCAGCTCACACCGTCCCATACGTCCACTTCGAGGCGGTCGTTGGCTCCGGTGCTGATGTCGATGTAGTAGGCCTTCACGTCGAGAACCGCTGCTCCCACCGTCGAGAAGTCGAACGGATTGGACACGAGTTCCGTGTCGTAGGGGGGAGCACCGGATCCGGCGGCGTCGGAGTCGGCGCAGGCCGCCTCTCCGGTGCCGTTGGTCCGATTGGGGATCTCACAGGCCGGGTCGGCAGTGGTAGTCCACACAATCCCGGTCCCGCCGGTGTTGTCGACCACCGTCCAGTCGGCCGGGATGCCGTCCTCGAAGGCGACGGCCGGTCCATTGCAGATCATGGTTGCGGTCTGGGTGGTGAAGCTGAACGTGGCGGACGTGCCGGAGCCGCACACGTTGCCGGCAGTGATCCGCCAGTAGTAGGTGGTGTCGGCGCTCAGCGGCACCGCGGCGGTGTGGCTGGTGCCGGTCTCGGAGGACGAATAGACGATGTTGGTGAACCCGGCGTCGGTGGCCACCTCCAGCAGGTAGCTCGCCGCCTGCCCCACGGCCGTCCACGAGAAGGTGGGTTTGAAGGGGACGCCGATGGCTCCGTCCGCCGGCGTGAGCAGGATCGGGCCGGCCGGAACGATGTCGTACAGATTGAGGTCGACGGTCCGCGTCTTGCTACCCGCCGCGCCCGTACCGGTGACGTCCATGCTGTAGCTGCCGGCGGCCGCCACTCCGGTGTTGCCGATGGTCATCGTGCTGCTGCCGGGCGGCGTCACCGGGTTGACCGAGAAACTCACCGTGGTTCCGGCCGGCCGGCCGGAGGCGGCCAGGGTGACCGGATCCGAGAAGCCCAGGATCGCCCCGACGTCGGCGTTGTAGACCGCGTCGTTGGGGGCACATACGTCGAGACTCGACGGGGTGACGGTCAGCGAGAAGGAGGGCGTCTGCGCGCAGTTGTAGCAGATGAGGGCGAAGTCCTGGTCGGTGCCATCTCCACTGTTGGGTACCCCGTCACCGGCGATGTTGAACCCGGTGACGGTGATCTCGATGGTGTCGTCGACGCCGGCCGGCAGGAAGATCGCCTCGTAGTTGTTGAAGGGGTCGGCCGACCCACCCGGAACGCTCCACCGCCCCGAGAAGACGTTGCCCAGGTAGGTGGTGCCGTCAACGGAGGCGGTCAGGTTGAGGTCGTTGACTTGCGGGCTGGTACCGACAGCTCCCGGAGCGTCCGTGTAGGCGAGCGCGAGCCGCACAGGCAGTGTCGGGTCGGCGACTGCGCCCTCCCAGGTCCACGTTTCGCCCGAGTTGTCGAAGGTGACCGACTGATCCAGCAGATATCTGGCGGCATCATCGAACATGGCAGCCATGTCTGGCATGCCGTAGCCCTGACTGTTGCTGGGCAAGGTGTCGTTGGCGGAAACACCGGTCAGGTAGGTGGGATGGGCGATGAGGTATGCCTTCATCATCGCCGCGCTGGGTGTGACACCGTAGGTGTTCTTCATCCAGTAGTAGGCCAGCGAAGCCATCCCCGCCACTGCCGGCGTGGAATGGCTGGTCCCGGAGGAGGCGGTGAAGATGGTTTGTCCCGACGGCCGGTACTGATCGCAGACACCGCTACCGGTGTAGCCGGCGTTGGTGCTGGCGGTGCCCTGGATGTGTGTTGCCGGGGCGACCATCTCGGGCTTGACCCGGCTGCCCGGCGCAGGACCGCGGCTGGAGAAGTCGATCATGTCCATCGCGTCGTCGGCACCGCTGGGTCCGACGAGGCAGCCGTCGGTCCAGGCACCGTCTTCATCGGCAGGACGCTGGTTTTCCGATCCCCCGACGGTGATCACGTTCTTCGCGTTGCCCGGCGTACCGACCGTACCGGCCGCGGGGCCCGTATTCCCGGCGGAGAAGACCATGATCATCTCTTGGTTACCCGGTTCGGTCGGGTCGGCATCGCGTACACCTGCGTCGTACGCTTGGGAGGCGTCGTCGTAGGTACCCGCGCATCCCGTGCATCCCCATGAGTTGCTGTTGATGAGAGCGCCGTTGTCCTGAATGCTCTTGATCACGCCCGTATCGGTACTTCCGCAGGCGCTCTGGTCGAAGCCGGGATCGAAGATCCTGGTCCCTGCGAAGCGGCCGTAGGGATTGATTCCCAGGCCGCGTCGGAATCCGAGTGGATCCTGGTAGGGGAAGCCAGTCCTGGTGTCGTAGCCACCGGCGATGCTGACGTTGAGATGGCCGTGCCCGTCGGGTCCTTCGCCCGAGCTCGAATCGGTGCAGTTGGCCACGTAGGCGAGACGGGTGGGGTTGGCGGTGTCGCCGAACTGGTGAAGCGTTGGGTCGCCCGAGTTGACGGTGCCGTTGCCGATGCCGTCGTCTGTGACATCAACGATCGGATAGTCGGCCGGGTCGGTGCTGAACCCGTAGCTCCCGAGCCAGGCCAAATAGCCCGGTGTGGACGGTCCTGATTGGTCGGCGTTGAAGCTGCCTGCCAGGATCTGCGCTTGCACCTCATCGAGGCGTTCTCTCTCCATTCGTTCCTCGATCCAGAACACGTCGGGAAGCCCGGCGATGGCGCCCGCGTCGCCAACCCGTATGTCGGCGATGAGGTTCTGGAATTCGAGGATCGGCTCCCACTGAGAGTGCTGCGCTGTCGTCAATCCCCGGATGGAGGCTTCGCTGCTTGCTCGAGCGTCGTGCCGGAACATCTGGATGACGACGGTGACGATCTCATCGGGGTCGCTCTTTTCGCCGAGGGATGGACCTATCTTCCGATCGACGGGATAGGGCTCAGTCGCCAGCACGAAGTCGCCGGCAGCGACCAGCTTGTCCAGTTCCGTTCGGGCGGCAGCGTCCGCCCAGAGCAGGTAGCGGAAGGTGGCGATGTAGTGAACCGGGACGGCGCCCACTGAAACGAGCGTGTCCAGCCACTCGTCCTTGACAGGCCCGCTGAAGTACACCAGCTGGAGGGTGCCCCCGCCGTCATCGGCAGCGAGCACCGATGCAACGTTCGCGGGCGGGTCTCCCTCCTCGTCCACCAATGGTGTCGGGTCGTCGTTCTCGAATGAAGCAGGGTCGGGGTCGGCTCCAGCAGGTGACGGCGAACCAGCTACGACGAAGAGCGGAATGATGGTGAGGAGCACAACGAGGACTGTGAACGATCCTCGGCACATGCGGCGAGCGGCGAGCAGAAACATGGAGAATCCTCCGTGACAAGTTGGTGTGACGAATGCGCCGAAGGGGAAAGGGGAAGAGAGCGTCGTTGTATGGGTCGGGACCTCCCCGGTGGTCCCGGCACCACAGATGCCCTTACTGATATGGCTGAGCTCTCTGTTCCGACTCTTCCCTGGTCGGAGACGACGCTCATATCGCCCCCACAGCGTTCAGCGTCTTCTCACATAGTGAATGCCCGGGAGCGGTCAGACAAGAGCCGGAAGTCCCGATCAGTAGGTGGTCGGGTTCTACGGAGTCTGAAGGCATCGTTGCCGGAGTGGACGAGGCCATTTCGTTGGAATCGTCACCACCTGGAGTACGCGTCTGCGAGAAA
>JABAOG010010918.1_pt1 | contig 12845 bp, 11 predicted proteins | sample 7062131 | NCBI WGS metagenome assembly JABAOG01 (sample SAMN14538629, study PRJNA623070) | marine sediment metagenome | biome: marine biome [ENVO:00000428]; feature: marine pelagic biome [ENVO:01000023]; material: deep marine sediment [ENVO:00002113] | place: India: Arabian Sea | collected... | reverse complement strand
GATGAAGCACTGAAGGATTTAGAATCAATCGAGGACGAAGATTCGCTCGAACAGTGGCGGGTGAAACATCTCGGCCGCAGCTCTGAGGTCATGCAGGTCTTCAGCAGCCTGGGTTCCCTGAGCAAGGAAGAACGACCGATGGTCGGCAGGACGGCTAACCAGGTCAAAAACGCTTTAGAAGAAGCGCTGGAAAAGACTCGAGAAGAAATCAGGACAGCAGATTTAGAGAGGTCTTTAAAGACCGAACGGCTGGACGTCACTTTACCTGGCCGGAAGATCCCGCGCGGTCGACTCCACCCGACCACCCAGACTCTCCGAGAGATTTACAGGGTTTTCGCAGACATGGGTTTCCAGGTATACCGCTCCCGGGAAGTGGAGACCGACGAATATAACTTCGAGTTCCTGAATATTCCCGCCCACCACCCCGCACGAGATATGTGGGATACATTTCACACCACCCAGGAAGGGGTTATTCTGCGCACGCACACCTCACCGGGACAGATCCACGCAATGAAGGAATATGCCCCGGAACCCATCCGGGTGATCCTTCCCGGGATGTGCTACCGCTATGAGCAGGTCAGTGCTCGCTACGAGATGCAGTTCTACCAGGTAGAAGGCTTGGCAGTCGGAACTAACATTACTTTTGGCGACCTGAAAGGCACGCTATCCGATTTTGCCAGGCGGATGTTTGGCCAGCATGTCAGGACTCGTTTTCGAGCTTCACATTTCCCATTTACTGAGCCCAGTGCGGAAATGGATGTGGAGTGTTTTCTGTGCGGCGGCAGCGGCTGCAATGTCTGCAAAGGAACCGGTTGGCTTGAGATCCTGGGCTGCGGAATGGTTCACCCCGTCGTCCTCGAAAATGGAGGCTACGACCCAAAAAAGTATTCCGGATTTGCATTTGGACTTGGACCTGAAAGGATATCCATGCTCAGGCATCGGATTGAAGACATCCGCTATTTTTGGGCAAATGATTTAAGGTTTCTCGAACAGTTTTGACGTTTAAGGAGGTAGATTATGGATCAGAAACAACCAAAAAATCAGCCTGATCTGGGATCGGAATTCCGCAACCTGGGTGAAAACCTGAAGAATATTTTTCACTCGACATGGGAGAGTGAAGAAGCTCAGCGTTTCCGGGATGAGCTGAGAGCTGGATTGAACGAGCTCGGTCGCAGCATGAATGAGACCGCCAGTGATTTCCGAGAGAGCGAGTCTGGTCAGCGACTGCGAAAAGAAACGGAAGAAATCAAAGAACGGTTCCAGAGTGGCGAATTTGAATCTAAAGCGCGCTCTGAACTTCACAAAGCACTGAAGATGATCAACACGGAATTGAAGAATGTATTGAACAACTGGCCGGAAGAAGATGATGGCGAGGAGGTATGATCATGAGAAGATTGATCCACACTGAAACAAAGGCTGGCAGTCCAATCAGCCACCATGGAACGTTGATCACACCATTCCTGGAAACAGTCCGTTTCCAACCACCCCATTATCGAGGTGTGATACTCTGGCAGCGACCGGCATCTGTGGTCGTGCGTGACCCATCCGGTCAGCAAGCAGTCCTGCAAATCCATGATGAGACTCGAAATACGATTTTTCGTCTGGCCGGGTTTGCTTTTGCGGTGTTTACTGGATTTTTGACATTTGCGATGTTCAGGCGCTTTGAGAAGACCGATCGATTGAATAATAAATGAACAATATGCAGGAGGCATGAGATGACTGAAGATAGAAATTTAATCCCGGAAGATATTCAAATTGAAGATCCCGGAATGGCAATTGATATGGTGCAGGATACTTTGGATGACTTTCTGGCGACAGCAGATGTCAGCCGGGTGTATGGTGCTCCAATTGAGAATGAAGATACACTGATCATCCCGACAGCGGAAATTGTTGCTGGCATGGGATTTGGCGCTGGCTATGGAATGGGCCCGGATTCGGATAATGAGACCACCGGGCTTGGCGGCGGTGGCGGTGGTGGTGGAAGAGTCTTCGCACGCCCGGTAGCTGTAATAGTCTCTACTCCCGAAGGTGTTCGTGTTGATCCGGTGATCGATCCAACNNCCGGTAGCAGTGATTGTCTCTACTCCAGACGGTGTTCGTGTTGATCCCGTGATCGATCCAACCAAGATTGCATTAGCCGCATTTACGACCTTCGGCTTTGTCATAGCAACTTTGTTTAAAATGGTGAGAATGGGAAAAAGTCAGGATTAATAGGATAAAACCAGGGGATTGAGTTCGAAGTCTCAATCCCTCTCAATCGAAATACTGGAGTCGAGGAAAGAGGTATGAAAGTACCGTTAAGTTGGTTGAAAGAATTTGTTGAGATCGAACTGCCGATACAAGAGTTGGCCTATCGCCTGACGATCGCCGGGTTGGAAGTGGAAGAAATCCGTTATGTTGGTCTGCCAATGCCCTCCGACGAGGAGCAGAATGTGACCAAGATCAGCGGTTTTTCCTGGGATCCGGAGATGATCGTGGTGGGCGAGATCCGGGAAGTGATGGAGCATCCCAATGCTGACCGGTTGGTATTGTGCCGATTGTTTGATGGTCAGGTTGAGCATACTGTACTTACTGGAGCGCCTAACCTGTTCGAATATAAAGGTAAGGGAACGCTGGAGGCACTACTGAAAGTGGCTTATGCCAGGGAAGGTGCTGAGATTATCGATGCGTATGCTGACCATTTCGCCACTACAGTCTTGAAACGCAAGAAGATCCGGGGCGTCGAGTCTTATTCGATGGCCTGTTCGGAGAAAGAATTGGGTATCTCCGAGGAGCATGAAGGCATTATCCTGCTGGATGAGGATGCTGAGGCCGGCACTCCGCTGGTCGATTATCTGGGTGATGCGGTCTTCGATATTGCCATCACCCCGAATATTGCCCGTGCCGCCAGCATCTATGGAGTCGCACGTGAGATCGCTGCAATAACTGGCGTAAAACTGAACCAGCCGGATCTAACTGTTCTGACCCAGGGACCCGATATCCAAGGCAAAGCCGAAATTGAGATCACCGAGCCAGAGTTAAATCCCCGCTTCGTTCTGGGCTTGATCGAAGGCATTTCCTTCCGTCCAAGCCCCTACCGTTACCAGCTGCGGTTAAAACTGGCTGGAATGCGTCCGATCGACAGCGTTGTGGATGCCACGAACTACACGATGCTGGAGTTGGGAGAACCTCTGCATGCATTCGATTACGATGTCTTGGTTGACCGAGCAGGTGGTAAACCCCCAACGATCATCACCCGGACGGCGAAGCAAGGTGAAAAACTGACTACCCTGGATGATGTCGAGCGAAAATTAGATGATTTCACCGTCCTGGTATGTGACACGCAGGGACCCTTGTCGATCGCTGGCGTCATGGGTGGACTGGAGTCTGAAGTGACTGATCGAACATCTTCGGTCCTGTTGGAAGGCGCCTCCTGGAACTTCATCAATATACGTCAGACCGTTGGGGTTCACAAACTTCACTCCGAGGCTGCCTACCGCTTCGAGCGAGGTGTGCATCCTGCACTGGCATCACAGGGCGTTTTACGCTGCCTGGAATTGATGCGCCGCTGGGCGGGTGGAACCGTATACAAGGGACTCGTCGACAATTACCCGCTTCCACCGGATGAGATTGTTGTGGAGTTCAGCTCGCAGGATGTCCAACGCTGGTTGGGTATTGAACTGGCAGAAGAAGATATCACGAGAATCCTGGAAAGTTTGATGTTCGAAGTCGAAGTACAGGATAGCCTTTTCAAGGCGACGGTACCTCAAAACCGTCTGGACATCAATACGGGTCTGTCCGGAGTTGCGGATATCATGGAAGAGATCGCCCGCGTTTATGGATATGATCGCATCCCGGAGACCCGCATGGCGGATGAACTGCCTCCTCAGCGAGGCAACTGGCCTCTAGAAGTCGAAGAACGCATCCGGGATATCCTGGTTGAGTTGGGGTTGCAGGAAATTGCCACGTATCGCCTGACATCTTCGGAGCGCGAAGCACGCCGGCTGCGACCGGGAACACCGTCCGATGACAAACCTTATATCACTTTGGCGAACCCCCTGACCAATGATCGTAATGTACTACGGCACAGTCTGATCGCCAGTGTACTGGAGATCGTAGAGATAAACAACCGCATCCGTGAGCGGATTGCATTGTTCGAGATTGGACCTGTCTACCTAGACTCGGAAGAAGGTCCGCTTCCAGAAGAGAAACCATTGCTCGTAATCGCCCTGACGGGGCAGCGTTCTTACCCGGATTGGCAGGGGGCAGACACATCACCGATGGATTTCTACGACCTCAAAGGGGTCGTTGATGGTCTCTTGGATGGTCTTCATCTGGCAGGAATCGAATATCAGCCGGCGGATTATCCCAGCTTTCATCCTGGAAAGTGTGCCCGGGTTTCCATCGGGGATGTGCAGTTAGGGATCATCGGCGAGGTGCATCCACAAGTGCGGGAGAATTTCGATCTGCCTGAGACCGATTTGATGATCGCCAGGATGGATGTAAACGCCATCATTGAAGCAGTTCCCGGCCTGTTCACCGTCCGGACCATGCCAAGTCAACCCCCAGTGCTGGAGGACCTGGCTGTCACCGTGGATGAGGACATCCCTGCCGCCCAGGTTGAGGAATTGATTTCCCAGACTGGCGGAGACATGCTGACGGATGTGCACCTGTTTGATGTTTACCGTGGAGATCAAATCGGGAAGGGAAAGAAATCCCTCGCCTACAGTCTCACCTACCAGGCACTCGATCGTACACTGACGGATAATGAAGTCCGCGATATCCGCAGAAAGATTCTGCGCCGGCTGGAGCGAGAAATCGGGGCGCAACTCAGGCAGTAATCATCGTGATGAAGCTTTATGCGTCCCAGAACAGTACCCTTGCACCACTTGTCTGACCGCATGTTTATATCTATACTTGTTTTATTAAGCTTAATTTGGAGGAGAAGATGAAGGATAGAAATACCAGTATCATTATCACGGTTGCTGCTGTAGTCCTGTGTGGTTGCCCAGGGCTGATCGGTCTGTTCGCGGGCGGTCTGACCACGATGCTCTCTTTCGTTCCAGGTGCGGATATTGATATTTTTGGCAGTTCTGAACCGCGATCCGCGTTGATATTCGGCCTGAGCATTCTGTGCCTGAGTATTATCTTCATTGCCATTCCAGCCCTTGTGGGATATTTTCTTCTGGGTCGCAACAAAGCCAAAGACCCATTGGATAATCTGGATGATATTTTAGACGACGAACTTCCGCCTGCAATATAGAATAATCAAGCATCAATAAATGCCTGGGCTGCCCAATGATGTCGGGCAGCCCTCTTTTATTAAATCTGGCGACGAGAAAAAATTCTCTCTTTGCATTTATCCAGTAGAATTACTTCCATAATTGAGCAATTACCTTTGTCATGTTTAGCTCAATAGAGGAATATTATGGATTACTTTGGTGCGATCGAAGCGGGTGGAACGAAATTTGTTTGTGCTCTCGGTGATGGATCTGGGAACATCATATCTGAAACACGTTTTCCAACCACAACACCTGGCGAGACACTGGATCAGGCGATCTCTTTCTTCCGGAATCTGGATGTCTCCCTGTCAGGCATCGGCATCGCCTGCTTTGGGCCGGTTGACCTGAATAAAAATTCGAGAACCTACGGTTACATAACTTCAACACCCAAACCAGGCTGGGAGAATACCGATGTTGTCGGCAGGTTCAAAGATGTGTTTGGAATTCCTGTTGGTTTCGATACGGATGTCAATGGTGCTGCCCTGGGTGAAGGTCGTTGGGGAGCAGCACGGGAGTTGAATACACACCTGTACATCACCATTGGTACCGGTATTGGTGGAGGCTTTGTGGCAAATGGAAATATTCTCCATGGTCTCGTCCATCCGGAGATGGGTCACATCTTACTGCCGCATGATCGAGAACGTGATCCTTATGAGGGTTTTTGCCCATTCCACCAGGACTGCTTCGAGGGATTGGCTGCCGGACCGGCGATCGAAGGCCGCTGGGGGGAGAAGGCGGAATCGCTGCCGGTCAATCACCCGGCGTGGGAGCTTGAGGCGGAATATATCGCAGCTGCGCTGCACATTTTCTTATGCACACTTTCACCGCAAAAGGTGATCCTGGGAGGTGGCGTGATGAAGCAGCATCATATCCTGCCAATCGTGCATCGCCAACTGCTTGAATCTCTTAACGGTTATATTCAGCACCCGGTGGTAACGGGTGAAATCAGTTCGATGATTGTCTTACCTGGATTGGGAAATCGCTCTGGTGTGCTGGGGGCACTGGCACTGGCACAAGATGCAGTCCATAATCACAGCTGAAAGAGAAACTGGCTGATGGCTTATTTTTAGAAAAAAGATAATACGGGTAAACATTAACATAATTCTAGTGTTACATTAATTTGATCATGATCATGATCCGTTATACTAAATGTGAAATAAAGCACAATTAATGGTATAGGTGGTGAGGAATGGACATGAACGATAATCAAAAGTTAGAAAAACACCAGGTTGTGATTATTGGTGGAGGATTTGGGGGGTTGTACGCAGCCAAAAGCCTAAAAAATGCCGATGTCCAGGTGACGATTGTAGATAAACGGAATTTTCACCTCTTCCAACCGTTTCTCTACCAGGTTGCTACAGGTGGGCTTTCCCCTGAAGATATTGCTGCTCCACTGCGCTCGATCCTCAGCGATCAAAAAAATGTGAAAATTCTTAAAGCGGAGGTTGTCGGCTTCGAGCCCCAGAATCATAAGGTGCTCCTCAGGGATGGTGAACTCCAGTATGATTCTCTGATCATCGCCGCCGGGATGCAGACACATTACTTTAATCAACCTGAGTGGCAGCAGCGAGCACTCGGGTTGAAGACAATCGAAGATGCCCTGGAAATTCGCAGGCGTATCTTCCTGGCATTCGAAGCCGCAGAATGGACAGATAATCAGAAGGTCCAGGAGAACCTGATGACATTCCTGGTGGTCGGCGGCGGACCGACAGGTGTTGAACTTGCCGGTGCGCTGGCAGAATTAACCAAAGAGACTTTACGAGGTGAGTTCCGCAATATCGATACGGCAGATGCAAAGGTCATTTTGGTGGAGGCTTTAGATCACATTTTGCCCTCATACCCAAAGAAATCCAGCGAGCAGGCTGTCAGGGCTCTTGAGCGGAAAGGCGTGCAGGTCCGCACTGGGGCTATGGTCAAGCAGATCAAGGATGATTACGTGCTTCTGGATGAGAACGGTCAGGATGTTAAGGTCAATACGTGTACTGTTCTATGGGCAGCAGGCATGAAGGGTGTTGGCCTGGTCCAGGACCTGGCTCAAATTTCCGGAGCGGAAATGGACAGACAGGGACGGATCATTGTCAAACCTGATTTGACCCTGCCAAACCACCCCGAAATTTTTGTGATCGGCGACCTGGCGCGGGTAAAAGATCAGAACGGTGACCCCTTACCAGGTGTTGCTCAGGTGGCAATGCAGCAGGGCAGATACGCAGCTCAAATTATAGAAGCCCGCCTGCAGGGGAGGACCAAAGAACCTTTTGTATATCTGGATCGCGGGCTGTTGTCCGTGATTGGGCGGAACTCTGCGGTGGCCTCAATCCGAGGGGTACATTTCAATGGGTTCGCAGCCTGGGTGGTATGGGTGTTCGTACATATCTGGTTCTTGATCGAGTTTAACAATAAATTATCGGTTATGATCCAATGGATGTGGAATTATTTCACATGGGATCGGGGCGCCCGGTTGATCACCGGTGAGGATCCCTATTCCCTGATCGAAACTGGAGATTGATTTGCAATCATATCGAAGCCTTTTTGTTGATCCAAAAGATCAATTCGTTTAGGAAGATCATGCCACCTGAGCGAATTTCTATCTGGATTTTGGGGGACCAAATGATGGAAGATCATCCTGGCTTGGCATTGGCATCGGATGAATTAGATCGAGATGCTGTTCGCATCGTCATGCTGGAAAGCCGCGCTCGTACCCAAAAGCTGCCTTACCATAAGAAAAAACAGGTGCTATTATTCAGCGCCATGCGTCATTATGGGGCGCATCTGAAGCAACAAGGATACCAGGTGGATTACCGCCGGGTAGAGACTTTCCTTTTGGGGCTAAAAGCTCACGTTGAGCAGTGGCAGCCTGACCAGTTGATCACCATGGCGGCAAAGGACCACAATGGTAGGCTCTTCCAGGGTCAACTGGGTGAAATACTAGACCTACCTGTAATCATTTTACCGAACAGCCAATTCCTGGTAGAACAGTTCGATCCATACCCGGACACGAAAGAAGACCAGGACCGCGTGATGGAATATTTCTATCGAAAGATGCGGACCCACTTTGGTGTACTGATGACCGAATCGGGAGAACCGCTGGGGGGAGAATGGAACTACGATAAATTCAACCGCCAAACCCTGCCGAAAGACATCGATATACCCGACATCCTCGGGTTCCCACCAGACGAGATCACCCGCCAGGTCATGGCAGAAGTGGAAAATGGCGTCCATGGAGTGGGCAGCGTAGATGGTTTCAATCTGGCGGTAACACACGAACAGGCGAAGCTGGTCTTTGAAGATTTTCTGCAGAACCGACTTGAGAATTTTGGGCCATATGAAGATGCCATGACCCAGCGATCAGCTGCCATTTTCCACTCGATGCTCTCACCCTATATAAATTTGGGATTGTTGGATCCACTCTATCTCGTTCAGCGGGTAGAAGAACAGTATCAACAGGGATTGGTACCAATTAATTCAGCCGAAGGTTTTATCCGTCAGGTGATCGGCTGGCGGGAGTACATCTACTGGCAGTACTGGCGCAGGTTGCCGGAAGTGATGAGTGGAAATTCCTGGGATGCCCACCGGTCCTTACCGGGATTTTTCTGGACGGGCGAAACTGCGATGCACTGTCTTTCCCATACTTTCTCGCAAATCCGTGATACCGGTTATACCCATCACATCGAACGCCTGATGCTGATCTGCAATTTCAGCCTGCTGACAGGTCTCGACCCATTTGCTGTCAATGACTGGTTTCTGTCTTCGTTCATCGACGCCTATGAATGGGTGATGTATCCAAACGTTATCGGAATGGGCTTAAACGCCGACAGCGGCAGAACAGCGACCAAACCGTATATATCCTCTGCAAACTACATCCATAAAATGAGTGATTACTGCTCGGAATGTCACTTCGATCACCAGCAGCGCACCGGCAAACGAGCCTGTCCATTTAATTACCTCTATTGGAATTTCATACTTCAGAATGAGGAACGCTTGCGATCTAACCCGCGATCAGGAAGATATGTGCTTGGTCTGCGCTATCTGGATGAAGAAGAAAGAAACCGTGTCATGAGGCAGGCCTCCCTTTTCATCGCCGAGCTTTCTTAAGATGATTCTGATCATTTCATAATCTCTATTTCGCCAAAGTCACTTATAATGTTGGGGCATTCACCCGGAGAGAAATAGAAATCGCATGGAAAAAAGTCAAAAACTATTAACCCAACTGCCCGGATGGTGGTCCTTTGTACTGATAACTGCCTTGAGTTTTATCTTCTTCATTGCCGTCAGCACCCCCCTTGGATTTCTGGCAGATATGGAAAACCCCCTCTTTCCACTATTAATCGGAATGACAAGCCTGATCAGTTTCTCAATCCTGACGTATTTATTCGGTTTCCGCTGGGGACCGATCACATTAAAAGATTGGGGCTTGAAGCCTTTCCGCTGGGAACCGGTTTGGCTGTTATGGGCAGTTGGAGCAACCGTGTTGCTATTGCCCCTTCGTGGACTTGTAGGTTATCTTTCCCAGCAGCTGCTCAGCGGCAACATGGAGAGCATCGAAGCCCGCAGCCAATTGATCGCTCCCAACGCCAATATAGATACATTTATTCTTAGTTTCCTGGGTGTAGCGATCATTGCACCGATTGCCGAAGAACTCTTCTTTCGGGGTTTGCTGCATACCTGGCTGCAGAAAGGTGACGTCAAAGTATGGATCCGGGTGATGACGAGTTCTTTCGTCTTTGCCCTCTTCCATTTTGACAGCATTGGGGTTGCTTTCTCCAGCTTTATCCTGGGGGTTATCGCTGCAGCGATTTACGAACAGACGAATTCGTTGCTGACTTCGGTAATTGTGCATATGACAACGAACTCGATCGCTATTGTGCTGGTTTTCGTTGGGATGTGGGCTGAAAATATAATGGTGTGAGCTGCCACCCCGCACCGGTTTTTCTTCAATTACGTGATGAATTCCAAGCATACTTCAGCAAACCGGACCATCGATTCCCACCCATAGCCTTCATCTTCCAAAGACCAGATAGCTGAGAGCACTGACTGGCTGAAAGCCCAGCGCCAGACACGCTGACCGGGGACCGGGAAAGCATCAGTAATCTGTTCGACACGATGATGAAGGATTTCCGCCAGGTTGGGGTTAAAACCGATGTCCGGATACGGATTTCGCAAGAAGGCTCCAAACTCATAAGAAAGTTCACCGATCACCCCTTTCGGGTCAATGGATTTCCATTCACCCGTTTCGTTATAGAGAATATTGCCGTGGTGAAGATCTCCATGCAGCAAACGAGGCTGTCCCATCGTACGCACTAATTCTTTGAACTGGTTCCCTGCCAGGGTAACCAGGTTGCTTGGAATTGGATTTATGCCATACCCATGCTCGGTCAGGTAGCGATCAAAACCACGACCCCAGATGTGGATCGTTGGAAAATCATATCTGAAATTGGTGATCAGAGGCAGGCGATCGATTACATCCAAGACAACTTGTGTTGCATAATGGTCATCCTGCTGTCTGGAAAGCGGATTGCCGGGATATACACTCTCAATTAATATGGCATTGAGTCCGTGATCTTTGCGGAGAATCTGGACCATCGGATGCCCGGAAAAATGTTCCAGCGCAGCTATTTCAGTATCAAATTCCGGATGCGGATAACCGACCTTGATAACCGCGTGGGAGTGATCATCCAGTATTACAGGGGCGACGTAGTTGTAAGATAGGGGTTCGAATGGTTCCTCAATGACGATATGCCACTTTCGGGAGAGATCATCCAATAACCTGGGCAAGCCCTCGACCCAGTCAGCGCCCTGCTGCCCTCTGATATCGGTCATGTGTTTTTTGAATGGGTCTGGAATTCTATAAGCCATTGGTGTCCGAGGTTCAATCCCCCTGAATTTTGAACACAGTATTACCTGCAGTGTGGATCAATCGAGTCTTGAATGAATTAGAAAGCGGGTTTATCAGTCTTATTCTCCTTGATACCAAAGAATCAAATCATTTCAATCATATCTATTATATCTGTGTTTGTCAGGTAAGGGCTATCTGAAAGGTAAAACAACTCATTACTACCGGTGCTTCATCAGCCTGTATTCAAAATTCATCTTGCACAGGCGCAGTTGATCTAACTCAATTTCTGACTGCGGTGGACGGAAAGTAATTTCATAACCGTGGATTTTGTGAAGTTGTTTGGCGACATCCAAGAATGAATACGGTAGATTCGTGATGATCTCAGGTGGAGATGTATTGGTCAATAATTCCAGCAGAAATTTTTCTATCGGTTCGCTGGACCCGTTCTTCTGCAGATGATGAAAATCCATTTTCAATAAGCAGCCCCTAGAAAATTCGGTTACCAGGCAGTAATTACCTTCGAAAAAGAGCATGAACTGATCGTAAGGGACAAAACGGTCGACCGCCTGTTTTTCGAGTGCTTTTTCCAGGGTTTTGATCTGTAAGCGTAACTTTTCCGCCTGCTCGAAAGCTAGCTGATTGGCTAAGTATTCCATGCGGTTCTTCATCACGGTCAGGATTTCTGTGTGGCGGTTCTGCGCGAGGAAATTATCTGCTTTGCGGACGGTATCAAAATAGTCTTCTTCGCTGATGCGATTTTCACACGGAGCCGAGCAGCGCTCGATTTGATAACGCAGGCAGGCTTCATCTGGTAAGGAATTGCAGGTTCGCAGCTTATACTGATTGTTGATGAAATCCAACACCTCGTTGCGGAAATTGCTGTTCAAGTAAGGTCCATAATACTTGCGGATCGGTGTATCCCCCAGGGGGGTGTTTGGGCGCTTCCGGAAGAATGGCAAAAACCTCGGGAACGGTTCATCGGTTTGAACGATAAAAGGAAATCCGATATCTGCCCTCCACTGCATGAGGTTGTATGGTGGGCGGTAGTGATCGATGAGTGTGTTTTCCAGCAGCAGACTTTCGCTCTCATTATTTACCAGGATGACCTCAATATCGCTGATCTGGGAAGTCAGCTCTTTCAACCGTGGAGAGTGCTCGTTCTTATAAAAATATGATCCCAAACGCTTGCGTAGATTTTTTGACTTTCCAACATAGAGTATATTTTGGTTGCGGTCAAAAAACTGGTAGCATCCAGGACGGGGAGGGTACTCTTTCGGGTTGAAAGTAAATTTTGTCATCTGTCGGATCTCCAATTGCGATGTGTATCGACGATTTGGAGAATTCTTTCTTGCTGTTAATTGATTATTGATTTGATATAAATTAGCTCTTAAGTACTATTTCGGTATAAGGGTATCAAATGTGGGCGGTTTTTACAATACAGTTTAATTCGATTTGTGTTTCAATGTGAAATTCAAACTGCTGTAGAAGAGAATTGATGTTTCCNNATCCTGTTCCCTGAACCGCTGGAAGCCGCGTTCGGTCAATCCTTCCAGCTCACTGAATAAATCCTCATCGATCTTCCTGAAATTGAAGCAAGATTTTCCCTGCATGCGTTTCTTAAGGTCATCCGAAACATCATCGAGCAGGTCAGGGTACATATAAACTGGCATCAGGTGATAGCTGACATAATTTTTTCCGATGTTGGTTTTCCCATAAAAGAGCTGTTTCCCCCATTTTTCAGAGAAATGCCC
>JABAOG010028506.1_pt1 | contig 12851 bp, 14 predicted proteins | sample 7062131 | NCBI WGS metagenome assembly JABAOG01 (sample SAMN14538629, study PRJNA623070) | marine sediment metagenome | biome: marine biome [ENVO:00000428]; feature: marine pelagic biome [ENVO:01000023]; material: deep marine sediment [ENVO:00002113] | place: India: Arabian Sea | collected... | reverse complement strand
CCCCATTGCAAATTCATCCGTATTGGTCTTGCCCAGGATAACCGCGCCCGCTTTTCTCAACTGTTCCACCACAAATGCGTCATAAGGGGGAATAAAACCCTCTAAAATCTTGCTGCCGGCCGTTGTTTCATGCCCTTTGGTGCAAATAATATCTTTGACGGCAATAGGAATGCCCAGTACAGGACTGTCGTCGCCCTGTGACCGGCGGTTATCAGCTTCGGCCGCTTGCTCAAGTGCCATTTCATCAGCAACAGACAAATAACTCTTGATGCCGTTATCAACGGCAACAATTCGATCCAGCATGGCCTGGGTCGCGGCAACACTGGTTGTCTCCCCCTTTCGCAGCGCATCGCGCAGTTCAATTAACGTTAAAGATGATAAGTCCAAATTGGGTACTCCACTCAGAAAGAAGTCAGGCTTTTAGCCAGTTAAAATTTAACCAGTCACTCTAAAGCCAGATTTCTGGTTGAAACTTTACTAATAGCCAGACTTTTGGTATTTAACCTTCGTCCAAAACAGCTTGAATTTTGAACTGATTTTGGAATTGGTGACTGGTGTTGAACAGTACATCCTCGATTGGCAAGGAAGGCTCAACCACATCCTGTCTCATAATGCTGTGTAAATTAACGGCNNGGAATTGGTGATTGGTGTTGAAAAGCACGTCCTCAATTGGCAAGGATGGTTCAATCACATCTTCTCGCATAATGCTGTGCAAATGAACGGCCGAAGATGTCGGCGGCACATCGACAATATCCAATTCATTCAAGCGTTCAGCATAATCAAGGATTGCTGAAAGTTGCTCAAGGTATCGCTTCTTTTCTTCTTCCGATAGCGCCAACCTTGCCAGATTGGCGATTTTTTCTACGTCTTGTAAAGATAGAGACATAATTTCACGCTACACAGCCGGAACTTCTTTTTCTTCTTCCGAACCCGCCTCTTCTTGCATCTCCGAAAATTCTTCTTCTGTCCAAAAATTTTCCGGCTTCGTCAACTTATCAATGTACAACACCCCATCTAAATGATCCACTTCATGTTGGACAATCCGGGCGGTCCAATCATGCAAGCGCATGCGAATATGCTTTCCGTTTCTGTCCTGGGCTTTCACCCGAATACTTTTATGGCGGCTGACTTCACCAACCCAACCCGGTATTGACAAACAGCCCTCAATCCCTGTCACCATTTCTTCCGATTTCCACACTATTTCAGGATTAACCAACACAAACAGATCCCGCGTCCCGTCAATCTCCTTGCCTTCCTCATCATAATCAGGCAATGTTTCAACAATGGTCAGACGCAATGGTTGGTCAACTTGTGGCCCCGCTAACCCAACACCAGACGCCTCCCGCATCGTCTCTATCATATTATCAATCAACGTTTGAAGTTCGCGGTTAAATTGGGTAACTTTGCGGGTTTTTTTGCGCAAAATCGGATTGTCTATCCCTTGAATATCTAATACGGTCATACAACTAATTTTAACAGTTTGTGGGAGAAGTCAAAAACGGAAAAATTTCGGCTTCGTGGTAAGATCTACTCGTTCCCCCTGTAGACTTTTGTTTTTTCGATAGTTTTCAACATAAGTCCATAGAGAGGAAAAAATAAAAGTCAGAACGCTTACGTCTATACTTCAAAATCGTCTTCTGGATTCGCGTCATCGATATCATCAAAATCATCATCAATTGGGGGCGTCCTGCGGGGCAGCCGATCTTGTTCCACGGCCTGTTGAAATGCATCAATAAAAACTGCATACTCTTTTCTCCGCTGCTGGCCTTCTCTAATTCTTTGGTTTTGAGCATATTGTTCCCGGCGGGCAAAAATATCAGACTGCACCCGGCTGGGATTTGCTACCTGTTCAAAAGTAATGTCGGCCGAAGCGCCTGCTGTTTCGATATGAACATTGCCAAAGTTTAATATCGTTTGAAAAAAACCGGGGCGGTCAGCATTCACATTCTGGACATTACCCAATTCAGCTTGCTTTCGGCTCTCCCCAAAGCCAAATGGCGCTCGATCAATATCAACGACGTACCGATCCGTTACCTGGAATGTATCATTCCGCCAATCTTCAAAGCGCCAGATAAACACCAATAGATTAATAAATCCCAGGACTAGTACCACCGCAGCCAGATAAATATTCGTCGTAAACAAACCGATAACCAGCGCAATGTTGCCGAGAAGTATTTGCCACCAGGTCTGTACTACTACCGTGAATATATGTTTCCGGTAGGTAATGGTATTACCATCTTCAATTCGAGAAGATATCCAACGACGAAATCGTTCCCCAGCAGTATATTGTGGTTTTAAGGGTGCGACCGTTTGGACGCTNNGCGACCGTTTGGACGCTAGTAGGATCGACCACTTTCTTGTAAGCAGGTTGGGCTTGAAAATGCTCTTCAATAGAAGCTCTCATCACCGCTTGTGCTCGACCGGCGTCGATAGCTTTGACCCGTTCGCGAAGCTTATTAATTGTCTCTTCTACAGCTTCCGGATCCCGAATATAGTCAAATAACAGCACGCCGGCCCGTGAGGCGGTTGTGATCCTGGCCGAGCCGACATTGAGCAAGTTTTGGAGCAAATTCGGCCGTAAAATTTGCACACTCTGAACCTGGTCTATAGGCACTTTGTTCACCCGTATCTGGAATCTCCGCAGGTCAAACTCATTGTGAACCAGATGTTTATTGGTAATAACGAAGTAGTCATTAACCCAATCAAGATACAAAAACAAACAGATTAAAAAGGACAAAAAGGCGAAAACCGCCGTCAAAATCATCAATAGTATCTGTTCCGACAGCCAGAAAGTGACGGCCATGAAAGTCAATACGAGGCCAATTGATAAGGGCAGGGTGATTTCAACCAGCNNTTAAACTCCACTATTTCATCGGCTAACAAATTTAATTTTTGGGCCTCCCTCCCCGGCAATGCAGCCTGGGTATGTTCCGCTTCAAAGCGAGCTTGCTCAGAAAGCTCAAGCACTTCCAAAATAGTAGGGTGTCTGATCAGGAAGGGCAGAAACTTCTTTTCCTCGATGACCAGCATCCGGCCTGGCGCAGCCGCATTTACCGTCATTTCGTGGGTCATCGGGGTAAAGAGCCAGACATCCTCAAAATAGTCCCCCGGCAAATAGGACCTCGACTCCCGGACAATGCCTCGTTCATCGACCCGCTGGGCAAAAAGACGGCCGCTCCGAACAATGTATAACCTGTCAGCAATATCCCGCTGATAGGCTATTGCCGCCCCGGCCTCAAATTCATATTCATCCGTAATTTGGGCCAACTCCTCCAACTCATCGTCATATAATTCACTGAATATTGGCAGCTGGCCCAGGAATTCTGCCTTACTAACCACGATATGTCCTTCCTAAAAATATTTTAACATAATCATAGATTCAGGGGAAGTATCCAAGATTTGTTGCCCCCCCCTACAGCCTGTTGTATGATCAGCCCGATAGGAACATTAGGAGAGAAACTGCCTATCAATTCGTGCGGTCTTGAAGCAACTTTGGACCTTCAGCGTTGGTCGAATCGAGTTATCAAAATAGACAATCATGTTGGGAGACTTTTTTACCGTCATTTCAATCTTCTACGCTTTTCGCGGCCTGCAAATTGCCGCAAAAGTTGTTCAAGATTGGACAAAATTTCGGGGGCCGGATTTTACTCCTACGGCCAAAAACCTTGCCGGACAGGCATCTTTTTTCCTGGCTGTGCCAATCGGCGTCTTCTTTCATGAACTAGCCCATGCTATATTTGTGGTCGTTTTTGGGGGCCAGATAATCGAATTTGGCTATCGTGTCTTCTGGGGTTTCGTCAGGCACAATGGGTTTTATTTAGACAGTCAAAGTTGGTTCATCTCTTTAGCCGGAACTCTGGGCTCTCTTCTGTTTGGGCTGGCGATCTGGCTGGCCTTGAGAAACAGCGCTTCTCCCACCTTCCGATATTTTGGGCTGCGAGCGTTCCGGTACCAAATCTTCTTTTCGCTGGTTTATTATCCGATCTTCACCCTCATGGGTTTTTACGGAGACTGGCGAACAATCTATAACTTTGATGCTACCCCAATATTGAGCGGCGCAACGGCCGTTTTTCATGCGGGCGCCTTATTCTTGTTCTGGCGCGCAGACCGCAGCGGCTTTTTTGAAATTGGGGCTTTCGGCTCTGAGGAAACAAAAGAAAAAATCACCGCCCTGGAAGAAAAAGCCGCCGCCAATCCTTATGACAGCCAGCTTCAATTACAGCTCATCGAGGCTTATCGTCAGGGCGGGATGCCCCGAAAGGCAACCCAACAAGCTCAGAAATTTCTTGATGAAAACCCTCATTCGGCCGAAGGGCATCTGCAGTTGGCCGTTCTGGAAGCCCAAGGGAAGGAACAAATCCCCGGCAAAGCCAAAGACAACGCCCTAAAAGCAATCAGCCTGGGACTTAATAATCCGGAAGCGGTCGCCGCCGCCTATCAACTGGTCGGCCGTTTCTATTTCAGTCGAGGCAAAATTGAAGAAGCGATCGACCATTACGACCAGGCCATAAATGCCGTTCAAGGTACTGATAATCAAAATTTGCTGATCGGCTTGCTCTATTATCGTGGTCAGGCTTACCGTCGCAACAAACAATACGAAGCCGCCTATCAGGAAGTTCACCAGGCAATTCAGCTAGCCCGTCGCCTGAATCTGGTAGGTGCAATCAATATGCTAAACACCGAGTTGGAAACAATTTCACGCCATGCAGGCCGGCCGTTAGACCAATTTACAACCCCACCTTTCAAGTGAATGCTCCCAAGCGTTCATTTGTAATTGCATTTTAAAAATCAAATCAAGTAATAACCACGCGAAACCATCATGTTGTCATTCTGAGCGCAGCGAGGAATCTTTCAACGGATAGAGAAACTGGGGTTTTTAATGATTTTTAACCAAGTTTAGTTGACATAAATACTTTGAGCCTGTCAATCTGAAAACCCGATTTCTAAAGTTTCGTTGTAGTAATTAGTATCTTATTGTTTTTTCAAAAGGAGAAGAAAAACATGGCTAAAAATAAACATCTACTGAAGTGGGTCACTTTTCTTTTAATATTAATGATGGCTTTAGCTGCCTGTGGTGGGACCGAAGAAGAAGCGGAAACACCTGAAGAAAATACCAATGAAACCACTGAAGTGGAAGAATCGGGAGGGACGACTGAAGAAGAGGGCGAAGAAACGGCTGAAGGCGAAACCCTGACCGTTTCAGGCTTCGACGGCGATGTCGAAGTCACAATTCCAACTGTTGAAGAAGGCATGTACAACGTCGCTTTTGTTTACGTCGGCCCCATCGGGGACGGCGGCTGGACCTATGCCCACAACCAGGGCCGCGAATACCTGGAAGCCAATGGCGACAATGTCCACACCGCCTATCTGGAAAGCATCCCGGAAGGCGCCGACGCTGAACGCGTCATTCGTTCATTGGCCCGGCAGGGCTTTGACGCTGTCTTTACCACCTCTTTTGGTTATATGGACCCCACCGCGACGGTAGCGGAAGAGTTCCCTGATGTAAATTTCATACACATCTCAGGCCAAAAGAAAAATGACACCAACTTTGGCAATGTCTTTGGGGCGATGGAAGAGATGAAATACCTGGCCGGCATGATTGCCGGTGCGAAAGCGGCCGAAGATGGTTCCAACCGGGTCGGCATCATTGCCCCCTGGCCCATCGCCGAAGTTATTCGGCTGAACAACGCCGCCGCCCTCGGCATGCGCCGCACCTGTCCCGATTGCACCATGGATGTCCGCTGGATCTTCACCTGGTTTGATCCGGTCAAAGAGCGTGAAGCGGCCGAATCGATGCTGGATGCCGGCGCAACCGTCATCATCACCGGTGCAGATACCCCTGGCCCGGTTCAGGCAGCCGGAGAACGTGGCGAAACAGGTATCGCCTATGATTCCAACAATGCCTGCGAAGGACTGGAAGAAAGCTGCCTGACCGTTCCCTATTGGAATTGGGGACCGCTTTATGTTGAAATCATCGCCGACATGCAAGCGGGAACCTGGACGCCAGAAAATTATTACGGCTCCGCGGCCGATGGCTTGTTAGGCATCTATGGCTTTATGGAAGGCCAGGAACCTTACCCCAGCGTCCCTGAAAGCGTCATCCCGGAAGTTGAGGAAATGCTTGCCCAGATGTTGGCCGGAGAGTTCGGCCGATTCGACATCTTCAGCGGCCCGATCAACGACAACCAGGGCAACGTCGTTATTCCTGAAGGCGTGACCCTGACCCAATCTGACCTGGAAGGGCTGACCGAAGGCTACATGGCCGATTTCGGTATCACGGGCCGGGAACCCTGCACCATCTGCATGAATTTCCTGGTTGAAGGCTTTGACCCAACGGCCGAAATTCCGCCGCTCCAATAAAAACCTTTGTTTTGTAATCAGGTAATTAGTAATTGGGTAATTGTTTTCCCCATACCCAATTACTAATTACCACTAACCAATTACCAACCTATCATGTCCGAACTAGCCGTAGAAATGAAAGGAATCGTCAAGCAATTCCCCGGCGTCATCGCCAACGACCAGGTTGACTTTAGCGTCCGAACCGGCGAGATTCACGCTTTGCTCGGCGAAAATGGGGCCGGCAAGACCACCTTANNCGGCAAGACCACCTTAATGAACGTCTTGAACGGTCTTTATAAGCCGGAGGCCGGGGAGGTCTTTGTAAACGGCCGTCGGGTCAATTTCAACTCCCCACGCGACGCTATTCGCAGCGGCATCGGCATGGTCCACCAACATTTCATGCTCGTTCCCACCCAGACCGTGGCGGAAAATCTGATTCTGGGCCAGCGTTGGCCCCGACTCGTCATCAACCACCGGGAAGTTGAAGAACGGGTGGCCGAACTTTCCAGGCAGTTTGGCATGGCTGTTGACCCCAGAGCAAAAATCTGGCAGTTGACAGTCGGTGAACAGCAGCGCGTCGAAATCCTCAAAATGCTCTATCAGGGTGCCCGGATTTTGATCATGGACGAACCAACGGCCGTCTTGACCCCCCAGGAAGTGGAAGACCTCTTTATCACCCTGAACAACATGACCGCCGCCGGACACACCGTCATCTTCATCAGCCACAAATTGGACGAGGTAGTCGAAATATCAAACCGGGTGACTGTTCTGCGAAAGGGTAAAGCCGTCGCGTTAGTTGAAACGGCCGAAAAAACCAAAGCCGATCTGGCCCGCCTGATGGTTGGCCGGGAGGTGCTCTTCCGGGTAGAGAAGAAAGCAGCCGAACCGGGACAGGCCACCCTGGTTTTGAGCGATGTCTCTTGTCTGAGCGATCGCGACTTACCTTGCTTAAAAGAACTATCCTTAGAATTGAGATCCGGTGAAATCGTCGGTATTGCCGGAGTAGCCGGCAACGGTCAAACGGAACTGGCCGAGGTAATCACCGGCCTGAGGGATGTTACCGGCGGCCACATTCAAGTGTTGGACCAGGACATCACCAACAAACCGGCCACGGCCGCAATTGGTCAAGGGATCGCCTATATCCCCGCCGATCGCACCGGGGTAGGTTCAGCCCCTAATTTGAGCCTGGCCGAAAATCTGGTCATGAAAAATTATCGCCGCTCCCCGATCAGTCAGGGTTGGGCCATTGACCTGAAAACCATGAAAGAACAGGCCCAACAGTTGATAGAGGAGTTCAATATCAGCGCTCCGGGCGCTGAAACACCGGCCCGGACCCTGTCAGGCGGCAACCTCCAAAAACTGATCCTGGCCCGTGAATTTTCCGATGAGCCAAATGTGATTGTGGCCGTTTATCCCAGCCGGGGATTGGACGTTGGCGCGACCGAGGCCGTCCACCGGTTATTGATTCAAGAAAGGGATCGAGGCGCGGCCGTTTTGCTCATTTCCGAAGATCTGGACGAACTGCTCTCCCTCTCAGACCGGATCGTCGTCCTCTACGAAGGCCGGATTATGGGCGAAGTACCGCCCGATGATGACAGGGTAGAAGAAATTGGCCTGATGATGGCCGGAACCAAAATGTAGTAGGACAATTTGGCAAATTGTCCTACGGAAAGGTCGATGCAGGAATGAACACTCGTCTAAAAATCGAACCCCGTTTAGAAGTCCCCCTCTGGATGCAATTCGTCGGCACCTTAGTCGCCATTCTGGTAGCCCTCGCCATCGGCGGCATCTTGCTATCATACGGAGGCTTAAATCCAATCGTTGCCTACCGCCAGATGTTTAGAATAGGCTTTTTAGACACCTTCTCATTCTCCGACACCCTGGTTAAGGCCACCCCGCTGATCCTGGCCGGCCTGGGTGTCGCCATTGCTTTTCGCATGAAGCTCTGGAACATCGGGGCCGAAGGGCAGCTTTACATGGGCGCCTGGGCGGCGGCCGGAGTCGCGCTCAAGCTCCTTTCACCGGAAACACCCACCATTTTAATGCTGGCGGCGATGACGGTAGCCGGATTTGCGGCCGGCGCGGTTTGNNCTGGCGGCGATGACGATAGCCGGATTTGCAGCCGGCGCGGTTTGGGGAGCAATTCCCGGCATTTTGAAAGCCAAGCTGCATGTTAATGAAATCATCACCTCCTTGATGTTGACCTATGTCGCCATCCTCTTCACCAACTACTTTATTTATGGCCCCTGGGCAGCCGGCGGCTTTGGTCTGACGCCGCCCTTTCCCCGGTCGGCCTGGTTCCCTCGATTTTTAGATCTGGCCGATACATTTCCTGTACTGAGAGGCATGACCGCCCATGCCGGTATTTTTTTGGGAATTGTTGCGGCCGTTATCCTCTACATCATTTTCAAACGCAGCAAATGGGGCTATGAGCTAAAGCTGATTGGCGACAACCCCGAAGCAGCCCGCTACGCCGGCATCTCCATCTCCCGCAACATCATCCTCGCCATGGTCATTTCTGGCGGGCTGGCTGGACTCGCCGGCATGTCGGAAGTCGCCGGCGTCGTTCACCGGCTCCAGGAAAACTTCTCTCCCGGCTACGGTTTCACAGCCATCATTGTAGCCTGGTTAGCCCGCCTGAATCCCCTGGCCGTTATCATCGTTGGCTATCTTTTTGGCGGCCTGTTGGTCGGCGGCGACGCCATTCAACCGGCCGGTATTCCCCTGATGATTCAGGGGATCATCATGTTTTGCGTCATCAGCGCCGATTTATTGACCCGCTACCGGGTTCGGGTAATTAGAACCGAACCCGTTCAGGTAGCAACTGAACCAGGAGACTAATATCAGTAAACAGTAGTCAGCCTACCACCGGTACAATCTAACTGACTACTGGCTACCGACGACTGACTACAGGTAACCAACATGGCCGAGACCATTATTTTCATTGTCAACATCATTGGAGCCGGTCTGCGGACGGGAACGCCGCTGCTTTTCGCAACCATAGGCGAATTAATCACCGAACGGGGCGGCGTCCTCAACCTCGGCGTCGAAGGCATGATGCTGGTCGGCGCACTCGCCGGTTTTGCTGTCTCTTTCACCACCGGCAATCCCTGGCTGGGCGTTGGGGCCGGCATGCTGGCAGCGGGAGTTTTGAGCCTGCTCCATGGTCTGGTCGCCATTACGCTGCGCGGCGACCAGGTTGTCAGCGGCCTGGCCCTGGCTTTTGTCGGGCGCGGGCTTTCCTCCGTCTTAGGCGCGCGATACGTTCAGATTCGAAACGTCCCCCGCTTGCCGGTCGTTGAACTGCCATTTATGGAAGACATTCCCCTCCTGGGCGAGTTGATATTGGGGCCGTTATTCGGCCGTCAAAATATCGTCTTTTGGTTGGGTGTCTTGCTTGTGCCCCTGGTCTGGTTCTACATTCACCGCACCCGCGGTGGCCTCCATCTCCGGGCCGTAGGCGACAAACCGGCCGCCGTCGATGCCGCCGGAATTAGTGTCAGCGGCCTGCGCTATCTTTACGTATTTGCTGGCGGGGCCTTGGCCGGTTTAGCCGGCGCCTCCCTTTCCCTGGCCATCACCCCCCTGTGGATTGACGACATGACCGCCGGGCAAGGCTGGATCGCCGTCGGGCTGGTCATTTTTGCCCGCTGGGACCCCTGGCGGGCCGCTTTGGGCGCTTACATCTTCGGGGCGCTGCGCCGCTTGCCGCTAGACTTGCAATCGGTTGACTGGCTGCCCTTCGCGGCAAATCCTGTCCTGGGTGTCTGGCTGGACATGCTGCCCTATCTCTTTACAATCGTTGTCCTGATCTTCACCTCCAGCGCCGCAGCCCGCCGCCGCCTGGGAGCGCCTCTGGCGCTGGGAGTGCCATTTGTTCGAGGAGAACGCGGCGCTTGACCTTCCATCATTACAAACTGCCGGATTATTCGACCTTGCTTTCCGGCCGTCTTCCCCGCGAAGAACTCAGTTTCCAATCCGAAAAACTCCAAATCTGGTACAACAACACCGATGACCATTGGGTCGATCCAGTCCTTCACGCCCACCGGGAAAGCGATGAATGCTTTATCGTTTTGAGCGGCCGTTTAGTGGTAGAGGTAGAAGGGGAGCGCCATACCATCGGCCCCCGCGAATTCTGCTGCTTCCCCGTCGGCGTTTACCATGCCGTCGTTGAAACCCATCCCCCTCTCGAAACCTTCATGATCCGGACCCCCTCAATCGACGATAAAATATACAAGGATTTTGGGAGCTAGCCTTCAACCAGCCCCCAAACTTTTTACGATCCAAACCATCCTTGCGGCAATATAAAAACCCCCCCAATAATGAGAAGCATCGCCGCAAAAATAACCAGGAAATTGTTGCGGAACCTGATTGTGTCCGGGGCATCCCGCCAGCGGCGGGCCAGATGAACCAGTACCAGGGCAACAATCATTGTCCCGGCATGTTCCAGACGATAGGGTTCAAAGCCCAAAACGAGGAGTAAAATCACCCCCAGCAGAAGCTGCAAATCGAGCATACCGGTAAGACCGGCCATCAACCCCCGATCCATTGGCCGAAATGGCATCTTGCCCAACCAGCCGGCAGCAAATTTTATCAGGGCGATCACAGCCATGACAACAACGATCCATCGAACGATAGAATGTACGCTTAATACAAAGTTTTCCATTTTTCCCTCTTATGAATCGGACTTTTTTCGGGTTAGCAGATAGAGCAGGAACAGAACAACGGCCGCACCCAGCGCAATTCCGGCTATCTTTTTCTCTTTTTCACCAACAGACGGCGGCATATCGGCCGTTTCCCGAGCAATCCACTCAAACGTCTCCGTCATCCCTTCATGCAGCGAACGGGGCTGCCACCCCAACTGAGCCCGGGCCTTATTCGCCGCCGCCATATAAGTCGCCCCCAACTCATTCACCGCCTCCTGGCTAAACATCTCCGGCAGCGGCAGCAGCGCCGCCGCCGCCCCAATCACCGGCCCAAAAGGCTTCACCAAACTGGATGGTATCCGCAAAACAGGCGGCCGTTTCCCCGTAATCTGGGCCCAAAAATCAAACATTTCGCCCAGCGGCACCGCCGGACCCGCCAACACATAACTCTCCCCAATTTTGCCCTTTTCGGCCGCCAGGACAATGCCTTCGGCAATATCCTCCACATGAGCGTAGGTGACAGTCGTATCCGGGCCGAAGACCACCGGCATCTGCCCCCGGTAAAAGGCGGTCATCTGCTGCCCGACAAGGCTGTGGTCTCCCGGCCCATACACCACGCCCGGTTGCACAATAACAACCGGCGCCCCCTTTTCAATCATCGGCACCGCCACCTTATAATGAGCCAGCCATTTTGTCCGGTCATACTCCGTCAAAAACGGGCCGCCCTGAAAATAATTCTCATCGGCCAGTTTACCCTCGGTGTCGCCAAAGACCGCCACAGTGCTGGTATAAATAATCTTGGGGATATCCAACTCCTGGGCCAGCCGCAAAACTTTGCGCGTGCCGCCCACATTGATCTCCTCCGCCTTCATCCAATCGTCCGCACCCACCTTATACCAGCCGGCAAGGTGAAAAACGACGTCGCTGCCCCGCATCCCTTCCCGCATTGAGGCCATATCCGTAATGCTGCCATGAACCGGGGTCGCCCCCATCGCCGCCATTTCGGCCGCACTATCCCCCGAACGAACCAGCCCATAAACGTCATAATTCCGCTCAATCAGTTTGCGGACAACATGCTTCCCAATAAACCCTGTCCCCCCGGTAACAAATGCTTTCATCAGTGCTTCTTCCTTCCAAATGTTTGCAACAGACAGCCGATTCCAAGAAGTTGTCAAGAGGAATACGGCCGTTAACTTTGTAAGCTTATCAACAAGGCCCTCGGGATTAATATCAAATTACCAATTACGCATTACTAATCATCCCCAAGACCCACACCCCCCATTATACCCGACAGACACAACCCCTTGCTACCCCCAAATCCTAATGCTATAATGCTCTCATAATATGGGCGCGTAGCTCAGTTGGTTAGAGCGCACGGTTCACATCCGTGAGGTCGTGGGTTCGAGTCCCTCCGCGCCCACCATTAATCTCAATTCAAGAGGGCCAACGGCCATAAACTCTTGTCCCCTTAGCCCCTTCTTATGTGAACTCCCCCATATTAACCCCCATTTTGCCACTAATACACTATTCACAACCCCAAAAACCCCAACGCCCTCACCCCAACACGGCAACCTGCGTGCGATGCTGGTATAATCCCTGGTCGATCCACAGAGCGGGAAAGAAACGGAAGCTTATGAGCGTCAAACAACTGCTTGCCAATGTCCACATCGTCAACGGCGCAGCCGCCAGGTTCCGCAAGAAATGGAGAACGCCGCGATGACCCAAATGTCAAACACCAATATTGAAGGAGGTAAGCATGACTGAGACTGAATCCGAAATCAGGAAGTTCTTTGACTCCTATGGGGATTGCTATGACCGTTTCGACGCAGCAGGGGCTGCCGCCCACCACGGCACCCCGTCGTTCAT
>JABAOG010017403.1_pt1 | contig 12855 bp, 11 predicted proteins | sample 7062131 | NCBI WGS metagenome assembly JABAOG01 (sample SAMN14538629, study PRJNA623070) | marine sediment metagenome | biome: marine biome [ENVO:00000428]; feature: marine pelagic biome [ENVO:01000023]; material: deep marine sediment [ENVO:00002113] | place: India: Arabian Sea | collected... | reverse complement strand
GTTCGTGGGGATGGTGACGTTCTCGTAGTTGGCCAGCTCGTAGCGCTGGTTCGGCGCCAGGATGTGCACGATCAGATCCTGCTTGCCCTCGCTGTTCAGCAGCCCGAGGCGCACCGGCAGCTGGAAGGTGTCGGTGTCGTAGTGGAAGCGCAGCGGCGAGAGCATCGCCTGGCCGTCCTCGAATTCGACCTTGGTCACGTCGACCTTGGCCACGAAGAACTTCATCCCCTGCTCCACGTAGGGGCGNNGCGAAGGCCAAGCCGGCGGCGGCCATCGGGGCCGAGGTGCCCTGGACGGTCGAGGGCGGCCCACCCCACACGCCGTGGCGCGGGTTCTCGCATTCGATGGGGCCCTCCCACTCGTGGAGGATCGCGTACCGCCCCTGGAAGTTGTTCAGCGAGTAGCCCCGCACGCCCTGGCTCATCTGGCCCTGGCCGTCCGGCGTGCCCCGCCCTCCCTCGATGGGCGGCGCGGCGCGGAAGAAGAGATCCTCGCCGATGCTCTGCTCCGAGTAGCGCAGGTGCAGCCGGGTCACGACGAAGTCGCGCTCGAAGCCGGTCTGGACCCGGCCGCGCGCGATGGCTCGCTCGTAGGTGGGGATCACGTCGGCGCCGAGGAGCACCAGGTCCTCGGCGCTGAGCGTCGGCCCGGGGCAGGGATCGCACGAGCCGGTCTCCCAGGCGTATTCGGTGATCACCGCCCGCGGGTGCATCTCGGTCATCCGCTCGAAGAGCGCGTCGTAGAACGCCGGGAAGGCATCCCGGACGGCGTCGGTGACCCGGAGGTTCGTGGGGATGGCGTAGTTGTCGTAGTTGCTGACCTCGTAGCGGAGACCGCGGGCGAGCACGTGGACGATCACGTCCTGCGAGCCGTCGGCGTTCAGCAGCCCGAGGCGAATGGGCAAGAAGAGCTGCTCCGAGTCGTAGTGGAAGCGCAGCGGGCTGAGCNNTCGCCACGAAGAACTTCATGTCCTGCTCCACGTAGGCACGCAGGACCTGCTCCGAGCCATCGGGGATGTTGTAGCCGTTGCGCCGCAGCCAGGTGTCGAGGCCGGCGGAGTCGCGGGCGCCGAGGATCTGGATGTCGTACTCGCCGACCGCGTACTCCGCCTCGACGGTCACTCCGAGATCCTCGGGCTCCTCGTAGTCGTCGTCGCTGCCCGAGAGCTCGGCCCGCTCCTCCATGGCCATCGGCATGTCCTGGTCGTAGTAGGCCGGTTCGTAACAGGGGTCCTGCTCCCAGTACTCGACCAGCNNGCGCTGAGGATCACGATGTCGTATTCGCCGACGGTGAACTCCGCCTCGATGGTCACCCCCAGGCGCGCGGCGCCGCCCTCGTCGGCCATCTCGGCGGCGGCCATGGGCTCCTCGAGCCACTCCTCCTCCTCGACCGGCGGCTCGACGTAGCAGGGGTCCTGCTCCCAGTACTCGACCAGCCGCGGCGCCGCGAGCGTGTCCACCCGCGCGAAGACCGCCTTGTCGAGCGTCTGCACCTGCCCCTCCTCGAGCACCTCGGGCACCGGGATCACCAGGGCGAAGTCCTCCGGCGGCCCGCTGTAGTCGTTCTGCATCGAGACCACGGTGCGGGAGCCGTCGCGCATCAGCGCCACCATGGTCCCCTTGTTCGTGGGGGTCTCCGCCCCACTCGAGACCATGAAGCCGCAGAACGCCGAGGCCGGCTCGGCCAACGCCAGCGTCAGGAAAAAGGCCCCCAGCGCACCCAAGGTGCGCCGCAGCGCCGGTGTTCCACTCGCCAGTCCGTGTCGTTCGTGCATCCGTTCGTCCCTCCGAGCGGACCCGACGCGCGAGCGGCGGGATCGATCTATCCGCGCCTCGATCGGAGTCGACCGCGCCCTTCGCTTGTACTACGAACGGCCCATGCGATTCCTCCTCCTCGCCCTTCTGCTGGCGTTCGGTTGCCCCGAGTCCACCGAGCCGGCCAACGAGAACACGACCCCCGAGGTCGCCGATCCCGGTGAGAGCGATCCCGGCGAGACGGACGAGACCACCGGTGACGAAGAGACCGCCGGCGAGGACGACGAGCTGGTCATCGGCGAGGACGCCTGCACCACCGACGCCGACTGCGTCCCGGCCGGCTGCTGTCACGCCGCCGCCTGCGTCGCCGAGGCCAACCGCCCCGACTGCACCGACGTGATGTGCACCGCCGACTGCCAGTTCGGGACCCTCGACTGTGGCGGCGCCTGCCTCTGCCACGAGGGCCGCTGTGCCGCCCGGCTCAGCCAGCCGCCGGAGGGGCTGGAGTCGGTCGAATGAGCGCCCCGGCGCCCTTTCGAGCCAGCCCACGCGTCCTGATGGGCCCCGGCCCTTCGGACGTGCCTCCGGAGGTCCTGCGTGCCCAGGGCGCGCCGACCATCGGCCACCTGGACCCCGACTTCCTGCGCTGCATGGACGAGGTCCGCGGCATGCTGCGGACGGTCTTCGGCACCGAGAACGCCATGACCCTGCCCATCAGCGGCACCGGCTCGGCGGGCATGGAGACGCTCTTCGCCAACCTCCTCGAGCCCGGCGACGCCGCGTTGATCGCCACCAGCGGCGTGTTCGGCGGCCGGATGGCCGAGGTGGCCCGACGGCAGGGCGCCGAGGTCGTCGAGGTGCAGACCGAGTGGGGCCAGCCCATCGACCCCAAGGCCGTCGCCGACGCCGGCGCGGGCCGTCCCTTCCGCCTGCTGGCGCTGGTCCACGCCGAGACCTCCACGGGCGTGCTCCAGGATCTGGCGCCCTTCCGGGCCATCGCCGACCAGCACGGCGCGCTCCTGGTCACCGACTGCGTCACCAGCTTCGCCGGCGTCCCCATCGCGCTCGACGCGCACGGCGTCGACGCGGCCTACAGCGGCACCCAGAAGTGCCTGTCCTGCCCCCCGGGGCTCGCGCCGGTCTCCCTCAGCGAGCGCGCGATGGAGCGCGTCCGGGATCGCACCCACGAGGTCCGCAGCTGGTACCTCGACCTGCGCCTGCTCGCCCGCTACTGGGGCGCCGAGCGCGCCTACCACCACACCGCGCCGGTCAACGCCGTCTTCGGCCTCCACGAGGCGTTGCGGCTGGTGCTCGAGGAAGGCCTCGACGCGCGCTACGCCCGCCACGCACGGCTCTCCGCCGCTCTGAGGGCGGGGCTGGAGGCGATGGGCCTCGATCTGCCGGTGCCCAGCGAAGCGCGGCTGCCGCCGCTGACGCTGGTCGCCATCCCCGACGGGGTGGACGACCAGTCCGTGCGCGGCAAGCTCCTCGAGCGCTACGGCCTGGAGATCGGCGGCGGCCTCGGCGCGTTCGCGGGCAAGGCCTGGCGCATCGGGCTGATGGGCGCCTCCTGCACCGAGCGGCACCTCGCCCTCTGCCTCACGGCCCTGGGCGAGGCGCTCTCCGAGGAGGGCTTCACACCTCGCGGCGACGGCTTGGCCGCGGCTCGCGCCGCGCTCTGACCTCCGTGGGCTTGGAGCCCGCCGCCCTCGGCCGCAGCCCCCGACCGGTCCTCGGCATGGGCACGATGTTCTGGTTCAGGTGGAAGACGTTGTCCGGGTCGTAGGCCCGCTTCACCTCGGCCAGCCGGTCGTAGTTCTGCCGGTAGTTGGTCTGGACCTTCCCGTGGTCGTCATCGGCCATGAAGTTCACGTAGCCACCGGCCAACGAGAAGGGAGCGGTCGCCTGGTAGTAGTCCCGGACCCATCGGATCCGCTCGGCGTCTTCCGCCGGGTCCGACCAGGCCGCCATGAAGACCGGGGCGAAGCTCGCCTCCCGATAGGCGAAGGCGGTCTCGGTCGGCGCGACCCGGTGACAAGCGCCATTGATGGGGTACAGGTGCATCGTCGCCGAGGCCGTCGGCACCTTGGGGCCGTGCCGGAGGTGCACGTCGATGGCCTCGTCCGGGAGCTCCTTGGCGAAGTTGCCCTTCCAGTAGCTTCGGATCCCCTTCGGGAAGAGCGCGTCGAAGGCGCCGTTGAGCGCGGGGTACGGCAGCGGACCGACGTGCTCGGCCACGATCGGGGCCACGTCGCGGAAGGGCTTCAGCACCTTCTCCGCCTCCTCGAGCGGCCCCGCCCAGTGGACGATCGCCGCGACGAAGGTGTCGCCGTGGCGCTCCTCCGGGATGAAGGGCAAGGGCGGCGCGATGTGCCACGCGGGGAACCCACCGAACTCCTCGGGCGCGTCTTGGATGAACTCGCGATAGAGCTCGAAGAGCGCTCGGGCGTGCTCCACCTCGTAGAAGATCGGCCCGGCGTAGACCATGTCCACCGGGTGCAGCTGGTACTCGAACGAGGTGACCACGCCGAAGTTGCCGCCGCCGCCTCGAAGCGCCCAGAAGAGGTCCGGGTTGGAGTCCTCGCTGGCCACCAGGATCTCGCCGTCGGCGGTGACGACATCGGCCGAGATCAGGTTGTCGCAGGTGAGCCCGTACTTGCGTGACAGATAGCCGATGCCGCCGCCGAGGGTCAGGCCGGCGATGCCCGTCGTCGAGACGATGCCGCCGGTGGTGGCGAGCCCGAAGGCGTGGGTCGCGGCGTTGAAATCCCCCCAGTTCGCGCCGGGGCCGGCCCGCGCCGTCCGGGTCTTCGGATCCACTCGGATGGTCCGCATGGGGGAGAGATCGATGACCAACCCCCCGTCGACGGTGCCGAAGCCGGGCGCGCTGTGACCGCCGCCACGGATGGCGATGGCGAGCGATCGCTCCCGAGCGAAGCGCACCGCGGCGACCACGTCGGAGACCTGCTCGGCCCGCACGACCACCTTCGGTCGGCGGTCGAACATGCCGTTGTGGACTCGGCGTGCTTCGTCGTAGCCCTCGTCGTCCGGCGTGATGATGGCCCCGCGCGTCTGCTCGCGAAGCTCCTCGATGCTCGGCTTGCCCATGGTGTCCCCCTCGAGTGAGCCGAATGAACGGCCCTCCTCATTCCATCTGGGGCAAGGCGGGCGAACCAACAACGGCCCGCGATTCGGGACCCCGCCAAAGGAGGTGTCGTCGAGCCCACGCTGGGTCGCACGAAGGCCCGCCTCCTGTTGCGCTCAGCGGCGGGACTCGAAGACCTGCAGGGCGTAGCCGCCGTAGCCGTTCTCCGCCTTGAGCTCGGCCCGGTAGGTGCCGCCGCTGGTCGGGCAGAAGCGGGCCGAGGGCTGCGCCTCGGCGCCGCTGTCGGCCCGCTCGGAGCCGAAGCGGTCGAGGATACGGATGCGCAGCGCGCGCACCGAGGGCATGCCCACGGCGATGGCCCGGTAGCAACGGCTCGCTCGCGCTTCGAAGGTGACTCGCTTGGTCTCGCTCCGCTGCAACGTGCCGATCGACGCGGGGGTGAGGGTGACCATCCCTTCGCCCACCTGACCATGGCGCTCCCGCAGGCGCCGCGCGACGTAGCCGGTGCCCGTCCCGCCCACCGGCGGCCGGGGGCGAGCGGCGGCCTCGGCCGCGGCGCGTTCGGCCGCGGCGGCGCGGAAGATCTGCCAGGCCACGTCACCACCGCCGGTCACGGAGACGGTGAGCGCGTAGCGCGCGGTGCGCGTCGGGCAGAGCGGGCTCAACACGCCCAGGGTCGCTTCGGCGCTGGCGACCCGCTCCTCCTGCAGCGTCTCGCCGCGGGGCCCGCTGAGCTTCAGCGCGACGTCGCTGACCCCCGGGCCACCGCCGGCGAGCACCCGGTAACAGGAGCCGCCCACCAGCGCGACCCGGCGCTCGCTTCGCGCGTCGCCGGTCAGCGACTCGTTGCCCGTGGGGCTCGCCGCCACGTAGCCCGCCCCCGCGTGGCGCTCCTTCAACCCTTCGAGGACCTCGTGGGCGGTGGCCCCGGCGGGCTCGGCCGCCGCCGAGGACACCTGGTACGCGCCGGCGGCGAAGGGACCGCGGCCACCGTGCGCGCGCACCTCGAGGCGTGCGCGCGTGGCACGCCCCTGGTGGCAGTGGACCGTGTGGGCCGTTTGCTCCCCCTCGGCCCGAGCGAGCGTTCGACGGCCGACCGTGAGGGCGACGCTCACCTTCTCCACGCCGCGGGCCTCGGCCACGATCAGCACGCAGCCGCTGTCCGGCACGCGAACGCGGAAGCGCCGCCGCCGGCCAGCGCGCAGCTGGCCGCTCTCCACGCCCATCAGCGGGGTGCCCCCGGCGTCCGCCTCACCCCGGGCGCTCACCGAGAGCACCAGCGCGGCTTGGGTCGCCCCGTCGTCGTCGTCCTGAGCGGCGAGCGGCGTCGACAGGATGAGCGCGCAGAACAGAGGCAGGCCGAGGCGGGTCACGGAGCCATGGTACGCGCGAGCCGGGTCGATTGTTCAATCGCGACCTCGGGGATCTCACGGTGCCCCCTTTGGTCCGCTCGAGGTCCGTAGTAGGGATGCCATCCATGGCCGAGATCACCCAGCCCACCCTCGAGAGCCCCGGCGACTTCCTCGATGGCGCCTTCGTCGTGCCCGAGAGCCCCGACGGAGAGCTCCGCACCCTCAGCCCCGGCGACCAATCGGACGTCGTCGGTGTCCACCCGACGGCGGTGGCCCACGTCGACCGAGCGGTGGCCGCCGCCCGCGCCGCATTCCCCGCCTGGCGGCGTCTCGGAGAGGAGGCGCGCCGCAAGCTGTTGCGCAAGTACCAGGAGGCCGTCCGAAAGCACGCGGACGCCATCGCCGAGACCATCTGCCGCGAGGTGGGCAAGCCCATCTGGGACGCCCGCGGCGAGGCCCGCGCCCTCGCGGGCAAGGTCGACCTGATGCTCGGTGAGGGCGCCCGCTTCACCCGGGACGAGGTCCTCGAGGATCTCCCGGGCGCCATTCGCCACAAGCCGCACGGCGTGCTCAGCGTGATCGGTCCCTTCAACTTCCCGGCGCATCTGCCGAACGGGCAGATCGTCCCCGCGCTCCTGCACGGCAACACCGTGGTCTTCAAGCCCAGCGAGAAGACGCCGAACGCGGCCGTGTGGATGGCGCGCTGCTTCGAGGAAGCCGGCTTCCCGCCGGGCGTCTTCAACGTGGTGCAAGGCAGCGCCGAGGCCGCCAAGACCCTGGTGAGCCACGACGACGTCGACGGGATCCTCTTCACGGGCTCGGTGGCCGTCGGCAAGTCGATCGTCGCCGCCAACGCCGACCGGCCCGGCCGGCTGATCGCCCTGGAGCTCGGCGGCAAGAACGCGTCGATCGTGCTCGACGACGCCGACGTCGAGCGGGCCGCGCGACAGATCGCCTTCGCCGCCTACGCGAGCGCCGGCCAGCGCTGCACCGCCACCAGCCGGGTCTACGCCACGCCGAAGATCCTCGGGCCACTCCAGGAGCGGCTCGCCGAGGCCGCGAAGGCGGTCACCGTCGGCTACCCGCTCGACGAGGGCTCCTTCATGGGGCCGCTCATCGACGAGGGCTCGCGGTCGCGACTGGTCGCGGCGCAGGCGCGGGCGCGCGGCGCGGGCTTCGACCCGGTGATCGCCGGCGAGCCCATCGAGGCCATCGACGGCCGCCGCGGCTGGTACGTGCGCCCCTCGCTCCACCGCGCCCCGAGCGCGGACGTGGTCGTCGAGGGCTACACCCACGACGAGCTCTTCGGCCCGGACGTCGCCCTCTACGAGGTCGCGGACCTCGACGAGGCCTGCGCGCGGGCGAACGGCACCCGCTACGGGCTGGCCGCGGCGGTCTTCACCCAGAGCGAGGAGTCCTTCGAGGCCGCCGCCGACGTGCTCCGGGTGGGCGTGCTGCACTGGAACCAGTCGAGCGCGGGCGCCAGCGGCCGGCTGCCCTTCGGCGGGGTCGGCGAATCCGGCAACCACCGCCCGGCAGGCATCCTGGCCGGGGCCTTCTGCGCCTGGCCGCAGGCGGTGCGCTTCTCGCCGCCCGCCGACGCCCCCCTGCCCTCCTGGCCCGGCCTCTTCCAGGACGACTGATTGTGGTAGACCCGAGCTGATGTCGGAACTCGAGCTGCCGCTGCCCGCCGAGGCGCTGCCGAAGAAGCTCCGCAAGTTCGGAGATCCCAAGGCCCCCGCGCCCGCCAAGACCATGGCGGCCAAGGGCCTGGTCCCGGTCCGGGGCGCCGACCTGGTCACGCTCCTGGTGCAGCTCGCCTCCGACTCGGAGGCGACCGTCTCCGACGCGGCGCGCAAGTCGCTCAAGGAAATGCCCGACGACGTGCTCCTGCCGGCCCTCGAGACCGGTGAGCTGCACCCGGCCATCCTCCACGGCCTCGCCACGACCCTCTTCCAGAACGACGGTGCCCTCGAGCGGATCGTCGAGCACCCGGCGGTGCACGTGGACACGGTGGAGCGCATCGCCCGCGCCTGCTCGGAGCCGGTCAGCGAGGTCATCGCCACCAACCAGAACCGGCTGCTCGAGGCTCCGGCGATCGTCGAGTCCCTCTACAAGAACAAGAACGCGCGGATGTCGACCATCGACCGGCTGGTCGAGCTCTGCGCGCGCCACGAGGTGCGTCTGGAGGGGATCCCCTCCTTCGACGCGCACGTCAAAGCCATCCAGGGCCAGCTGATCGCGGAGCCGACCGAGGAGGCGCTCCCGACGGATACGATGTTCCTGGAAGCGCTCGACGAGGACGACAAGGAGAGCGCCGTCGACATCGACCGGGTCGACGGCTCCGAAGAGGTCCGCGAGAAGTCCAAGCCGCTCAGCTTCCGCATCAAGCAGATGAGCCTCTCGGAGAAGATCCGCCTGGCCGTCGTCGGCGACGCCGCGGCGCGCTCGATCCTCATCCGGGACCCGAACCGCATGGTCTCGCACGCGGCGATCAGCTCGCCGGGCATGAGCGAGCCGGAGGCCGCTGCCATCGCGCACAGCAAGGAAGTCGCCGAGGACATCCTCCGCTACATCGGCAACCGCAAGGAGTGGCTCCGCAGCTACGAAGTGAAGCGGGCGCTCGTGTTCAACCCCAAGACCCCGGTGGGTATCTCGATGCGCTTTTTGGGCCATCTCCGAAACAACGATCTGAAGCTGCTCTCGAAGAGCCGCGGCGTCCCGAACCCGCTCAANNACCGACACCGAGCGGGCCACCTACCAGGCGAAGATCGAAGAGGCGCGCGACGGCATCGCCTTCCGCCGCCTCGACGAGGCCGAGCGGCTGCTCGAGCAAGGGGACCTCGACCTGGCCCGCGAAGAGCTGGCCGGCGCCCTCGAGGTGGCCGCGAGCGACGAGGCGACCGAGGAGATCCAGGACCGCATCGACTCCCTCGAGCGAGAGGACGCCATCGCGGCGGCCACCGTCGCCGAGGAGATCGGCGACGAGGACAAGTGGGCGGTCATCGTCGGCCGCTGGGAGGACGCGCAGGCCGAGGAGCTCGAGGACTACGGCGAGCCGCTGCGGGATGCGCTGCTCACGCTCCACGACGGCAAGGCGGAAGAGGCGCTCGAGATGCTCGAGGCGATCCTCGACGAGGCCGAGGCCCCGCGCTTCCTCTGGGCGGAGATCGCCCGGGCGCGGCTCGCCACCGGCGACGACGAGGGCGGCCGGGAGGCGCTCGAGGAGCTGGTGGACAGCCTGGCGGCCGAGGAGATCGGCGAGGTCTGGCTGGGTGCGCAGATCACCCTCGCCGGCCTGGCCGACGAGGCGGACGACTTCGAGGGCGCGATGGCCCACTACCAGCGCGCGGTCGAGGTCTTCGACGACGACCACCGCTCGTTCTTCGCGATGGGTCGCTTCCTGCGGGTCAAGGAGCTACCCGAGGAGGCCATCGAGGTGCTCGAGGCGGCCTCGGGGCTGCTCGACGACATCCGCCCCGATTGGCAGGTGCTCGAGGAGCTGGGCCTGGCCTATGCCGACGCGGAGCGCGACGACGACGCGATCGCCACGCTGGAGCGAGTGATCGCCTTCTTCACCGACCGAAAGCTGGTGGACTTCCCGATCCGGACCGCCACCACCCTGGCGGAGCTCCACGAGGACCAGGGCAAGCTCGAGCGCGCGGCCGACCTCTATGCCTCGCTGGCCCGCGGCAGCGACCGGGCGAACCACGCCGAGTACCACCGCGAGGCGGGCCGATTGCTCGGCGAAGTCGGGCTGACCGACGAGGCGCGCCGGATGCTCAAGCGGGCGATCGCCCTCGCCGAGGACGACTCGGAGGAGCGCGAGGAAGCGGAAGCGCTCCTCGCCGACCTCGAGGGCGACTAGCCGACGGTCGGTGTCCCCCCCTTGCGGAGCGGCCGGGGCCATCTCATGGTACGCTTCACATGCCCAGGGCGTGGACCGGGATTCTCCCGGCCGCGACCGACCCCAAGCTGGGCAAAGCGAGTGAACATGACCGATGCCGTGCGTAAGCCGGTGACGCTACCGACCCTCCGTCGCATGAAGGCCAAGGGTGAGAAGATCACCATGGTGACCGCGTATGACGCGACCTTCGCCCGGATGATCGACGAGGCAGGCGCGGACATCCTGCTGGTCGGCGACTCCCTCGGGATGGTGGTCCAGGGCCGCGATACGACGCTGCCCGTGACCGTCGACGAAGTCATCTACCACTGCCGAGCGGTCGCTCGAGGCACGCGGCGGGCCCACATCGTCGGCGACATGCCCTTCCTGAGCCACCAGATCAGCCCGGAAGAGGCGCTGCGGAACGCCGGTCGCTTCCTCTCCGAGGGCGGCGCTCACTCGGTGAAGCTCGAAGGCGGCGCGAGCGCCGCGCCCACCATCCGGCGCCTGGTGCAGGCGGGCATCCCGGTGATGGGCCACGTCGGCCTCACGCCGCAGAGCGTCCACGCGATGGGCGGCTTCCGGGTGCAGGGCAAGACCGAAGAGGCGGCCGAGCGCGTCCTCGCCGACGCCCTGGCGGTCGCCGAGGCCGGCGCCTTCGCGCTGGTCCTCGAGGGCATCCCCTCCGATCTCGCCGCCGAGGTCACTGCCGCGGTGCCCATCCCCACCATCGGCATCGGCGCCGGCCCGGCCTGCGACGGTCAGGTGCTGGTCTGCTACGACCTGCTCGGCCTCACGCCGGATCTGAAGCCACGCTTCGTGAAGCGCTATGCCGAGCTCTTCGAGGCCGGCAAGGAAGCGGTCGCGACCTACTGCGAAGAGGTCCGCGCCGGTGCCTTCCCTCGAGAAGAACACGGCTTCGGCACCGTGAAGCGACCGGCCGTGCGCGCGGTACCCAACCCGGGGCAAGACGAGCCCCGACCGCTCTTCGGGAGCTACGGCCCGCAGGCCTGACGAACGCCGATGGTCCAGGTGGTCCACGATCCGGAGGCGTTTCGCGACGCCTGCGACGCTCTTCGAGCGCGTGGCGAGCGCGTCGGCCTCGTGCCGACGATGGGCGCCCTGCACGAGGGGCACCTGGCGCTGATCGACGAGGCGAAGGCGAAGGGCGCCACGGCGGTGGCGGTGACGATCTTCGTGAACCCGATGCAGTTCGATCGGGAGGACGATCTCGAACGCTACCCGCGAACACTCCAGAGCGATCTCGAGGCATGCGAGGCCCGGGGCGTGGCCCTGGTCTTCGCGCCGAAGGCCGACGCGATGTATCCGGAGGGCTTTCAGACCCACGTACGGGTCGGTGCCCTCGCCGAGGAGCTCGAAGGGACCTACCGGCCGGGTCACTTCCTCGGGGTGACCACGATCGTCGCCAAGCTCTTCATCCTCACCGGCCCCTGCATCGCGGTCTTCGGCCGCAAGGACTACCAGCAGTGGCGCATCATCGATCGGATGACCCGCGATCTCGGCCTGCCGGTGACCGTGGTGGGCCACCCGATCGTGCGCGAGCCCGATGGGCTCGCCCTCTCCTCGCGCAACCAGCTGCTCGGCGAGGCCGACCGGCCGCGGGCGCTGGCCATCGCCCGCGGGCTGAAGGCCGCGGGCGCGGCCTGGGAGGCCGGCGAGCGCTCCGCCGACGCGCTCGCGGCGCTGGCCCGCGCGCCGATCGAGGAGACCTTCGACCGGGTGGACTACGTGCGGGTCATCGACCCGGAGACGCTCGAGGGGCAGGAAGGGACCGTCGATCGCGCCCTGGTGGTCGTGGCGGCGCACCTCGGCCCCGTGCGACTGATCGACAACCTCGAGCTCGGGGTCGATCCGGCTCCTCCGGTTCACTGAGAGCTCAGGGCGCGAGGACGATCTCGCGCGTGTCGAGCGCGATCTCCCGCGTCTCCCGGACCTCTCGCCCGTCAACGCGCGCCCTGAGCCGCAGCTCCTGGCCGACCGGTCGCTGGTCGAGCTCCACCGGGGCGCGGCCGTGGTCGACGCCGTCGATCCACACGCGCCCCCCGGGCGGGTCCGTTCGGACGGTCACGTTCACGCGGATGGGCACCAACACCGCGATCTGCTGCATCGGCCCCTCCTGCGCCTCGTAGGTGCTGCTCCAGGCCTCGTAGCCGTCGAGCTGCACCTGCACCGGATAGGACTGGCCCACCTCGATCCCCTGGTTCACTTCGAGCGGGGTCGCGCCGGCGAGCTCCTCCCCACCGAAGAAGACGCGCGCGCCGGAAGGAACCGATCGCACCTCGAGCCGCGGCGGCAGCGTGGGCTCCGAGCGGGTCAGCCGCACCAGCAGGAAGACCGCGATGGCCAGCAGGACCGCCCCGACCCCCATGAGGAAGCGGCGGCGGCTCTTGGCCTTCGCCGCGGCGGTCAGCGCCGCCAGCTGATGGGTGTCGAAGGTCTCGCCCCCGGTCGCCGAGGGGGGGCGCTGGCCCACGGCCGGGCGCACCTCGGAGGACGAGTCCATCCAGCCGCTCAGGTCGGGCAGGCTCTCGTTCGGCTGGGGCGCGGGCTCGGCCGTCGGCGGCGCCGGTGGCCACGAGGCGGCGGCCGCCTCGGGAGTGGGTGCGGGGACCGGCCCCGGCTGGGCCGCGCTCGCGGCGGCGAGCGCGCGGGGCGCCGGAGGCGGGGGCGCCGACGCGCGCGGCGGCGGTGGCGGTGGGGGCGCGGACTTCGCCGCACCCATCGCCGCGTCGGCCTTGG
>JABAOG010000527.1_pt1 | contig 12879 bp, 8 predicted proteins | sample 7062131 | NCBI WGS metagenome assembly JABAOG01 (sample SAMN14538629, study PRJNA623070) | marine sediment metagenome | biome: marine biome [ENVO:00000428]; feature: marine pelagic biome [ENVO:01000023]; material: deep marine sediment [ENVO:00002113] | place: India: Arabian Sea | collected... | reverse complement strand
TGAAGATCAGCCGGAAGTTGATCAGATTAATAATAACTGCCGGGTGTGGCGCATTCCTTTTGGGGGTAATGAGTTTATCCGCAAAGAGGATATGCACGATGACCTGAATGATTTTGTGACAAATTGTTTGTCGATGATTCGTGCGGCGGGCCGGCAATATGACGTTGTTTATTCCCATTATTGGGATGGCGGTTGGGCGGGCCAGAAGATTGCCGAGGAGCTGGAAATTCCACATGTTCACACGCCCCACTCATTGGGTTGGTGGAAACAACATAATATGGGTTCGGAAATGTCGTCGGAGGAGATGGAACAGGCCTACCGGTTCAAGGAACGGATTCGGAAGGAGTTTCTCGTTTATCGTTCTTGCGACCAAATTATCGCGACAACCCATCCCCAGACAGAACTGCTCCAGGAGGAGTATGATGTCCTGGAAAGGCATATTACGGTTATTCCACCGGGCATGGATGAAGAAAGTTTTTCCCCCGTCCGGCAGGCGGAGTTGAAACGGATTAGAGAAGAATATCAGTTTCAGGAGCATGATGTTCTGGTGGTCGGCCGTATGGCGGCCAACAAAGGCTATGATTTGCTGATTCGTTCGTTGCCAACCTTGACGGAACTGGTACCGGAGGCGCGGCTGGTTATGTCTGTGGGCAGCGAAAATTCGATCCAGGATTCGGAAGGGGTTCAGGAGTTAAAATCGCTGGCCGGCGATTTGGGAATTTCCGAACAGATAAACTGGCGGGATTATGTGCCGGATGATGACCTGCCTGATTGGTACCGGGCAGCGGCCGTTTTTGCCCTTTCTTCCCGTTATGAGCCGTTTGGCATGACGGTAATTGAAGCAATGGCCTGCGGTACCCCATCAGTAATAACTGTTCATGGCGGCCTGTTTGAAGTTATCGAGTTTGGCAAACACGCTTTGTATGCGGACCCAAACCGACCGGTTGAATATGGTGCCATGTTGGCCATGCCCATGCTTTACCCGCGATTGGCGGAAGAGCTTTCTGTCGAAGGTTCTCGCTTCGCCCGCCGCAGCTTCGGCTGGACGGGGATAGCGAAGCGAATTTTAACCATATTCGAGATGGTCCAGTCGGCAAAGTTTAGCCTTTAAGTGACCGTCCGCAATAAGGGCGCATTAATGCGCTGTGGAATGGTGCGGACGGTTTGGAGTAAGCGGCCTTCCGATTAGATTTTTATTGTTGACCGCTTACTAATGCTGGAAATTGGGATAAGGGGCAGGGGCACAAAGATATAAGGGGAGCCTCTATGCGGGGGCGTTTTTATGGTTTCTTCACAACTAATATAAATAGAACATTTGTGCTAATATAGATTTTCGGCTACAATCGCCGAACGTGTGGTAATTGGCAATTTTTTGAGCAGGTCTATCCTGTTGGCAACTCAGTGGAATGGCAGCCTGGAAAGAAGCACTATGTCGCCGCCTTGAAACGCAGGCGACCCGAATCGAGGAGGTATTAGGCCAGCTTGGTCTTTCGGCCGTTGTGACCGGCGGCGTGGTTGGTACTTCTTTTGTCCTTTTTCGGGTTCATATTTTGGGTGGGCAACTGACAAGCCGTTTGGATAGCGTAGAAGGGACTTTAGCAGCCGTTCTGGACAAACCTCAAATTAAGATTCATTGTCGGGAAAATTTGATGATTGTTAACGTAATGGAATTACCTGAGACAGATCAAAGGCAGCAGCATTCTTCCAATTTATTAGAGTTGGTTTCGTCAGCAGGCGATATTCGGCCGTTAACGATACTATTCGGAACTTCGAAGGACGGGCGGCCACTGCTGTTACATACGCAAACGGCCGATTTTAGCAACATTTTGGTGGTCGGGCGTGAAGGGGCCGGGAAGACAACTTTGCTGCGAGCGATGTTGTACTCTTTGGCAGCCAGAAATAAGCAGCATCAATTCCAGGCTGTGGTCATTGATTTTAACCCGGCAGGTCAGATGGTAGCATCTTCCGACAATACTTCACCTGGGAGCGGGCCATTAGCGGCTTTTAGCCATCTCCCCCACCTGGTTGAACCGGTGGCGACCTCCCTGCCCCAGGCATCACAAGCATTGGATTTTATGGTAAAGGAGATGCAGTACCGGCAAAATCATGATATCTCTCACCCTAAAATATTATTAGTGGTTGATAATCTCGATCAGCTTTTAACTGCCGGGCAGCGGCCGTTGACCAACCGCTTTATTCATCTGTTGCAATTTGGAGCCGAAGTGGGCATTCACCTGGTTCTGTCGCTGGAATATCCTGGGGGGACTTATATGGATAAAATTTTGAAATGCGGTTTTTCACTGCGGTTTATCGGCCGTGTTGAAAACGAGAAGCTGGCCCGGGCAGCCGCCGGCGTTTCAGACACAGGTGCAGAGTCATTAAATGGGCAAGGGGACTTTATTGCCGTTCACGCCGGGCAAGCGATCAGATTTCAGACGGCCCATATTGGCGATTATGACCTTTATCTGGCTGTAGAGAAGTTGAGCAGGCAGAAAAGAAAGCAAATGGTAGCCCGGACGGCCGAATTTCGGGTGGGGCTTGCGGGGGCGGGCCGATAAGCTTTTTGCCGGACGGGTCTTCGGCAGGCTGCCGCTTCGACAGGCTTAGCTGCCAATTTTCCTTGTGAGATATACACCAAATTTATATCCTCATTTATCTTCGCCTAATATAAATTTCCGTTAATTTTTGTTCTCTTACCTCTTACCTTTTGGCTCCCTAATCAATCAATAGGAAATATGTGGGGTGTGTGATCCGACGGCCGTCCCGTAGCCTTGGATGGATGCCGAATGTGAGCCTGGTCTGGCGGTTCGGCCGTCTTTTAACGATGTTTGGAAGAAATTTTAGAGGAAAGGACTAATGAATTTCAATATGCTCATCACGGTAACCTCAACAAAGATATATCCCAATCTCTAACCCCCAACTCTATACAAGATACCCCTTCGCTAGCAGTCTTACTTCATAAAATTAGAGCAGTCTTCGGGTACCGGCGTCTGCCCAAACACTAGACGTCTTAACTCCCTATTTTAATTTAAACAAAAAAGAAAAAGGATAAATCCAATGAGTTTAACTAATCTAGTGGGGAGCCATATGGAAACTAAAAGTATAACTGAGGAAAAGAAAGAAAATATCTCAGATATAAAACCGGTTAGCCCCAAAACCGTAAATAAAATTAGTTTAGTCAGAACCCTAATCTTTGGGCTGGCTATTATTTTGGGCTTATTTGCCTTTTCAATGCAGACCCAGAAAGCCAACGCCCAAAGCAGCGCCCTGACAATCCCGGCCGAAAGTGATTGGGTGGACCATGGCACAATCTTCACTGCCGGAGCGGAAGGCGAATGGGACAATATATTGTGGGGCGGCTTTGCCGGCTGTGTAACGAAAATGAACGGTCAGTTCTACTTATACTATCAGGGTTCTGACGGTTATGATGACACGCAAGGTACAGTAACAAATCGGGCTATAGGATTGGCAATCAGTAGTGATGGCTTAAATTTCCAGAAAGACCCTAGCAACCCCGTCATCACGCACTCTCCCAATAATTCGATTGAGGAGGGAGCTGTTTCTTGTGGCGTGTCAATGAATTCCAGTGAAATGGTGATGCATTATGGAGCAAACACGGTTACTTACCCTGGAAGTCCCTACGTTAACGCCAATGGTATCGCGGCTACTTCGACAGACGGCCGTAACTTCACTGATGAAGGTATTGCCCTGCAATTTAACGATTCCAGTCTGTGGGGCAACGGGGACGAGGTTTTCCCAGTGATGGCTCTAAAAGCGCCGGAAACGAACCAGTGGATTGTTTACTATATTCCTAATGGGGTTCCCGAAACCCGGACCCTGGGTGTAGCCTGGGGTAATAGTATGTTGAACCTGTCGAATTCTGCAGGCGCAACAGATGGCAGCGGTAATGTCGCCACCTGGGGAATGGGCGGTGGTGTTGTTAGCCTCCAGGATGGTACATACGCGGTTTTCACGAATAACGTCTCGACCCAACAATTGGAAGCCCGCATTATGGACCCCAATTCTCCTTCCCAGCTTTCAAACCCGGTTCAGACCTACAACTTCGCTGACTTCAATAGTGGTGTTGTTTTCTTTGACGCAGCAAGTAATACCTGGTTCCTCTATTACCGGAATTCTGATGCCAGCGCGTATGGCGTGAAAACCGCCCCTGGCCCGAGTGGTACGCCGGAAAACCAGCCACCGACGGTTTCGGCCGGTCCCGACCAAACGGCCGAACTCGATGGTGAAATTGCATTCGCGTACCTGTCCGGTACGGCGAGTGATGATGGCTTGCCTGATCCGCCAGGCGCGTTGAGCGTTGCTTGGAGTGTGGTTTCTGGGCCTGCGAGCGTTTCTTTTGAGAATCCGAACAGCCTGAGCACAACGGCCGCGTTCAATGCCGAAGGTAGCTATCTCCTGGAACTGGCAGTCAGTGACGGTGAATATACGGTGACGGACAGGATGACGGTTTCGGTTGTTTCCCCTCCGTCTACACCAGGCTGCCAGGTTGATTCGGCCGAATGGAATCGAGGCAGCATAAGAGACGGCCATAAAGTTCACCTGATTGCGAATACGAGTAACTGTACCGTTGGCGCAACCGTTCGCCTGGATATCTACGAGGTATTGGGAGGCGGGCAAAGTCCATTACTGGTTGGCTCCTTGATGACCACAATCGCGGGCAACGGTCAGGCGAAAGAAAGCTGGACGGCCGTTTATAACTGTGACGAACCAGGTATCGATTGCCCAGACACCGAAAGTGTGGCAGTTTATTATTTTGAAGCCTATGTGACTGGTAGTTCAACCCAGGTTGCGACCAGTCAACAATTGACCGTATCACCATAACTTTGCAATAAATCTATCGGGGGGAGCCAAATAAGGATAGACACTCAACATGTGTTTTTATACCACATTTATGCTTGTTTTCTATACCCTTGTATACACCCCATTGAATCACATAAGAATAAAATAATTGTTGTAAAGTATGAAAGATAAATTATTTTGCGAAGTTGAAGGTTTTTATCAAAAAAGGAGAAAATAACGAATGAAATTAAATACTTTAGAAGACGTATTTGTACACCAATTAAAAGATGTTTACAGCGCTGAAAAACAGATTCTAGAAGCGTTGCCAAAAATGGTTGAAGCGGCTTCTTCTATTGATCTACAGTCTGCCTTTGAAGATCATCTGACCAAATCCCAAACTCACCTTGATCTGATAGAGCAGATATTAGGCGATCTAGATGTCAATCCAACCAGTACGAAATGTGAAGGGATGGCCGGCTTGTTGAAAGAAGGGGAAGAGACAGCAAAAACGGCCGGAACCGGGCCGGTAAAGGATGCTATGTTAATTTCGGCGGCTCAGCGTGTTGAACATTATGAAATGGCCGCTTATGGTTCTCTACGCACCTATGCCAACCTGCTTGGTTATGATAAAGAGGCTGAGCGTTTGCAACATATCTTGAATCAGGAAGGGGAAGCCGATAAAAAACTCACCCAATTGGCCGAAGGTGATTTGTTCGAGGATGGTATCAACGAAGCGGCAATCAAAGCCAACTAATTGATTTTAGTACAAAACATTTTCAAGTTTACAAAGGCTTCCAGATACCAGGGAGCCTTTTATTTTTCCAATTCCGGCCATTCTTTTCGGAGAACACCCATAAAGATTAAATCGTCGTAACGGCCGTTATTCCAGACATGTTCTCGGAGGCGGCCTTCTTCGATGAAGCCGCAGGCACTATAGGCTTTGATGGCGCGTTGGTTGCGAGCTTCGACCCGGAGGAAAATGCGGCGAATATTGTGCTTTTGGAAGCCGAATTCGAGCAGGAGATTAATAGCCTCCCGGCCGTAGCCGCGGCCCCAATACTCTTTGTCGCCGATTCCGATGCCGAGTTCGGCCGTCTGGGCGACGTGATTTTGATTGAACAGGGAGCATTGGCCGATAAATTTGTTGTCGGCTTCAATGGCGAAGCTAAGACCATCACGGCCGCCTTTGCTGGCATTTTCGTCAAATTCAGCCTGGAGACGGGCCAATGATTGGGGCATGGGCGGGTCGCCGCCACCCGCTAATTCAACATCCAGATCATTATTAAAGGCAGCTAACAAAGGTAAATCTTCCCGTTCAATAGCTCTTAAAGTAACATGTTTTCCTTTTAGCATTATCAGCCTCCAAGAGTTTTATTGCAATTTGGACAACAGCGACAATTTCTCATTAATGTCAGCATAATTGTTCATGACAGGATTATAACTTGTTTAAGACAGGAAAGGTCAGACGTTCTATCAATGACCGTAAAAATGATCATGCCAATTATCCTAACTTTGTCAATTGTGGTGGATGAGTTCATAATTAAGAAAAAAAATCTTTCACACGAAAAAACAAGGAGTTTGCCATGGCCGAAGCTGCGAGAACTGATAATACCCTGGATGTTTTAAGATACGCTTACCAACCGCTGGATGCTATTTTTTCGCCCAAGAGCGTGGCGGTTGTGGGGGCAACAGAGCGTGAAGGGAGTGTCGGCCGTACTATTCTTTGGAACCTGATTACAAATTCATTTGGGGGAACAGTCTATCCAGTTAATTTGAAACGGCCGAGTGTCCTGGGTATCAAAGCTTATCCGAGTGTATCTGCCATTCCCGATCGGATAGATCTGGCGGTAATCGTCACCCCGGCCAAAACGGTTCCAGGTGTGATTCGGGAGTGTGTCGAGGCCGGGGCAAAAGGGGCAATCGTCATTTCGGCCGGATTCAAAGAAATAGGACCGGAAGGCATCGAATTGGAAAGACAGGTATTGGCTGCAGCCCGTCGGGGCAATATGCGTTTGATTGGGCCGAACTGTCTGGGCGTCATGAACCCAATCGGTGGCCTGAATGCCACCTTTGCCCATACGATGGCCAGACCTGGCACAGTTGGCTTTATCAGCCAGAGCGGCGCCCTTTGCACCGCCATCCTGGACTGGAGCTTCCAGGAAAATGTAGGTTTTTCCGCCTTTGTTTCGATTGGTTCGATGTTAGATGTTGGCTGGGGCGACCTGATCTACTATTTGGGCAACGATCCTAAAACGGAGAGCATCGTTATCTACATGGAGACTATTGGCGACGCCCGTTCTTTTCTTTCGGCCGCCCGGGAAGTGGCACTGACCAAACCCATAATTGTCATCAAACCAGGGCGAACCGAGGCCGCAGCCCAGGCGGCGGCTTCACACACCGGTTCTCTCACCGGCAGCGATGAGGTATTGCAAGCTGCATTTAACAGAGTAGGGGTTCTGCGAGTCAATCGAATTTCGGATTTGTTTAATATGGCCGAGGTCCTATCAAAACAGCCGCGACCCAGGGGCAACCGTCTAACCATTATTACCAATGCCGGTGGGCCAGGTGTGTTGGCGACTGATGCCCTAATCAGTGATGGCGGGGCATTGGCGGATATTTCGGCCGAAACAATGGACGCCTTCGACAGTTTCCTGCCGGCCCATTGGAGCCATAACAACCCCGTTGACGTCTTGGGTGATGCCGGGCCTGAAAGATATGTAAAAACCCTGGAAGCGGCCGCCCACGAAAAAAACAGTGACGGCATTCTGGTAATCTTAACGCCGCAAGCAATGACCGACCCAACGATAACATCTGAGGAGCTAAAACGGTTCCATACCCGGCTGCGACAAGAAAATAAACGGCTGCCCATTCTAGCCAGCTGGATGGGCGGTGCAGAGGTGCTGCCCGGCGAATCGATAATGAACAAAGCCGGAATTCCAACGTTCAGCTACCCTGATACGGCCGCCCGAATGTTCAACTATATGTGGAAATATTCTGCTAATTTACGAAGCCTCTATGAGACCCCACGCTGGCCGGAGGAGGAAGATTCTCTAAAGGATAATGTCCGGGTGCGGGCTGTTATTGATCATGCGCGTTCAACCGGTCGAACCATTTTAACGGAATATGAATCTAAGAAAATTTTAGCTGAGTATGGTATCCCGACATTAGAAACACACCTGGCCGAATCGGCCGATGAGGCGGTTGCAATTGCGGAAGAAATCGGCTATCCGGTTGTTGTCAAGTTGAACTCAGAGACAATTACCCATAAGACGGATGTGGGTGGGGTGCGCCTGAATCTGAAAGACGGCAATGAGGTGCGGGCAGCATTTGAGGCGATTGAATCCACTGTAGCCGAAAAGGCTGGTCTTGAACATTTTCAAGGCGTAACAGTCCAACCAATGTTAGATCTGAGCGAAGCCTATGAGCTGATTGTGGGCAGCAGCCCGGATCCACAGTTTGGACCGGTTCTGCTATTTGGTACGGGTGGGACGCTGGTCGAAGTATACAAAGACCGCGCCCTGGCTTTGCCCCCGCTGAACACAACTCTGGCCCGTCGGATGATGGAGCGGACCAAAATTTTCGAAGCCTTGGAGGGAATTCGGGGACGGGATCCGGTTGACCTGGACGCCTTAGAAAAGTTAATGGTGCGGTTTAGCTTCCTGGTTGTTGAACAGAGCTGGATCAAGGAAATTGATATTAACCCCCTGCTGGCCTCTGCTGAACAACTGATGGCTTTGGATGCGCGGGTGGTACTCCACGATTCAAACACGGCCGAAGAAGCGCTACCCCGAATGGCAATTCGGCCATATCCCATCCGCTACATCCAGCCCTGGACGGCAAAATCGGGCGTGGAATTGAATATCCGGCCGATACGCCCAGAAGATGAACCACTGATGATTGGTTTCCATGAGGGGCTTTCAGAAGAGAGCGTTTATCTGCGCTATTTCCACGCCTTAAATCTTGACCAGCGGGTCGCACACGAACGCCTGACCCGAATCTGTTTCATCGATTATGATCGCGAGATGGTCCTGGTGGCGGTACAGCGCGAACCGGTACGGCGTATCGTCGGGGTCGGCCGTTTGAGCAAAATATATGGCTCGAATGCGGCCGAGTTTGCCGTCCTAATTAGCGACGATTATCAGGGACAGGGTTTAGGAACCGAGTTACTGCGACGGTTAGTAAAAATCGGTAAAGATGAAGGGGATATCGGCCGAATTTCAGCCTACATGCTGGCCGAAAATATAGGCATGAGAAAGGTTTCAGAAAAGCTGGGTTTCTCGCTAAAATTTGAAGAACAGATGGTGAAAGCGACTTTAGATATTGGGTAAACAATTCCAGATTTGGCAAATCTCCAAGATTTGCCAAATCTCCCAATTTAATCAGGAAGTTTTATTCTTCAACATTTTCCTGGCTGTTTCCGTTGCCCTGACCAGCCCAAGGCGGCCTCCCATGACCATTGCCATTCCCTTGACCAGCCCAAGGCGGTGGCCCATGACCATTGCCGTTACCCCGGCCATTCCCAATGCCTTGTCCATTATTATTCCCATTAGCCTTGTTTTTACCTTGTCCGGCCCAAGGCGGTGGTCCTTTTTCTAGGCCAAGTTGGTCGCGGATTTCGCCCCACCCCATACCACTTTGAAGCATCCCAACGGCCTGTTCAAATGTCAGCCCAATACCAGCATTAGCAAGGGCCTGAGCATGGACGATCTGGCCCCAGCCTAATCCTGACTCGCGCAGGGCAAGTAATTGTTCAGGGCTTAAACCGAGATCGCCAAAACGGCCGTGCATCCCATAAATCTGGTTAATTTGCCCCCAACCCATGCCATCCAGGTGGGCCTGGAGCAGCTCGCGCCAGCCAGGGCCGCCTTCCGGCAATCTTTCAGCCAGGACGGCCGCTTTCATAATACGGCCGAAACCTACGCCCGAGTTATGCAAGTCTACAATTTCCTGGCAACTCGCGCCCGTCTTTTCAGCCAGGTAAATAACACGGGGATGGTCACAGCTCACCCCCTCCTCTTGGGCAGAAGCGACTGCCGGTAAAAATGCAAATAAAAATGCAAATAATAACACAATTTTTAATAGGGTTGTTTTGGTCTTCATCGGCTTTTCCTCTTTATAGAAATACCCATTCCTAAAAGACATTTGGTGTTGCTGCCTGCACTACTTTTATTACCAAACAGTAATCTTTATTCCTTCCTAAAGAATAATAACAACATCCATTAATCCATAATAACTACTTTTAGTACCAAGCCCATCGCTAAAGTTCGACAAAAACAAAGCTTCAAGATTCAGGCGTTGGCGTGGGCGTTGGGCAGTTTTCTAACTCTTCGATAAGTTCGTCAACCGCCTCTTCTAATTCTGCTAAATCTTCTCCTGCCGCCATCAAAGCCTCAATTTCAGCCTTGATTTCATAAGCACTCTGACAGGCCTCATCATCTATCTCACTTAGTATTTCTTCAATAGGCAAAAAGTCATCATCGGTAAAGATGTCACCTGATTCGATTTCCGGTGTTCCATCTGTCGAGGCCGCAGCTGGGGTCGATTCCGGAATGGGGGTGGCTATATCGTTGGTAGCCGGCAGCTCTCCCGTTGCGGCCGAATTGGGGACTGAGGCTGGCTGGACGGCCGTTGGTGTCACATCATCGCCGCCACATGCTGCCAATAACAGGAGCATCAAAAATAAATATAATGGTAGGAACAGATTTGTTTTCTTCACAGGATTACTCCATACACATTTTCTATTTGAGTCAAGAAAAGCGGTAAATCATAGTTGGTGAATACTGCTTCAGCTTCTTCCACCAACCCCCTCGCTTTTTCTCTATTTCCAATTTCTGCTTCATATCTGGCCCACTTGACTAACACCCTTGCTCTTTCCGTTTCCTGGCCATTTTCCCCGTAATAATCAGTACATTTTTGGTAACATTCAGCTGGAGTATATGGCCGTCTGTTAACAATCACAACGCCAGCTTTGTGTATCTTAGCCACGTCTGCCAGGGCATGCCAGGCCAGAGCTATATCCTCCGGGGTTTCCGTCTTCACAGCCTTTTCCAGCGCCTTTTGAGCAAAGGCCAATCCTTCCTCCGCGTTGCCTTGATAGGCACAAGCCTGGGCCAACAATCCATAACAAAAAGCGAGGAAGAAGGTTTGGGTATCCTCAATATCTTCCAACGCCTGCCGGAAACAGGTCTCAGCTTCGGTAATATTGTGTAGTTCCAGGTGAGCTTCGCCGGTGTTTACTAATACCAGTGATTCAATATGGTGGTTGTTCATTAATTGCGCTAACTTGTAAGCCTCTTCAAAAACATTGAGAGCGCCTTCAAAATTGCCGGTCATCTTATAGGATTCAGCCAGATTATTCAGAAAAACCGATTCCCAGTGATGATCCTCTAATTCACGCGCCAGCGACAGTCCCCCTAGATGGTATTTTGAGCCTTCTTGATAACGGCCGACATCGTCTAACAGATAGGCCAGCAAATTCATCGCCGCGAGTTTTGCGGTCGGCACAGGAGATTGATCACTAAGCGCGACGGCTCTTTCAGCAGCAGCCAATGCGGTTTCAAATTCTCCCAACCTGGACAAAGCCCACCCCTTGAGTGTCACGGCCGTAACCAGTTCAAACCTGTATTGGCCGTCATTTTTAAGATGTTGTTGGGCCAACGCTTCCGCGTTCTTCGCCGCCGTCAATGCTTGCCGGTTGTCACCTTTTTCAATACTGACATCCGCTATGCTGTTCCAGGCTTTTGCTTGCAGGCTCAAATCCTCAATCGACTCCGCCTTTCCAATCGCCCGTTTGTAATAGGAAATACCCTCGGCAAAATGCCCTTTACGAACAAGATTTTCTGCGATGACAAAGGCCAGATGAAACTGAGCCTGTCCCTGAATATTATTTTCCTCTAAATAATCCAGGGCAGCTAAGAAATTGTTAACCTCTTCGCCAACCCGACCGCCCCATATGGCCTTCTCCGAACCATCCAACCCCTCAATAGCCGCTTCCGCCAGACCGGCAAAATATAGCGCATACCGGTTGTGAAGGCTGGTCGTCTGCTTTTCCTGGGCCAGCGCTTCTAAGGCGTACTCACGGACAGTAGAGAGCATCTGAAAGCGAGGCTGGCCGTCTGACTCGTTCTGGATGAATTGAATCATGCTCTTTTCTGACAAATCTACTAACAAGTTTAAAGCCAGGTCGGGCATCGATTGGTGAGCTTGCTGACCTTCCTGGGCCAGCGCTACTTTTGCAACGGCTGCGGCCGTAAAGCTGCCATGAAAAAGCGATAACCGGCGAAATATCTGTTTTTCCTCGTCATCCAGAAGTTGGTAGCTCCAATCAATAGTATCTCGCAACGTTTGTTGCCGGCTGGGCAAGTTACGAACGCGGCTGCTCAAAAAGGCCAGCTTGTTATGGAGTTGAACAACCATCGCTTTAGGCGTAAAGAGCTTGATACGGGCAGCGGCCAGCTCAATGGCCAGTGGCAGACCATCTAACAGGTGACAAATATTAAGAATGTCATAGGCGTTGTCCACAGTCAGTGTAAAATTGGGCTTATATGCTCTGGCGCGGGCCACAAAGAGGGAAACGGCCGCAAATTCCAACATCTCCTCAATGGAAAGTGTCTGGTCAGGTTCCGGCAACGGCAGGGGCGATACCGGATATTCATGCTCGCCATACAGTTGGAGGGCGGCCCGGCTGGTTACCATGACTCGCAGGCCGGGAGCGGTGGCCAGTAGCTCAACCACCGTCGAACCGGCGTCGACAACCTGTTCAAAATTGTCCAAAATGAGCAGCAAATAGCGGGAGCTTACAAAAGCAGAAAGCGCCTCCACAATTGTCTGATCGCCCGATTCTTGAACCTCTAGTGTGTCGGCGATGGTTTCAACGACTTTCTCAGCGTGGCTGACGGCCGCTAAATCCACAAAAAAGATACCATCCGGGAATAGAACGGATTGTTTAGGCAGCGCCCTGGTCGCCAACTCAAGGGCCAGCCTGGTTTTGCCGCTGCCGCCGGGGCCTGTCAGGGTCAGGAGGCGGGTGGCGGGGTTTTGGGTCAGGAACAATTCTTGAAGGGTGATAAGGTCCAGGGT